>JGI24159J19872_10005681_pt1 | contig 16155 bp, 11 predicted proteins | sample Ectturendosymbi4_FD_19872 | JGI IMG/M metagenome (IMG submission 19872) | reverse complement strand
ACAGATTTTGATATGTTTTTGCAAGTTTAGTTGCAATTCTGAAATAGTAATGGGTTTGTTGCGACTTTTGACGTAATAATGTTGCTTAGCCCACAACTGGAGGATTGAATATTAAGTAGAGTAGGCATGACAATGCAAGAAATGTGGTCTTACAGTACTTGTTTTAACCGAAAAAGCAGAAACTTGATAGGTCAAAATGAAGTCAAATTTGCAAATTATAAAGTCAAACTTTTAAGTTCATACCGGTAGATCAAAAAATTGGTTGCCCTAGTCATAACGGACTGTTTCCATAACAAAGCAATTCAAACTAAGTCAATTCTAGAACAGCATGCTAATTGCAGACATTTGAAGCGGACCCCGGACTAATTCATGAGAGACCAGTGGTTCTCAACCTTTCTTGGCCCATGGACCACCTTTTCTAAAAAAATTTCCGATGGACCACTTGTCTATGCTAACACCATACCTAATTGATTGTACAGTAAAGGTTACATGTTTGAAGAAAATTTTATCAATGATTTATGCAACTTCGAGGACCACTAGAAATTCCATATGAAACCACGTTGAGAATAAATGTCATAAGACATAACATGCCATCACGGTGCAGACTAAGTTCAAAACAAAGCTGCTTAAAACCACTTGTAACCAAAGCAGATCTTCAATTGAAACCACGTACATTTTATACATTCGAAAACAAACCAATTTGAAAGAAATTTATCTTACTGCACGTTATTTCCGAATAGAACAACCAAGAACAGACTGATTTCCTATCTTAGCAGTTTACAACACAGTACTTTCTGGCTGTGTATGGATGCACCGAAAGTGGGTATTATTGGAATGCAAGCACAAAACAATCATATTTGAAATTTTCGTGTGTAATAATCGACCAAGTTGTTACCATATCTGTATGTCCATAAACTGTTTACATTACCGCAATTTGTTTTCAGTTTAGAAGTCATATTTCTAAATAACTAGTTTTCAGTTGCCTCCCATAAATTAATACATTTTGACTGGTATTAGGATGCAGCAGTCTCCATGAAAGACGCCAAAAATAGATGAACAAGAAAGGACCATTAGTAATCTGATAATGTTGTTACAGGTACTAAATAAGACGAAGCACACTGTAGAAATGTCACTGGTTCTGTTTCTTCACAAGCAGGTTTGGTGATGAAAAATTGCACTGTTTCGTCTTTTTTAAAACGGATTTCGTGTCGGTCTATCCCAGAAACTTCTTTTTTCCTCCGCGCCACAGTTAACGATTGTTATACTGTCAACCTCGACATGATGGGTGCATGTAATTCAAGCTCTCTTATGGATAGCGAGCTCCGTTCATGTGCCAAATACAGTGAATGTAGGCACACACATGATGCTGCGTAAACAACCAGCATTTCATTGCAAAGAAAAAGGACTGAGAGCTTCATAAAGCGTATAGACCTTGAACCAACAAAATTTCCTCGTAAACACTTTTTTTTATCTTCGAAGTGCGACCCTTTCTTTGGTCAACGGCGGATTTGATATATTGCAATCAGAGCTTACATCACAGTAAAAGTTGAATTTCTTTGTGAATGTAGAAAAGCGAATGGAGTTGTTTCTATATTTCAGCCACTTGTGCAAAATTCGCTTGAATGTACTCAGAAGCTCCTTCATACATTCGGTCGCTTGCTGGTGATGGAACAAAAAGGTGAAATGTTGATCAGTTCAGGTTACGTTTGTGTGATGTATTAGGATATTTATCAAACCTTTTCGCTCTGCGTGTTTGTCTGAGTTTCCAAACGCTGTATCCCCTCGTTAGCGTTCAACGGGCTACGGCGCCTCGAACGACACGTTCTAGATCAGTAATATTAAACTCCAATAGTTTTGAGGTTGACAATAAATTTTGCCCGAAGAGTCCTTGAAGAAGAAAGCAGCAAACCGGCATGATTGTTATTGATTCTGTTCAATCATTTTGTTATCGTGAAATATATTTTTAACCACTGTGAAAAGACGCTAACTCTCTGGAAATTACAAGATGGCTATCAAATTCGAAACCGTAGCTTTCTGGGTCTATCGGAAAATGAGACCTGCAAATTCTTTATTTTGGTTTCATTACCATGGAACATAAAAGTATGCGAAAAATCGGAGTTCAAGCTCTTTACGTGACTAGTAAAGAAGAAAACTTTAGTAGATATTAGACGTTCTGCTGTGTTTAAGCTGGATGCACACGGCATGCGTCCTGTGCGTTTTTTGGGCGCATGCGTCTGATTTCGTGACGTCACGTCCTTTTCTGATGCGACTGGTATGGTCTGCGTTCGAGTAAAAGTGAGTCAGAGCAGTGAGTCTGATGCGTCAATATAGAAACAGGTTCTACTCGAACGCAGGCCATACCAGAGGCATCAGAAAAGACGTGACGTCACGAAATCAGACACATTCGCTCAAAAAACGCATAGGATGCATGCCGTGTGCATACAGCTTTTTGCTGCATCTCCCTCAGAGGCTTGGTGGCACCTGCAGTGATGCCAGATCTGTCCGATTATTTTGCTGCCTGCAAAAGCTAGAGCGAAAATTTGTTTTGTTCGGTTTTAAACACACGCTGTTTGCATCAACGCACAGCGCAAAAACAAAAGTTATTTCTGTTTCTCCGAATTTGTGGCAGATCCTGCTAGTATATTGCAAAACTTGCTGCAATTTACAGTAGGCTGCAATTAAATGAAACCTAATCCGCGAAAACGCGTTGTGTGCAAACAACACTGCAAGTTACATTTTGAAAGTATTGAAGTTATCTGTGAAATTCTGTAAGTGTCGATTTTTTTCACTTCCCACACCCATCATGAGAGAGTAAGTTAAACTTTAAAGAACTTGGCTTTGAAGTTACTAAGTTAGCTAGTTTCTTTCATTTTGGAAAAACACATCTTTCGTAGCTCGTGTGGTAGTCGTAAAGCGGATCAACTCGCCAAGCCTTAGTTCAAGAGGAACGAGTTGTGACAGCATGTCTTTTGCTGTCGTATGAAATAGAAAACAGTTGATACAAACAAGGGCTGCGGAGCCGGAGCTCAAGCAATTGTGGATCATTGGAGCTGGAGCCAAAAAACTTTAGATGGTTAAGCCCGAAATGGCAAATTGAATAAGAACGTGTGAATAATGAAGATGAGTTTAATAATAATACACCTGCAGATCAAAACCAAGCAAGCGTAGCTGCAATAGCATCACTCCACATCAGTGAAATACAACCATCATCCGTTTACATAGTTGCTAATTAAACATTAGGCGTATTTTTTCTTAAACAGAGGCAAGACTTTTGATTTTATATCAGTTGGAATTTTTTGCCAGGTCTTTGGTCCCAAATAGACTATAGATTTTTCCCCGTTTCCGTACGAATTTTCGGTAATAACAAAGTTGCGTGTATTAGAGTGGCTTGTGTTATAACTGTGTTTCGAATTTACTCGTTCAAAATTTTTCGAAATATGGTCCGAAAAGTGCTTATTGTTTTCTATGTTATGAATCAGTTTAGATATTTCCAATTCGAAAACATCGTTTAACGTCAACAAGTTTAATTTATGAAACAGCGGCATTCAAGGAGCTATATTATAACTAAACGTCGTGATACGTACCATACGCTTCTGAAGTTTGATTTAAGACAGACGTAGCAGTACATCCCCAACTGATTATTCAATATTGGATATGCGGATAAAGCAATCTGCACTTTTTGAACTGTGCGTGAGTCAACATATTGTCTGACTAGGACAGCGCTCAACAACAATTGGATAACGTACGGGAAACGTGTGCAATAAGTTGTTTCTAACATAAAGATTTATTTCGTGCCAACCCTAAATACCTGATGCATGCACTCCTGAGATAATGTCCACCGTATTTCATATGAAATGTGCAATTTTCTATATTTCCATTGGCAATCATGTTTTCATTTTCCTACAATTTAATGAAAGTTTATTTAAGTTCAAACAGTTACCAATTTTTTGAATTTCGCAATCTACGTTCGTTTGTAGCGACAGATAATTGTCGGAAACAGTGGTTAAGTTGCATGGTGTCATCAGCGGATAGTGAATTCACTCGCCAAAGCCAGATAAAAAAATTTGGATGCCTGGAGCTGGAACCAAAGCCGGAGCCTGAAATTTGAGTTCTGGCTCCACAGCTGTTTGTTTTCGGTCATAGAGCGAAATGTTTCTGAAATGACCGAAAAAAATTAGTCATTTCGGTCAGAATGTCTGAAAATACAGGCTAAAAAACACTGTTACGGTGAGTTTTAATACAACTGTGAGACAAATGACCGAAATGTTTCAGGGACCAAAATGACTCAGCAAAAAAGTGACCGAAATGTTTCAGCGAAAAAAAAACAGCTCCACAGGCGTACAAACCCAGAACTACTTTTTGTCAGTGTGACCATTAGCGATGAATCAGGGCGGTTGCGATTTTGGTAGTGTTTTATATTGCAACATTGCTAATACCATAATACATCGACCTCAGTATTTACACCAACCAGTCACCCACATATTCCAGAACATTTTTTGTGGCTGGGTTGCTTTTGTCAAGGCCTAGAAGCGTAATCTGTAGAAAATTGAATTTAGCACTGATGTTAGTTTATAATCAAATAATAGCTGCTCACACTTGAACTTAAAACAACAAAATATGCCTCGTGGAAATGAAACATTTGACCAAGAACTATAAACACTTTGCAATTTACAGCCTGTGCTGGCAGCAATACGTTTCGCTTGCACTTTATGCATTCACACTCAGGGTTGCACCCTGGCTCACTCCGTTGTTGGCCGTGAAGAGATCAGAAAGGAGGTTGAATATACCACTTCCGTCTGTATGGTACAAGTTTGATATATGGAGAAGCAGCACGCAAGAAAACGGTTCGGAATTAGATCTTACGGCAGCACATGTAAGTTTTTTCGATGAAAGGAACAAGCTATAGGCATCCGATATGATGAAAGGAACAAAATCAATGTCAGAAAACAAATTTTACTTGGTTGCCATGTTCTATAAAAGGAAATATAGATGACACAATGCAGTCTTCCAACGCTTTGAAAACTGCACCGACTGAAAATTCAAGTCTGTAACTGCCGTTATGTTTAACTTTCAACTTTATTGATATACAAGAGAAACACGTCTTTTATGCACACTTTGCGTAATACACCGTAAACAAGGTGCAAGCAATATCACGGAATTTTTGCACTATTAAAAAAGACAATCACTTTTAGATAAGTGTATTTTTTCTCTTTTTTGCGGATGAAGTGTACGTTAGCTGATGTGGATGACGAACCATTTATCTTTGCTTTCAGACCTGACGCTTCTAGTGATGGGAGCAGAGAGATTTGACCGTATGAATGAAGACGGTGCATGGATATATAACGTAAATTCGGCCACTCGGGAGGTTTTGCCGGTAATTTGAGAATCACACAATAGCGTTTTTTATGCATTTTCCCAAACCTTTTTTCTTACTTCATGTAGTCCAACGTAAAAAATTAGGTACACGGAAACACTGAATGCAAGAAAAGATTCCAGAATAAAACAGTGAGGAAGAACGCAAAATTTTAGCAACAAAACGTCTATGTTGGAAAAGTTATTAAAAGAATATGATGAGCAGCTTGAGAGTGAGCCTACTTTTCTATTTTTTCCTCCAATTGACGATTTATACCATATTTCAAAAACAATAGCTAGGTACAAAATATTTCAACCAGTGAGTATCCTATCAAGTAAGTGAATGCCTTGATAAACCTGAACTATATCTGTTGATTGTATGAAATGTTATGGCTGCTCTCAAGGCCCTGAGATTTTAGGTGGTGTGTGTATTTTCCGCAGTAAATTCGTCCAGACGTGAGCTCTGTTTGCGAGACTGACTGGGCTAGATCGCCAGTAGGTGCATTTAGACCACCTTAATGTATCTTTTGAAAAAACTGTGCATCATGCCGTTACGACTAACAAAATTCACAATCATAAGCAGGGTTGCGGAGTCGGAGATAAAATATCCGATTTTCCAAAATTTCTCCGCAGCCCTGGTGACAACTTCACAAAACCTCACTTCAACTGGGCAAATTACAATGTCAAGTCGTTCAGTCGAGAGACAAAACTAGTGCTGTTACAACGACTAGGCTACTCTCGTTGTTTGTAGTGTTTATGAATGTCTGCAGCTCAGCATACAATCCGCAACCACCCTCCAACACAAGTTGCTAAGCCCTGCAACGACTCCTCAAAACGTTATACAAGCAACTTAGCCATACGAGACTCAATGACTTCTCTTTTTTTCTATAATGCTTTGGCGATAAGGTACTGCCGTTGCTGACGCTGTCCAAGATCACCGGGGTGATGGAGCTGATTGTTTTCAGAAAATGGGCACAGGAAGATGCGCTGCAGCTGCGGTGAAGCTTAACAACTACGTTTACTTCATTGGTGGTGGACTTGTCACAGGCGTGAAGGCAACAAAAAATGTTCAAGCGCTTAATCTGTCTAAACCAAAAGCTTGGATAAAGATCAGCGACATGCTTGTGGCACGTTGTTATGCAGCAGCCACTGTTTTGAATAGTACGTACCTGCAATAAGCACCATTGCCTTTCAGATGGTGAATGGTTTTCCAGGTAACTTTGCGCTGTTGGCAGATGGCATCTATGTTTGTGGCGGACACTCCGATGATCCTGTCAAATACTTGAGGTCATGTGAAAGGTACGAGGCCAAGTTGAAAATGTGGTTCGAAATACCGGCAATGTTCCAATTCAGAGGATACCATGCGTGCGTTTCTTTGAACGGTAAGATATCAATGTTCGTGCAAGATGTCAATGTTTATGAAATCTTTACAGGTATTGAGATAAACTTATCGCGACCAGAACTTGTGCTTTCGAGAGCAAGATGGATCCGAGACTAAGGCACACAAAGGGAAGTCTCGAGACTAAGACTGCCTTTTTTACGAGTAAATAATGAAATAATTTATTTAAGAAACACGTATCCAAACAAATCGACAAAAGCTAATCGAAATGAAATACCACAAATATATACAGTACTTACAAGACAAGCAGAAAATTAGGTTACTTTGTCAATTGCCATGTTATTAGGCAATTGAATGCACAGGGTTCATAAACGCAAAGTAAAAAAGTTGCCATGACTCAACTGTGATTGAATCCAAACTGATGTAGAGGTTCATTGTAATCAGGAATGGTATCGCTTCACTTGTAGTTATTTTAGGAAATGAACTTCGTTTTGCGTTCTGATTACGTAATAATTACAGTTCTCATTTTAATGATAGGTTTGCTCTACTGCATCGGAGGCACTACAGGTGGAGAAAACATTTTCGCTTCAGCTGAGCGTTACGACACAATCAGCAACAAGTGGCACAACATTGCACCCATGAACAAAAAGCGATGGGGCTTGGCGGCTGTTGCATTCAAGGGATATATCTATGCAATAGGTAAAAGTTTTGTTGCAGTGAATGGCTATAACTTAAGGAGGGAAATCAAATTTGATTTTCTTCATGCTTCGATTGCTATGTTATGCAAACGAAAACGTTTTGTATCAATGCCTTGAGCAAATACACGGATATTGTGATCTTGTGCATGTTTTGTTTTGGTTTTGTTTCGTTCTGTAAACGAGCTGTACCAGAAAATCTTAATACAATTTAACTCGTGAGTTAGTATCACTGCTTCGGTTTCTAGTTGCATGGAAATCACAAACGTAAAGCATGTTAATTTAAGTCCTGATCCGTTAGATCATCATCGTTTATATGGCTCAGTGCTAGAAAAAAATAGTAGTTGTGTTGCAAACCTCACGGCATTGTGTTTTATTTGTACGTGAATGAGATATTTTAAAGACAAGTGTAATGTCGTGATAGCAACATTAGCAATGCGGGAAGAGCCGAAATTTAAATGATTTTTTTCTTGCAAGAATTTATCTTGACGGTTTTCAGCACTTGACAATGCTTTAAGCCGACTGATTAAGTCCAAAACAAATGTATTCCAAAAAGAGCGTTACCTTTCTACATGCAAATGCAATGTTAATGAAGGCATCAGACTGTTGCCGTAATACATTAATCTACTGGGAAAGAATATCTCTATCAATGGTTCTTAAACTTCACAAACAAACCGAACCCTTACGTAGTTGTCCAAGGTTTTGTCGAAGCCCATTTGTGCCTAATATAACAGAAAGTAAAAATGGGTTACATGTTTCAGATTACCTTCGTCGAACTCCCGAAACGGCTCCGTCGAACCCTTGGGATTCGATCGAACCCAGTTAATGAACCGCTGATCTAGATCAATGACGAAGTTGTTCATCTTATAAAAACTAAGAAGCTTAAAGAACATTCCGTAATAAAATTTGTATTACTTGCTACGAAGTCATATTTCGTAAATCCCTCTGAAACTGGACCAGAAAAATGTTTACTTGAAATGGACGCCCTTTAACTGTAAAAACCGAGTGTTGTTGCATAATAAGGAAATTAAATCGTCTGTTAGAAATTACTTATTACTTAAACAATTAATTTTTGTCACTTGAACCCAACCCTAATCACCAGACCTCTGCACGCCATTGAGCTATACCAAGTTTGCAGGTCACGATGAAGGTTGCAAGCAAGCGCTTCTCAACCAGAGCCAGTTTTAAGCCTGTTTGATCTATTTTATCTGAATATGTCCCGCACCTCAAAAGGGCTCCGTGCCAGTGGCGACAGTTAACGTTTGAAGCCTTTTATATATACTCTAAGAAAAATAAGCCACCATGGGAACGTGAAGTGACCAATGAAACATTCTTTAATTAACGACTAAAGCCAAGTACTGCTGCTTACCGAAGACCAAAAGTCAACACGGAAGAAAATTTGACAAAATATGCCGGGTGTATACACGCAATTGTAAAGAAAGCAGAAAAAATAGGAAAGAGTAATGACAAGAAAGGTGGCGACAAGCAGAAAAAGCAAGAATCATAATCGACAACGAAAAACAAGACCCATTTCATTCATATCAGTGTCTGATTGTGATGTTCAAGATGCTTGCTTCATTGTTCTTATATCTTTTAACAGCACTAAACATGATATTCTTTCATTTTAAATTCTTGTAAGCTAAATTTCGTGGTGGAAAGAGCGACACTTTTACGATCGGCCTTGGGCGGCAATTAGCCTCGTTACGCCACTGCACCTTACCCTTCAAAGACCCAAAGAGGGAAAAAGCAATACAAAAGTTTTGATTTTTTGACCGTTTCATCCCCATAAAATAAAGTGCATTTTTCAATTATTTTAGCTGAGTTATGGTCATCAATAGGGCAACCAATTTCTTGACATAAAACTAAAAATTTTGACTTTATTTTGACTTATCACTTTCCTGCGTTTGCAAATGAAATGCGGATTAGAAAGCATTTATTGCAAATGATTCGGACAGAAATAAAGATTTTTTTATTGAAATGAAACAAAAATCAAAGGTGTGAAACACCCAACGAAACTAGAGGTAACAAACCATAGGCGAAAATTAATGCAAACGCCGAAGAAAAATATCCCGTGTCAATAAATGTTCTGAAGTCACTGAGAATATTCTACATTGTTATACTTCAATATCAAGTACTATCAGGCCTAGCGAACTTTCCATCATCCAGCAGTGGGCAAAACAACATTTTTTCGTCAGACGTTGCAAAAAAACTAAATATGCAAAAGCATGTCAATATTGTTGTAGATTTAATAAAATATCGATGAAGAGAAAACAAACTGTGTTGCCAGAAATTTTGACGTAACGATAAATTTTGACATAAAGACAAATGTTGACTTTTTTGACCTAATAACATTGGAGTCGCCCATTCTATCAGCGTGAAATTTGGTTTGTGGAAGTTTCAGAAACTTCAAAAAGGTAGAAAAAATTTGACTTTATTGACTTTTGGTTGTCCTGGTCATGACTGACATTTTTATGTAGAAACATTATTTCCAACGTGTTTCGTTTCCGCTCCACGGCTTTTTAAATAAAAATAACGAATTTTTTGGCTACGTGAAAAATGGGTATTCCCAGAAAGTCGTCACATGTACGGGCAACATGCCTCAAAAAATGCGTTGCTGTCTTCCGATTTTGCGAATGTCTTCACTTACTCTTTAGCGCACTCCATTCTCAAGTTATGGCGGATAATAATTCTAAAAGTCACGATCGTGCCCTCTGTGGGCCATTAAGGGTTTTAAGCGTGGTAATGTATTTGTCACATGGTTGAGAAAAACCCGTTTTTTTAAAAAAAAACAACCCACCTAGTTTTTTTGGTTCTTTTTTAAAAAACAGTTCTTTGAGTTTTTTAAAAGAAACAAGATTTCGTTCTTTTTTAAAGAAAACACAAAAAAACATTCTGAATTGTTTTTATTCTTCCATGCAATATCACTATTTTCAGGATTACTCAGTAATAACTTGTTATACCTATTATGGCATTCAAAATTGAGGGTCAAGAAATGTACCCCATCGTTCTTTTCGCAGTGTGTTGTTGGTCAGTCTTAAGTGGTAAGGCTTGAAAAGCATGCGCACAGCAACAAGAGAAAAACCACTCCCACAGAAACTCTGCAGTTTCACGTCAAGTTTTTGTGCATGCCCTGTTAGTTCAGCATCTGTAGAGTGTATTTTTTCAATATATGATTTGGTATGGTCCAAAATCAGAAAAAGTTCAGATGGAGAGAAGGCAGAAAAATCGGTTAAAATATACCGATTGTGCAGAGCTGAAGAAGATAACCATTAGAATTTACTCAAACTGTTTGATTCTTCTCTTTTTTCAAGTCCTTTGAATTTCGTTGCTGTTCGCTTTGTTTGATTTTTTTTAAATTACAGGTAACTGTACAAGTGTCCCGCTTATTTTATTTTTTACTCGTTAGTAAATTTTGCAAATGAAAATTAAAGGGTTGGTTTTTTGTGGGTTTTGTTGGTTTGTTTAGGTGGGCTTTTTTAAAAAAACCCAATGTTTTTTTTGGGCCAGGTTTTTTTACAACAACCCTGATTTGTCACATCGTGACCGAAGTGAATTTGGTAAAAACATAAATACCTATGTACGCCTAATCGTAGTTTTGCAAGTTTTGCATATACTTTGATACGAAGAGATTTTCCGCAATTCCTTAACAGTTTACCTGTATACGATGAGTTTCTGAAAACTGCAATATAAATGTTTTGACAAGTATCACATTCCGCTGCAACAGGTGGAAGTGTCACAACCAAATATAGCAGCGTCTGCACTACAGTGGAACGGTATGATCCTGACTGCAACAAATGGACCGAAGTGAAATCTTTGAACAACGGTCGCAGTCGGCATGGAGCTTCTGTTTTACAAGGAAAGATATATGTTTATGGAGGGTATGAAGTGAAGCATGTGAACTTTTTTACATTTGGCACGGGCAGCCAACTTTAAAGCAGGATTTTTTTTTAAAGGAAATTGTGAGGTACCCGGCATGGACCTGCCGAGATTCGTTTTCTCTGATTCTAGGGACCCAATTTTTTTTTATTCTAGGGACCTGATGGTAATTTTCTCTGATTCTAGGGACCCAAATCGGGTTTCTAAAACACCTTAAAAAACCTGTAAAGTATTGACCGTTCTATGTATTTAAAGAAATGAAAATTGCTAACCTCTGAACCAAAGGGCTTTAAGTTCTATTTACAATTTAATGCTTTGGCTAAACTTATGTCGCTTGATGTTTATATGGAAGCTATTTCAGCGGATTTATTAATGTTTGTGAGGCTCCCGAATTTTGCTTTTGGTATTCATCATTTCATTCATAGACTTTTTCTTGGAATTAATCGAACTGAAGATCGTAAAATCACGTTAATTGATTTTCTAACAAATATGCAGGTTATTCGACTGCATCACATTTGTGGAAACTCATAGGCTGCTCGTACGGGAAATTTTTTATTCGGTTTTCAGTGCTATTCTAACTAACTTTTTGCGTGCATGCGGTTAACGTCTCTGTCCTTACTTTATTCCCGTGTTATGTTCAGTCGAGCATCGTTTGGTGGAGCTGAAACATCGATAGAAGTCTACGATGAAACGAGCGACACTTGGACAGTAAAGGCGAAGATGCCGAAGATCGACTTTTCAAGTTCCATACTCGCCGTGTAGGGTTGTCATTGACTGGAACAAACTAAGCAAGGAGTTACTGAATATCACTTCAGTATGTTACGTCACTACGACATAAAACTACTTGCAAAAACAATGGCTTGATGTTGTTACGGTTTCTGGAAGTGTTTTTGTTTACGAAAGGAGGTAATGCTGCATTATTATATAATAACAACAGGGTTTCTCAAGGTCCGGGTCCCTAGAATCAGAGAAAATTATCAAGGAAAATATCTGAACGGATACTGCAATGAATATTTTTGGGTCTCTGTAGGTCCATACCGCGTACCCAACATTTTCCTTAGAACAAGCCTGATAATAACAAAATCTTTTGCTCAACTCTTTTAAAACTTGGGGAAACGACACCGGCGTTTCAGGTCAGCCAACTAACAGTAAGTTTTCATCAGGGCGAATGGCAACGAGAACAGGAGAGCAATAGAATTCACTGCGCGCAGGTGATTACATGACGTGGTAATAACAGGACAATGAAAGGCAAGGAAGATTACGGAGAAAGGGGTGTGAAACAAAAATAGGTAAGAGCCATAAAAACTATTGGCCTACTTAAAAGGAAACTAATAAATCGAAATAAAGTATAATTCAATCAGGTATGCAATCCACTATTCAGTGAAGTATGGCCAAACTCTGGCTTGTATATTTCTGGAAAAAGGTTTGAACATTTTTTTGAATGATATGAATCTTCATCTAATTTTTTTACCCGATCACTTTAAATGTCTAAGCTTTATACGAATCTTCATTTTCCTCCACTATGTAAAATGCTCCTATTTGAAGGTGATCAACTGCAGTAGTTGCTGGTGCGTTGTTTCGGTGTTTTTCTTCAGTATTACCTGTGCATAGTAATCAAAACATTCCGTGTGCTTCGTGGTGCCTCATGATGGCTGCATTCTCTTGTGATACCATTATTACCCCCCAGCATGTCGACGATGTGCAAGCCAAATACGTAAAAAAGTGATTACATAAAACTATTAAAATACCAACCGTAAAATCTAGCCTTAACTTTAGTGAAAACAAACAGTTGTTAGTACCAGGCTAAATATCTTGCAAAAAACATTTGAAACCTTGATCAAAACAACTGACGTGCTTTTGTGCGCCGCTGAGCACCCCATCCATTTTTTGCCGTTTACTTCTGTTAGAATGTCTTCATTTTTCTCCCACTGCCGGATTCCTGTTTGATGATAGGAGAAAGCAGTTATTGGTGGTGCGCTGTTTCAGTGTTTGGCACCACAGTGTTGTCTGTGTTTATAAACTAACACCGGGCTATGACTAACCGTTTTTGTGTTCTTGTGTTTTTCGATTGCCCTTGTGATATGGACCATGAGTCTGACAAAAAAAGGTAAATTTTATTATAGTAAACCTCGGTTAAACCGGATTCGATTTTATCCGGTTTAGGCTAAGATCCGGATTAACCGAAGATAGTCTTTTCTAGCCTGACGTCATTTAAAGTACTGAGATATCGGTGAAAATTACTTAAATTGAACACATTTACGACTGAACAGCAGACTTTCGCGGAAGTAAAATGAATTCAGTGATGTTTATACAATGCTAAAACAGACGAGTACCGCCATATCCAGGTAGTTATGAACAATCTTAGCTCATAATTTTGGATTACTTGGCTGCGAATAAATATGGGATTTCGGACTGACGCAGAGATTTCTGCGACTGGTCTACAAGCAGTGACTAAGACTTGTTACCGAGTGCAATACACTCAGGGTAATACTCCTCTACGTACGTACACTCAACTCTGATCAATAGATTGAAACCGCGGTACGGCAGCGTGCCTTGAACGTTATGTTCAACGCAATAAGCTTTGCCCGTGTATGACTTAAGAATCATCCCTTCGATTAGCCGAATGTTGCGCGCAGTTGCGGCCGATGTTACGATAATTCTAAACGTTGATTGGAGATCGTGAGCACGCTTGTGTTGCGCTCGAAAGCTGCTGAATCTTTCACGGAGACCATTCAATGTACTTCGAGAACATAAAAGTGTGGAAGTGCAGAAAATCCGCTTTACGAGATACGAAAAGAGCATAGTTTATCCGGTATTGACGAAGATCCGGGTAAACCGAAGATTTTTTATAAAGAAAACTAGTAATGGAGTCTCGAGACTTGGTCTCGGTCTCGAGACCCATTTTTGCGAGTTTCGGTCTCGAAGATTTCAGGTCTCGGGACTTAGAATATTGCAAAGAAATGGTTTGTAGAAAATTCTATAATTTAACGATTTTTTTTGTTACATTTTCAAGTAAGAAACAACTAAAACACGTCGGAAAAATGCCAAAAATTTGAAAAAAATTCAACGAGAGTGGTAACGGCGTTTTTAATAAAAATTTCGGCAAAATGCACAAATTTTTGAAGTCTCGGAGTTTTTGATGAAGTAAAGTCTCCGTTTCAGTCTCGTCTCGAAATTTTATCTCGGTATCGAAGGTTACGGTGTCGACTACATCACTGAAGAAAACGTTAGAAATCATTCGTACCCCCAGTTTTACCCGGTTTTCGCGAAGATCCGGATTAGCCGAGGTTTATTGTATTCAGGGTTGCCACGCAGTATTGAATTTCAAAATCGGTTTTCAAGACCTTGAGAAAGTATTGAAATTGGCCAAAATATACATTTAGTTTTAAAAAAGTATGAAAATTCTAAATGGAAAAGAAATTAAAAGTATCTGAACATAAATTTACTGAAGGCAAAGCACTTCGTTATTTATGCAATTTGCAAAATGAGTTTCATGATTAAGAATTTCAAAAAATGAAGAGAAGTAATGGTATTCAACTTTTTTAATTTAGTATTGAAAAGTATGGAAAATGATTTCTAAAAATGTGTGGGAACCCTGTGAATTATTAACTTTTTGGGCAAACCTCTGTAGCCACCCAGATTTTTGGTCACCAACACATGTCTCCAACAGCAATAACTTGGCCACGACTTTGCTGTTATGTAGATAACATAGTCGACCATACTTTTTGTTTCGTTGAATTTTAAAGAGTTTTTATGCTTCGTACAATTTTTGCTCCATATCCGTTCTGTCACTGTATTCAACCAGTGTGAATAAAACGTCAGAATTCATTGACCACTTCTGCTGAATAATTCAAGATAAGCTGCAGCCTGGCTTCAGGTTTGTCAAGTTGTTTTTGGGTTTGAGTTGTTCTGCTTCTTTTATCTGGATAGAGATTATTATGTTTTCGTTTGAAAATAAACACCTGAAGTTTCACACCTTACCCTTTTGAAAAAATGCTTGATAGTTGGTATCCTGAGTTTGTTCACATTCATGTCTTTGTGGGAATACATGAAACCATAAGCAACAACCAAGAAGATTTCAAACACTAAATTTGTTTTAAATTTCATCCTTTTAACTGCAAGAACACTGCATACAAAAGCATCAAATTAGAGACTTGTTTTGGAAATCTTTGAGGCTAGATGAGTCAAGGCTGCCCTTATTATTGCATTGACACTAGTTTGAAAAATGTGCAAAAGTAGGAAATAATTCATCATGTACCATATCGAAAACATTTCTACTGCAGTAAGTAGCTTACACAATTGATTAAATCTGTGCTAAGAAAAAACGGTTCAAGTTATACTGGCAAAAGAGCCTACCTAGCAAGGTAGGCTAGCAAGTCAGGATAACACTAAACGGTGGGCTGGAGGGCGTGTTGCCAAATGAAAAACGTGAATTTTCCGGATGCTGGCGAGTTGCACAGAAGGGCGGGCTGGCAGGCTGCACTACAGGAGGGGCCAGTGGGCTGCACATTTAAGGCGGGCCTGCGGGATGCACATTAAGCTGGGCTGCAGAAAAAGGCGGGCCGGAGGGCTGCCTTTTCCGCAACCCGCAGGCCCGCCCTTCCGTTTTCTGTGCAGCCAGCCAAAAATTCACGGTTTTCAGTTGGAAACATGGCTCTCCAGCCCGCCGCCGGCCCTTCAATTAGTGTTGTCCAGCAAGTCAACACCTAGCAAGCAGTGCTCTCACTTTTAGGGATTTTGTCCCTAGATTGGAACTTTTGACCCTTTTTAGGGATTTTCGGAAAAGCATGAAAATCTGCAAAAAGGAACTATTTCAGTTTATTTTGCAAATCATATTTGGTTCTATTTTTGACATTTATCATGGTACTCTGATTTTATGCTGCACCACCACAG
>JGI24159J19872_10005680_pt1 | contig 16155 bp, 8 predicted proteins | sample Ectturendosymbi4_FD_19872 | JGI IMG/M metagenome (IMG submission 19872) | reverse complement strand
TCGCACTGTGGCAGCAAGCAACAATAGAGTTCACATGCCATGATCACTCTATTATTGCTTGTTCGCGCCACATATATGTATGGTGTTGTTCTTCACGCACACCCCGTTCGTGGTAAATCACACAATCAACGCAACACCACCGGTGAGGTTGCAACAATGCAATGACGGGTTGACACAAGCAAGCAAGCAAGCACAGCAAAATAATCACAAGCTCCGAAATGCGAATGGTTTACATCCACTAAAGCGGCACCGCGCGCGGAGCATTCCCTTGCAGTTGCACCCACCCATTTACGCCGAGCACGAGTCTGGACAGACCGCACCGTTTTTCAACCCAAAATAACCAAGAGCGAATTAAGATGCCGGTTGTATTCAAACTTTTATTGAAATATTCTAATTTGATATAGTAAAAGGCGAAATAACCTCCTTCTTGGGGATTGTTGCTTCTGCAAGTGAAGTATGCAATTCAAAATGGAAAAGTTTCTAAACTGGTGAGGTTTCAGACCGGTTGACTGGAGTTTGACAATATTTCCTCTGCTAAATCAGTAGTATAGTATGCTCTTACGCGATAAAGCTAATTTGTATATCTTATGTAGTGCAATTCGTGCATTGTGGTTTTTCAGTTGTTTGTGCGTTTTTTAACAGTTCCAATAAAAAACTTATAGTTGAATGCAGCTTTCGAACTTGGGTGACCTGGAAGGTTGACGCATACTCTCTTGAAGAGCAGAAATATGCTTATGCAATAGCATTGTACATTTGGCACGCAGTGGTTTCGGAATGACTTACATTTCATTAGCAATTACATGGCGTCCCCTGTAGCCTATTTATAAGTTATAAAATTTTACTTGGCTTGGGGCAAAAACTTTATTAAGGCTTTGGAAAGCTTTGGACAGTTTTTTGTCTTTTTTTCAAAAATAAAACAAAAAACACAAGCAACAAAACAACTTGTGGCTAATTCTACGCTCTGATTCAAGCTTCATATTTGCGATAACTTTGAGCATCCAACAAATAAAAATATTAAAATAGCGGCATATCGTATGTTGCAGCACCTCTGGGAGAGAGGATGATTGCTTTGAAAAAACTCGAAAGTGGGTCCGGGTTAAGGATTTTGGTCACTGGATTCCCAGTCATCAGTAGACCTCCCTTCGCATCTCCCAGAAAGACCCATAGAAAAGCCTAGGCAATACGTAGGGTTGCCAGATGCGTTTTGTAGAAATACCAGCCATTTTCTCAACAGTAGCAGATGTAGGCTGGTCGTAATTCGTATATTAAGTGGCACGGGATTCTCGAATAACACTTTGTAAAAAGAATGCTTTTTTGACATTTATTTTTGGTGATATTTTCTTTGCAATTTCATGAAACTCCCAAAATACTTGGTTTGAAAAATTTTCAATCTGTGTATAAACGTGTGCTTCGTGAGTAGAGTCGATACCCCTGTGCAAATGATCAGCAAACTGACCTACTTTAAATAAAAACACTAACTCCAGAGTTTTACGTGAACGGAGGCGTTTTCTTAAACTTTCAAAAAATAATAGACTTTGCAAAGATCCTTTTTTACATGTTGCATATCAATTTCTGAAGTGAACATCTTTCCGCACAATTTCATGTATTTGCTTTTCTGTGGTTGTATTGCTAGTATGAAGTTATGAACACCATAACACAACTAATAAGCTCTTGCGGGCAGCATTCAGTTCAGTCTGCAACAAATATTTTCTAGCTCACGTGAAACTCTTCAAAAGTTTTCTCAATACCTTCTGGACCACTAAGGCGGGAGTTAACCCTGCGGTTGATTCGCTGACCCTTGAGTCAGTTACAGTCTCCTGACGAAATAACGTTCCTGTTCAGTGCAGCTAGCGTGATTGTGAAAATAAAGTGATTGCCATTATTTTTCAAAAGATTAACATTCCCTATTACCACTGCAAACGACAAATTTTTTTACCATGGAAAAAGTAAGAGAATCTTTATTAAGCACATAACATGATCTTCTTTCAATTTAAATTGTTGTGAGCAAAATTGAGGCGTGAAAAGGACGTCACTTTTGTGGTCGGCCCCCGGCGGCACTTAGCCTCGCTACGCCACTGAGTACAGTAGTTCAGACGACAACCCCACTTACGCCGGTTTCAGGATTAATTGCAAAAAGAAACGTTCACGCAGATCACGTTTTGGACGAAGGTTGATTGCATGTATGACCAAACAAAGGAACAAGAAAAAGGGAGAGACAATGCGTATTGTTAAGCCACAGGTAATAATTCACCCTTATTTTGGCCTTAAATATTTGGCCGGCCTTAATCAATTTTGCTCAAGGAACCGTCCTGACAAGATTTACTACTAGAGTCATTATAATTTGAGAAGTTGTGCGTTAGTTCTTTTCGGAGTTACTGCAAATCACGTATTTTTAAAATACCGGCTTCAGGCACTGATTTTTAAAATACCAGCCTCTGGTAAATTAGCAGTAAAATACCCGCCAGGCCAGTGAAATATCGGCCATCTGGGAACCCTAGCAATACGGTGGGTTCAGGTTCCGCTGCAGGGGCCAACTGATTGGAGTAATATTCCCCATCTGCCTATTGCTTCCTCATATTGATTGCCTTGTATGGCCAAAGAACGTAGCTTGCCTTTCAGAGAGACTACCTGATCCATGGCTGAGCCTTTCAGGCATCACCAAACTGGTTCAGGGTTGACCTAGGATTGATGATGGCTACATGGTATCCCAGTTTTCCAAAAACTGCAGAACTTCCGAGTGGCAGCTCCATAAATGTCACATAGTCTGGAGTACAACGGCATCCACAGGCCCGAAGCCAGGTTTTAAGTTTTGGGGGGCAAAGCACATTTTTTGTGAGGAAAGATTTGTGTTTTTATTGTATTTTTAAAACAAATTTATCAGGATAAAACAACAGTTGGGGGCACAAAAGAACTGCTCCCGAATGCTCCCTGTGGTTACGGACCTGCAACGGCATATACTGTATTATGTTGCCAAACAACCAAATATATTCTTAGAGCATGCAACACTTTGTTTCACAGTCGATTTGGATTTTCGTATATTAATGTGAAAATACTGGAGAAACGAGACGCGCTATAGTGGTCTGAAATAGTTGATCTTATTTTCCTGTGCATAGAGCTTCCAGAACTTTTATTTATGTGGTAAAATTTTCGAAGGAATGAATGCGATATAGAGGCTTCCATTTTTGTATGTTTTCATTAAAACATCCAATGGGATTGTGGCAAATCATGGAATGGTTTACTCGAATAGTAACTAATATGCTGAAGGCGAAAACGAACAAAGTAAACTCCAGCAATCAAGTAGGGCACTGCATTAGTTTCATTTTCCACGTCAAATTTCTGCCAAAGACTGGTTAGTAACTTTGGCATCAAGGTCAAAATGTGTGAAACATAGATGAGCAGTAAACGTGAAAATGTAATACCAGTCTTTTTAGATACGTTTCAAACAAGTTATAAGTCTCTCCTGCCTGCTTACCATTCGACCCGCTGTTTCCAACTAGATGTTTCCTATCTAAATCTGTGATGTTGACTTTAGGAATGTAGGCGTTTCCATCACCTATAGTAATATTCCATATGGGTCGATTTTTCTGCGTATTTTTCAACTAATGCATTTTCAGTGTGAACTAAAATGCCCTGAAAATCTGCCATCCAATACTGCAGTGTATTGCCGCTTGCTTGCAGTATTCACTGCCGTGGGTGTCTGGAGATAACGTTATCATTTCATCAGAACCGAAACGTTTGTGAGATATGCTTGTTACGAAAAATGCACCCACGTTTGCTTGATCCATGCACTATCTCTTAACCCATATTTGTTTTGCAGGGATTGTGTTTACGTTTGTCCAGATTTTGATTGGTTTGAAAACCTTTGTTGCAAGATATTTGTATGAAAAATAATTAGCTAAGTGTAGGATGAATTTGGTAAAATATAACCGGTGTGAGGGTCCATGAAATGATCCAGCTAAGTTCGTTGGTTAACTCCGTTGAAATCTTGAAATATAGGAGATTGTACTGAAAATCTGGCATGCCGAAGCTTACTATAAAAACGCTGAATGGAATTCAAGTGCTTGAATCCCCTCCTAATGGGGGCTGGGCGTGGGTGGTTATGCCTGCAGGATTTATTCTGAATGGCATCTCTTGGGGAACAGCGAAAACTCTTGGAGCTTATTTTCTTGACATTCAAAACGAGTTTTCAGTGAGCAATGCTGCTGTTTCGTGGCTGATATCTTTTGTGATCAGTATTCTCATGTTTTCAGGTAAGGATGAACTTATTTCTGCTGCATCAGAACTTTCAATAGAGTTGATAATTACGCTATGTTATTAATCTAGTTGGTTGTGCAAATCTAGTAAAAATCCGGCTGGTCGTCATGTGTTTTGCAAACAGAACATGTTCTAGGTCACCGCACTTACAGCATTCCTCACTGCTCGCGCCCAACGATACCTGTATAGAGGTTGAGCTTCTTTCGAGTTTTTTATCTTACAAAAGGTGTTCCAGAATTCAAAAGAAATGCTTTTGCTTCAAAGCAGGGGTGGCCAACTTGTCTTCGACTGGGATCGACTAGAAAATTTCTTGATAACACGCGATGTACCGGTCGGTAATAAAGTCACAAGTAGAAAATATAAAATACAATCAAAAGGAATATTGATTGAAAAATATTCTTTTCAGGTACCTTGTCAATTCAATGCAAAATCAGGCGCGATCGACCAGCTGAAACTCGGCGATCGACCGGCCGATCGCCATCGATCTGTTGGTCACCCCGGCTATGCACTTCTGGACAATCCACATAATTTCCGTTTAGTTCACGCGCCGCTATGCCTTTCAAATTTGATTGTTCCTATTTCCATGTCGTTTACAAAATGTGGTGAAAATTATTTGTGGAAGTAACTGTCTACGAACAGTAATCGCCGCGACATCACAGCATGCAGAGGATGGAAACGTTTCAGCTTTGAAATACAGAAAATGGGGAAAAAACTGCTATTGTCTTTTGTTGCTAATCGCCTTACCGTTGATATTGTACAGTATATGGCTTGAACGAAACATCTGTGTTGCTGCTCAGGACTTTTTGCAAAATTGGTGATGATGAGATGGTTTGATCCTCGGCAATTGGTGATACTTGGAGGATTCTTATCAGCCACCGGGATGGTCATTATGTCGTTGTCACCACAATTCTCTGTTTTGTACTTCGGAGCTATATTAGCAGGTTGGTACTGGATGCATTTTTCTGTGTTTTATTAGTTTTCAAAAGTGCACTGCCACAGTTTGTGTTTGGGTGGTTCAAAGTCCGATGTAGCGGTATACTGTATTTTCGATAACATAGTTGACACTTTCAGAATCAAACTCTTTTGGCTATTTCGTTTGTAAGATATTAGAAAGATTGTTATACAAGGGTTTAACCGGTTTAATCCAGCAATAAACCCTGAATAGTCTGAAATTAAACTTTAATTAACCCTTTGGCTCTTGAGCCTGCTAAAATTTTGGCGCAAGGATTTTCTCCAAAAATTTCAACCATAACTCGCCAGCCAAATTAGCTAGAGAGCTGTGGAAACCTTAATAAATCCGGTTAGACTAGTATCTTTGAGGTTGTTTGGGGGGTGACATAATAAGTGGGAGGATAAGTTTATGCTTGTTTGGCCAAGGCTACCTGACCCGGGACTCCCACCACATAGGGGTAATTCTTTTTTAGTTTTTTTAATGATACCCGGCTGAAATCCGCATCTTTTGAGCACTTGCTTGGCTTTCTAGCGTTTGTGGTGGCAAATTACGACAAAAAATCATTTAATAATCAGTTGAATTCCCAAGGGGATTATATTGCTTTGTTTGTTCTTTAGGGCCATAATTTCCTAACCACAAACGCTAGAAGGCCAATCAAGGGCCCGCAAGATGAGAATTTCAGCCTAGTGTCATTCAAAAACAAACAAAAAATTACTCCTAGGGGGTTGGGGCCTTGGGTCAGGTGACCTTGGTCAAACAAACCTAAACCTATCCTCCCATTTAATATGTCACCCCCAAAAAACATTCAAATACAAAACCTCCAAAAATATTTTTTAATCGAAGGTACTAGTCTAACCGAACTTTTGGGGCTTTCCACAGCTCTCTAGCTCAATCGGCTGGTGAGTTATGGTTGAAAGTGTTAGGGAAAATCCTTGCGCCAAAAGTTTAGATCGCGTGAGACTTAAAGGGTTTGCCCCCTTCGAAGCAAACTGCGTATCAACTTCCGAGTCGAAAAATGGCAATGCGTACTTTTTAAAAATGCCTAACTACTCCAGTATCTTAAACAGAAGTAAGAATTTAGGAAAAATCGTGCACAAAGAAACAATTCATTTGGATTAATTTGTTTCTCGCAATCGGTGCTGTTGGACTTCGATATTATTTATATGCAGATATCGGCTTTAACGTCTTAAACATTCTAAAACCTTTAATTTTGTGAAAATTTCTTTGTTTTGCTGCTCCACTTGGATACTTTCTGTTGAACTGTGGTATTTACATAAAATTATCAATAAACCGAATAGGCCTACATCAATTTCTAAAAATCAACATGGTATAAAAAGTTATAATTTGGTATATTTGCTCTTATTTGATAAGGTCTTTTCAGAACTTTCTGGAAGACTTTTAACCCAAATTTTTTTAGTTGCAGAAATTGGTTGAAAATTTTCTTCGTTTGCACATTGGAGATGGTAGTGCGCTCCGTCGAAAGCATAGTACGTACACATTAAAGTTGCTGTTGTGGGTCCCTTTGAAAGCTAGGTACTCACACATTAGAGTTGCTGTTTGGGGCCCCTTTGAAAGCAAGGTACTTACTAGAGTCCTGCGCGGGGCGGGTTACCCGCGCGGGTTGCAAGTACCCGCATTTGCGGGGAGGGTGCAGGAACCCGTACTGCTTTGCGTGCGGGTGCGGGGTGGGTACGGGTTGAACTTGCTGCGGGGCGAGTGCCGGTTGTACTTGGTGCGGGTGCGGGGCGGGCGCGGGTTGAGAAATTCTTTGTGCCAGTAACTGAGTGTTGAGACAAAGCACGTGAAATTAATCAGCTCAAAAATCGCAAAACACGTGGATGTACAGTACTAGAGTTGTTTGCCAGCATTGCGCTTAGGACAGTAGGCCTGCAGCAATTAATACATTATGATGCAACAACCCATTGTTGCGAAACATTAGCTCAGACTCTTGCCATGTGGTGGACAGGGCAAGTAAACATTTTCCAATGCTACCGTCGTACGAGGTGAGGAATAATTCAGTCTAGCAGCACTTCTAAATGGATGAAACAACGCTTAACGCACAGCTAGTCACAACTAAACTGAAACGTGTTTTTATCACCTCAAATCTGTTGACTGCGAAAGATCAGATCTGTGAAAATTTTGGTTTGGTTGTCAGTGAAAAAGAATGAGTAGCTTGATTTTGCTGCTTGTTAGACTTATCTTCAGACGTTATGAGTAGAGCAAGTTTTTCAACTTTGTTTACAACTTCCAACAGCTTCTGAAATACTCAGAATTTATACAGTACGATGAGCTGGTTGCAGCAATTTTTATTGCAAATTTTTCCTTTTTCACATGCAACTTTTATCAAGTAGACCAATTGCGCAAAATGCAAAAATGTGATTTAAAAAACATGCTTGAGAACTATTTTAGTATAGTTCTGTTCTCTTGGACAACCCATCGAACTTAATAATGACCTAAAAGCAATTGTAGAAAGAACCCGGCTAAACAAACATCAGTCCAGTACTGTAGGCCAAATTGTTAAATTTCCAAGCAACTTCATGCACTGTGGAGCGATGTTTTAGCATGCTACGCAAACTGTTGGCAAATGATCGCCATTTCTCGCCAGATAATGTTTGGAAATATTTAGCATTACATGTAAATAAACCGTTTGAGTAAATCACTGTCGTTTAAAATTCTTCTACATAAATGCAAGTTTTTACAGCAACTTTTGTTAAAAATAATGCATATTTCTCAGGATTCTATTGCAACAAAAACTTGCCCTAGTTATGAGTTTTCAGTAGTTTTCGGACAGGTGCGGGTTTGAGACCGAAAAAGTCCGGGGCGGGCGCGGGTTGGGATGGTCTGTGGGGCGGGTGCAAGCAAAATTTCTCAAACTCCTGCGGGGCGGGTTTAAATTCTGGGGCTGCGGGGCGGGAGCGGACACAAAATTTCAACCTGTGCAGGACTCTAGTACTTACACATTGAATTTGTGGTTTGGAGCCCCTTTGAAAGCAAGGTACTTACACATTGAAGCTGATGTTTGGGCCCCCTTTGAAAGCAAAGTACTTACATATTACAGTTGCTGTTGAGGGCCCCTTTGAAATCAAAGTACTTACACATTGCAGTTGCTGTTGGGCCCCTTTGAAAGCAAGGTACTTACACATTAAAATTGAAGTTGGGCACCTCTTTCAAAGCAAGGAATTTCACATTACAGTTGCTGTTGGGGGCCCCAGTGCAAGCAAGGTACTCACACATTACAGTAGCTGTTGGGGGCCCCTTTGGAAACTGAGTACTTTCATGCTACAATTCTTAGTTTCTTTTGGGGCCCCTTTCAAAGCAGATTACCTTCAATTTGCAGTTGCTGTTGGGGGCCCCTTTGAAAGCAAAGTACCTACATATTAGAGTTTCATTTGGGGGTTCTTTGAAAGGAGAGTACTTACTTATGATCTGGTTGGTAGTACATTATATGAATAGATGATAAGTTTTCCACCAAAAATAAGGAAAATTTACGCGCGTTACACCTCAAGGGGGGGCCCAAAATAGGGGAGCCAGAGACAAGTGCCTCGCTCGCCTCCCCTTAAACACACCACTGACTATGGCGATCATGCAAATGCACACAATCGGTGAAAGTAATTATAAGCTACAGTAATAAAACAACCACCTAATTGAATCAGTATAGCGAAAAAAAGGAATTCATTTTATAGAAGTTATCAAGCACAACTAATAGGATGGATGCACTTAATGGTTTTTACACAGATCATCCATGGGTAGATTGATACAAGACAACGGAGGACAAAGGACATTCTCAATATTTTTCAAAAAGGAGCAGTTTTTTGACTTCATTATTATCAATTTTGTGAAAGCTTCTTCACAAATATGTTGTGCAAAAGGCTAATCGTTTCTGAATGGCTAGATCGGAAATTCTGGGTATTAATTTCTTGTTCTTATCCAAAAATCAAAAACTGTTTTGAAAGTTCCAGATGTTAACGATTTTCGTATGATAATTGCGCACTTATCCTGGACATGGAAGGTGTGTGGCCTCCTGAAATTTAAATTGTGTCTGGTTTGTGAATCCAACTTTTTCTAAATCAAATTCCAAAATACTTCTAAACCTGTGTGTGAAGTTTTTAACTTAAGTCTAAAACTTCTCAGTGTGCTCTCAAAGCAGTTAGCCTAGCCCGGCCATGTCCAACTCGAAGGTTTTGTTCGGCCCAGTTTGTTTTCGCTGGAGTAAAACTATCCTAGCTACCGACAACCTGTCCTTATTTTGATGATAATCTTGAATTTGATATTTTTGATGCAGGTGGTGCTCAGTGCCGCTTTATCACTTCTGTTACCATTGCAGTTAGTATTCGAACACTTTCAGTATGTTAGTTAAATTTAGTTTGCTAAGATCAGAGTAAGCCATTCAGTATGCGGCCCTCAATACAATAATACATGTTAGTCAACGTGCGGCACTGGTCAAGATCATCAAAGGTAATCTGCCTTACGGCAGGTTTCTCATGACATCCCTCCGCCATTCTTCTCTATCCTCAACTCTTCGTTTGTGCATAAGTGCCATTCATGATATTATCTACCAATGTAATTATTTTCCTTCCTCTTGGGCGTTTTCCCTTAAATTCTACCTTCCAGCCCAGTGCGCAGCATATTCTCATGTCTTATAATATGGAGCCGGAGTCACGTTCATGAACAGAAGAGCTTCGGAGCCGGAGCTGTGTCATTTTTACGACGACTCCGCAGCCCTGACAGAAAGCTGCAATGCATTTTTTTTACTTTGATAGGAATCGGTTATGGATTCGCCACATTCGTAGCAACGTCGCAAATATCTATGTATTTTTCAAGTTTGCGTCCTCTTGCTAACGGTGTGGTCACGAGCGGATCACCCGTTTTGAGCATAATTTTTCCTTACTTGGCTCGAGATTTCATGGAGAAATACGGATGGAGAGGATCATTTTTGATCACTGGGGCAATATCATTGAACATGAGTGTTTTTGGATCACTGATTCGTCCCATTTCTGCTATCTCTAATCAGTGCAAACGGTTGAAAAGCGCAGATGGGGAAATGTGTGAGACAGACTTCACAACAAATGATGAACATCATCTAAACGCAACTACTAGCCTAAGAAAATTGGAAAGGAATACAGCCGAGACAACCCAGAAAAAGAAGAATAGATCATTTACTTCATTTCTAAGACAATATTCGCTGGCTTTTGCTTTTTTGTTCGTGAACTTCTTGTTTGCTCAATGCATGTACAACCCAAACGTTTTCATTGTTCCTTACGCCGCACAGCTGGGGTTCACTGAGCTCGAAAGTACTCTTTTACTTTCTTTCATTTCTGTCGGGGATTTCCTTGGTCGACTTGGATCAGGCTTGATTGCGTCCAAATTCAACTTTTCATTGAACTGCAGTCTACTGGTAATCAGCTCCTGCGCACTTTTGCTAGCTGCTTTGCAGTTAGCGCCGTTATTTCACCCTACCTTTCCGGTATTGATGATGTACGTCACAATTTACGGCCTGGCTTTCGGAGGAGTTGTTACCCTGACTTTTTCCGTAATTGGACAATCAATGAACGTAAAAACTGTGGAAATTGCAATGGCAACGCTGTTTTTTTCTCATGGAATTGCAGTTTTAGTTGGGGGACCAATGGCAGGTGAGTTTTTATGTGAAGTGCAGCATGGTATGAGTCCTGTTTTGCCTCCGACAAAAAAGTTTTCAATAATGCCTATTTATTTTTCAGGTTTCATTGTGGACAAATGTAGAGGTTTCAAAGCTGTCTTCTGGTACACGTTTATATCCGGTTCACTGTCAGGCAGTTTGTATTTCTTTCTTTCATACCTCGTGCGACAGCTTGGATCTTTGATTCTCGAAAATGGGAAGCAAAAGATTGCAGCAAGTGAATGCAATCATAATATCTGAATGAAAACAGCGTTTGTACTCCTATCTAACTATTTGTTTCAAGTTTCTGGCACATCCTAATGTTCAAAACATTGTTGTTGCAAGTGCTCTGTTGCCAGAAACCCTCATTTTCCATTGGTGCCCCTTACTGAATGTTCAGCTAGCAGCAAGGACCGAGTTTCAGCGGAGACGGGGAAATTTTGGACAACGGGGAACGCAATATCTTTTGTTTTTGTCATAAAAAATAATGTAATCGTATTTTCTTATAAAAATAATGTCGTACAAATTTCGTGGTTAAATTAGTTGAGAAACTGCAGAGTGCAGAGGTTACTTTTAATATCACCTTCACGTTCTTGTGAAGCAGAGCGATCCTTCAGTACTCTGCACAGGTGAGAAACCTGGCTGCGCTTCACCATGATCCAAGTACATGTAAATCATATCGTTATTTGTCATGCACACCGGGATATATTAAGTGAATTATCCTCCCGAGATATTGCCAAGGAATTTGTGAGGTCCACTGATGCAAGGTGCCGTGTGTTTTGCAAAATTCATCTACTATCCCGATCTACAAACAAGATTTGGGCGTACTTTTTGTTCATTGTAGGGCGTAGCCATGCTAAAAATGGAATCTCAGATATGCATTTTTTATTGATTGGAATTGCGTTATGTAACGACCAATTCTTTGAACCATAGATACAGATTCAAAAATTCTACTTTTAATATATGTTTGTGTTTTCAAAGAATAATTGAAATATTGTACTTGCTTTACCTACTTTGACAACTCTTCAAGTGCTAATACTAAAGTTTTGTGTTTTTAGTAAAGAAGCAAATACCTAGTAATCTTTGTTAAGAACTAGCACAGTACTATGAAAATCAACTGACACAACACCATGGGCGTGGCCAGGGGGGCACTTGGGCCATAGCTCCCAAAAAATATCATTCCATAATTTGCCTCCCGTATTTCCAGTTTTACAAAAAGGTCGTACTACGGTGCTGGAGTGAACAAGGTGACGTCATCGCAACGCAAACAATATTATATTTGTGTGATATGCACAACAACATGAATATCAGCATATCACACACAAACGCCTTATAGCAAACTCGGTCCCTGGCTACCAGACAATCTTTTCGGATTAGTAGGCCACTTCAGGGGCTCCACAAGGCCCGCTAGGCCAGAGGAAACAAGTACCCACTTTACACTGCACTGTTATCGGATTCGCGTTGAATTGGGAATCCCACAAATCACTCAAGCACGACGTATAAACACAGAAGTGTAAGTTTAACAGAACGAACGCAAAAGGAATAATATAATGCCAACCTCGTTTTGCTCTGGCGCCGTACGAAGTCAATTAGAGGCCTTTTCAATATTAAACAACCAGGAGTGCGTAAGACCGGACGAACACTAGCTAGGACGTATCCGATCTAAAGGCTGGGTTTTTCCGACCCTTGAGCAGTGCTTATGTTGGAATTTTGGCGTGATGCGGGTATTTGTTGTTGAAATTTTACATTTTTGGGCGTATTTTGACAGCCAGGTGCAATGAGAACGTTTCTTCGGCATTCGCTGAAAACCTGCAAAAGGCTTGGGGAAACACTGGAGACATTTTTTGCTTTTTGTTTCTTGTTCAAGCTGCTTTTCTTTGCAACTCCTTTGGCTTGAACCTGCGATTACGCTTGTCCCTAGTTTGCTGTGTGGATACTCCAGCAAAAAAACAAGGCCGCCACAGGAACATGCTGGTCATCCTTATCACGGCAAACTTCGGGTTTGGAAGGTAGTCAAATAAATATTTTCAATTTTGTAATTAAAATGATTGTGTTGTTGAACTGAGTCTTGTTTTTACTTCACTGCGTTCTTTAAAGTAGGTCCTTTCTCAAAGACGAAAACTGTGGTAAGCTTTGCAAAAACCTTCAGCTCTTTTCGTTTTTTATCCCATGCTGCATACACCAATGATCACTCATGTACTGGTATATTTAATCTCAATTTTTAGGAAATTTCGTTTCACACCTGTTAGGTGTTGTCATATCTGTGCTAGTCTAAAATCACATTTTACCAAACGTTTGGAAAACAATGCTTTTCGTCGTTTGTGGAAGATTTTTTGTGTAGCTGAAAAGCTATTTACATTTTGTAAATAACCGAACATGGGTCGCGTTGCTAAATGTGTATGGAACATCGCCCGCATTTGACATGCAGAAGGACTTATATTTTCTTTGGTATGAGGAAGACATGAGACGAAATTCACGTTGAGTCGAGTGCAGCCACGTCACGGCAGAAAGCCTGGCGAAGTTTCAAATAAACTAGGACGTGCTGCAATCTTTTCAACAAACCGTTCGCTGTGCTGTGCTGCTGTGTGGTTACATGACTCGAAATGCTGTGAGATTGATTTCACTGGCCCAGCAAGCCAATGAGTAGTTGCTTGCGTCGCTTTGAGCTCAGCTGCCAGTATATATGTTGCTTGGGCGTACTAGCTCGTATCTCAGTTTCGTGAATGCGTAACTCCGAATTGCTGTACATTGCAACTTTTAAAGTCAATTTCAGCGTACTAGGAAAGAGCCTTATGCGAGGCTCGAGAAAAACACATTGTTTATTGCTCGCACAAGGAATTTCGACCAAAGTTCTTCTCTTTGTTTCTTGCCTTTACTGAATGCAGACCGGATACACTTCACGCGTTGTCTGTTGAGCACATGCTCATGCACGTTTAGGCCTATCAAAATAAAAATGGGTTATGAAGCAGTGGTATGCTCCTTGACAAAATGAAGATGGATGCTCAAAAACCAAATATAAAGCTCTATTTACGTGGAAAATCGTAGCAGAATTTGACGCTGGTTGCTTCAAAGGTCATCTAATCAAACTATATCCAACAAAGACCAATGCTTCTCTTCATACTGAGTGCCACTGATCCCATGCGGTTCTGAAACAACTGTTGATTTCAAAGAAGATTTACACCAGGGATCTCAAAAACGCGGCTCGCGGACCGTATGTGGCCCGCAAGAGAGTTTTCTGCGGCCCAAGATACTTTTTAGGAATTTGCAAATATTTAACATTTTTATACGTTTTTCAGTTCATTCGCCGGTGTTCAAAAGTGCTCTTCTAGCGAGTGAACAAGTACCTTTCAAACGAACATAGACGGCTAGAAATAATTTGCCTATAACCCACGATACCTCTCACGGGAAACAAGATGTGAAAGCTGTTTCTATTAAGGTTCAGATATCGCCATTGTTGCGTCAGCGTCATGATGCGCTCTTGGGCAGTGGCAATGCGGCCCTCGGTCACTTTATAAGTCCTCATTTGGCCCTCGAAGCAATTTCAGTTTGAGACTCCTGATTTACATTAAGGTTTTGACAGCATTACAGGCAAAAAAAAACATGTACTGAAGGAAAAATATTTATTAATTGCTACTTTATTACTCTTTGTATGACTGTAATACTTAAGTTGCACTCCAACGTTTCTGCGAATTTGACCAGCACCAGTAAAATGCAGGGATCGTAAGATTCTGGATTTGTTTTTAAAACTACAGCCACCTGTACAACTGCCACCCCGAGCATATAGAATTCTCAACGTTTATTAAAGCCATTTCAACTACACAAGGAGCTGCTTTCATGTCAAAACTTTTGAAATAAGTGTGTATAACAAATGTTTCTTCATCCTCTGACCACTTTTAAAGAACCTACGCTTCAACTTTAATACTTTTGGGTGAAGGAATGTCGTCTCGATGTCATTACAGTACATCTCATAAACATTCTTAAGTCAGTGCAAACCTTAATTTTTATGACCTTTTCCATTTTTTTCACAGCAGAATTCTCTCATGCACATTATTGCATTGTATTCATTCCACTCACGCATCAAACCCGTTTATTTCCAAGTAATTCAAAAATCTGTGCATTGGTTTTCCTCAGCTTTTGATTCGTAAGTAACATGGCAGCAACAGTAATGTTGTAACTCACTTTTGCTGCACTAAGCTGAAGCAATAATACCGTTGCACAATGTTTCCCCACCGCTATGCCTCGAGAACTCTACATATCGCGGCGCGATAGTGCAAACTGAATTTGTAACTTAGGTGTATCTGCGTAAAACTTCATCCTAGGTGGCAATTGTCCGGGGGCAGTGGTTGGGGTAGCGATTGTCCTTGGTATTAGTTGTCCTAGGTGGGAGTTGTCCTGATACCATTGAAGCTATCGTCGATAAAAGTCTAACCTCGAACTAGTTACCAAATATCTAAGTGAAAATAAGAAACTCATTAGATATCTTTCGCGATAAGAATTTACTAATTGTTCATGAAAAGTATATGCTTTTAAATGAAAATTAATCTCTAACCCTCTCTTTTACAAACCTTTTGAGCTAAAGTTTCATGGTAATACTGGATATTAGTTGAAACCCTGCTCTGGTACCTTTTGGCAAAAAGTGTAATCAGGGGCGTAACGAGGTTNGATGGCGCCCGNGNCAAGAAGCAAGTTCGGCGCCCCCATGTTCGAACCTGACGTCTTTCGGAAGCAAATGTACTGTATTGGAGAAAGTATTTGCGACATTGTTGGGACTTTTCGGTGTCCCCCACAGTGATTCAGCAATCCCATGTCCGGCGCCCGGGGAATTGTGCCCCCCTTGCCCCTCTCGTTACCCCTCTGAGCGTAGTGCAGTTTTCAACTAAATTTTAAAAATACTACTATGATGGCCGCTACATTTCTGGCCATAACTTGCCAGCCGCCAGAGAGCTGTTCACACCCTCTGAAGATCCGGAAAGTCTTCTAGTTTCGATTTAAAGAAATTGAAAAGTTTTGGATCTCGTTTCTTTGTTGATTACGTCATAAATGAGGTAGGTTTTCGCATTTTGGGTCGAGGTTGACTGGTCTTTACCGCCACCACAACGAGCCAATTTTTTGGTTAATACCAATATACGTAAAAACTCTATATGTCTTGTGTGTCAGTTGTCCGGGTGGCAATTGCCCGTGGTGGAAGTTGTCCTTGGTTGTGTAGGGGCTGAGGTTGTAGGTTATTGTAGAGGTCCCTACTAGTTGAGGGGTCAACCTAGTTGTTGCAGGAGCACAGGTCGGTCTTCCAACTAAGCAACCTGACGTCTTGAAG
>JGI24159J19872_10005679_pt1 | contig 16156 bp, 8 predicted proteins | sample Ectturendosymbi4_FD_19872 | JGI IMG/M metagenome (IMG submission 19872) | reverse complement strand
CAGTCATACGCCCCACCTTAAATGTGCAAGATCACCACAACAGATTCGGAATTTTCGAGCGCAACTTGAAAGAGACTTACTTGAAAAAACTCACCTGGCGTTAGCTGAAGTACAAGTTGACGCTGAAGGTCTCTGGCGTTTGCTTCTGGCAATTTGTCAACTCACGAATGTGATGGCGAAACTGAGTGACGTTTAAGATTGCTGGCATTCGAAAAGGACTTCTGGCAAGGGTGACAGAACAACTTTGAAGCTTCCTCACGGTGCACGTTTTCGACACTTGACCATGCACAGAAGTCAAGTGCTTTTGAAGATCGCTTCCGTTGTCAAAAAACTTTGCACAGATGTGACAACAAAACTCCCCTCTCATTGTTAAATCACAGGTCGACGTTACTGGAAGATAGGTAAAATAGAAATGAATGCTAAAGACCGCAAGCTGCGCGATTTAACTGTTCAGATCGACCTTTTTTCTGTTGCATAATTACGAAGCCGTGACGAAGCTGCAATCAACGACGCAGGATTTAATCGAGGGGGAAGGGGCTTCCTCAGACTCGCTTTTGCAATGGATCGATGCATATATTGTGACGTAAACGTAAAGTGTTGCACCATCATCTGCCAGGTGACGTAACCGACGGAAGCCAGTCTGCGACGGTTACGTGCATGTTTGTTTATACGATTAAAAACTGACACGTTTGGGCATGCCCTTTTGCAACACGGTCTGTTACAAGTTGGGGCACAGGTGGAGTATTTGCTTATCGGATTAAAACGTGACATTCCTTTTCGCCACAGTTGGAGCGGTGTGGTGACCAAAGAAAAGTTGCAAGCTATTTTTAAAATGTGAAATTCATAATGAAAATATTACCACGACGCAAAAAAATATGAAAAAAATATTACCATAACGTAAAAAGTAATAAAAAAACATTGAAAAACATTAAAAATATCAAACACACGAAAAATATCAAAAATAAAAAAATACTGGTTGGGGAAGGGAGGATGGGGAAAACCCCTCTATGCCTAATCTGCCTGATCTCCTGATCTTCAATAATCCGTAAAATGCCTGGCCTGACCACCTCCCTTTACTACTTCAGTTGAGATTCGATAATTCTGTGGCTAAAAAGTGTTGTGAATAAAGAGCAGCAACTGTTTCGAAAAAAAGTCGCCAAACTGTTTGGCAAATGTTGGTAATCAGCTTTTCAATGAATTGAATATATCTGGAATCTTCTTGCTTTTGTTTTTCCCAAATGCCTCGGAAAATGACTAAGTTTGTATTGAATGACATGTTTGAAGAATAAACTTTTTCTGAAAAAGACGAGCAGTAGTGATCAGACCCATGCCCATAACCAGCTTGGGACACCAGGCGGGGCGAAGCGTTTGCTGATAGCGGTCCAAATTTTTAAACTATGTCCATTACATCTTTCCAGGGTGGACTAAAAAACTTTCAGGCTTTCCCCCCGCTATCCCAGCTACGAGCCTGATTAAATCAAGAGTGGTATGTTTTTCTCCTTGTAGTTTTATATTCAAGTCGTTGAGGTGTTACACTATGTCAGCCAAAAATCCAACAGTTTCCCTTTCTTTATCATTTCCTAAAAAGCTGAAAATGACTTAGCTTTTCTTCACATTTTGTTGACTTCCCGCAAAAAAACAAAAATTCTTTCCTAAAGGATCAAAATCTCTTACTCAAGCATCTTCCATAATTGTGCACAAGTAAATTTGTTTAATTACACTGTTTTCGGAAGGAAAAGGTTTCGTTGCTATATTCTATCCTTGAATCCACTGTTTTCACCAGTATAGACTATGTAGTGGCGAGCTATTGTTGAACAACTATAACGAGACAATTACTTTGAACCAGATAATCATAACAAACAAATCAGGTGTGCGCCAAATCAAACCCCAAAAACAAACCCAAATCAGGTGTGCGCTGCAATATAGCTGAACAACTTGATCGACGATAGGTTATACCGTTGGCGAGGAGTTAATGCTTTAGAAGTACATCCTACAGCGCAAGATTTTGGAATAACAACTTTTGAGTGTAGAATGCACCTTTGAGAGGATGACGTGTTCCGGCCGTCACCACCAAAAGGTCCGGATTCGACCGTGGTCAGGCATTTGAGTAGCCCTGGTTTATATCATTAATTCACAAAATGTTTGAAGCGGGTTCAAAAAGATGGGCAGCATTTTTCACAGGGTAACCATTATTGAGAACACTGTTGGTCTCCCGAAAAACTTCTTATATCTAAAAAAATCACTTAATAAATATACGCTAAAGCAGTGGTTTTCAAAGTGGGCGAAATCTCCCCCTTGGGGGCGACTTTGAAGGGCAAGGCTGGGAACAAAACAACAGGGGCTATTGTGGGGCAAGACAACACAAGGGGGCGAAAACGCTCAACCACCACCACTAATCGATAATTGAGTTAACTTCAGTTAACGATCATTGAGTTAACTTCGTCTGTAACAGTAATGCTCTCAAAGCAAAGAAACCGATTGTTGATTCATAAGCGAGGTGATCTGCGACTGTACCTCACTAAAATGTCTCCCGATATTTCTAAGCTTTGAGAAGGCCGCCAAGCACATCCATCACACTATACTGGGGACCATGATATCTATCGATATTTTTAAACAAAATTCTTTAAAAATATTAGCTTGTGTTTGCTTTATCAGGCTTGCGGGGGACAACGATGTGTCGAAAGTGAAATAGACGCGTGGAACAAAAAAATTTGATCAACACGGCGCTGTAGCATGCTGCAAGCTTGTGTTTAACACTGTTTTGACTATCCGTATAATAGAATACACAATGCCTGAAACGTATTCCTGACTTGGTTAGAAGTAGAATGGGTCTTTTTAAACTAGGGAGAGACAACTCAAGTCCCAAGGTAGGAGTCTAATAAATAGCTAAATGACGATCACGTTTCTAGACGAAGATTGTGCAGTAACATGTACATTGGAAAGCATATTCAATTCTGAAGCGACAATTCAAAATCAAAACATAAATGAAAGGCATTTGCTATGACATTACTCCCGTTTTAGGTAGTTCTACTTGCTATTGTGAAAAACGATCACATAACCGCATGATAAATTCGCACTGGGCATCAAAACTTATTGTCCTAAAATACATTTAACATCACAGATAAAGGTAGAATTTCAATCAAGTTTTAATACTGTTTCACATATTTCGCCGTTGGGCTGTTGATGTGGAGAAAAAAATATCAATACCGCTAGTCCAAGGTATGAAAAAAAGTTGTGACTCTGTTCAACAGAAGTGGAAGCAGGCGGGCAGAGCCCACCAAATTCACAATCAATACACACAAACTCAGGGTCTAGTCCCCCTGACGAAGTCATTTTTCTATTCAATATATAATACAATGAAGCTCTCCCAAAAAGCGTAAAATTACCTCCAATGCTGTTGCTCTGGCGATGGATCTACTTCTGTCTGGGCCAGCAAACACAGGTGAGAATCAGCCTATAACTAATTTTAAACCACAAATCTCATTCATCACCACAGTCACCAGATAAATGTTTAAATTTACCCCAAAAGATTATGTGATGTAAGCGGAATGATCTAAACAAAAAGCTACGCATTTAGCTGGCGGCTGTAGATTTCGCTAACCATGCCAAATTTGCCTTTTCGTAGCCGGCGTGAGCTGTCTACGGGTTTGCATTTGCAAGACAATGATCAAAACCACATGGCCATCAGTCACCGTCACCAGACGCGTGCCCAGGTGGGAGCGAAAGGCGCCGTCCCGCCAAATTTTGGACTGCAAAAACTGAGCTTTGAGCAAAAGTCGTCATGACTGCGTAAAAAGCCAATTATTAATTCCACATTTTTGTAATATTGCAGGTGATAAGTTTCGTTCTGATCACTGTAGCTCTGATCACAATAAGTTTCGTTCTGATCACTGTAGCTCGCCAGAAAACGTTTTCCTCTCGGAGAAAACTAAAATTTGAAGCGAAAGATGGCGTATCTTCAACAAACATAAAGACGTGGTATACCGCCCACGTATTGACATGTTGACAGCTTCAATGTAATTTTTGCAAAAATTCTCACAGAAAACCTCATGTTTGTTAATGCACGAAAAAAGTTTAAATGAGCAAGCCACAAAAGTCATAGTGACATGTATTATGCTTGACGATTTTTGGCAAGGATTGGTTATTTCAAGTTTCATTTAATTTTAAATCTTATTTACTTTATCTGTTCAGGTTTGCGTTTCATTCTTTGTCGGAATGGCAAATCGTCTCGTGTTAAGGTGATGAAGACAGTGATTTCAGACTCATGAGGTGTCAGTATTGTTTTTTGCCATGGTTTCAAATACAATACGCGGAAACATAACCACAAAATATCAACACTAGACAACAGCCTGTCATTGCAAGACCTAGCAGTTCTTTAATACAACAAAAACCACAAAAGGAAGCAATGCCGGATAGTTTGGTGATCCCAAATTCAACATTAGGATTTTCCTGATTCTAACGTCACTATCAGTTCACAATCAAAACGTCAAACCACTTAGCAAAAATATGTGGAGGAGCTTGGTTCAGAAAAGACCTTGAAGTTATTTTCATGTACATAAAAAGATATTGTGTTCTACATCGAATTACCAAGATCTGTGCCATAAAATATTCGCAGATCAATACTTGCCTGGTGTTGGTGAGAATTGTTGGTAAATCTTGATTCATTATTTAAAACCCTCGCTATACGTTTCTAATGTCAAGTTGATACATATAAAAAATATTAAACCTTCACACTCTTTTCCAATGTGTGTTGATTTTGGTTTCTTGTTTTTAGCCGCTGTTTATTGGTGACGAGGCAATGGAATGGTTGAGCAGTGTCAAAAGTTGATAAGCTTTTTTGGTCAAAAAATTGAAAAACGTCAGGGTACTTTTTTATCAAATGCTATTCAGCAAGTGGAGTCCACCAGTCTTTTATGCGCTGTTGCAATGTGGATACCTTGAAGTTAAGCAAAAATTTGACCTATCAAGGTTTTATTTTTTGAATGTTTCTTACGTAATTCTGGCTGGTAGCTCAAAGTAAAATAAATAAATACAAATATGAAATTCTTCAGAAAGGTTTCTTAAACAAAAATAGGATAAAGTTCTGTCAGATGAATCAGGAGGTTATGAATACTTATATGTACCACCTGCCTCCAAAAAACTGATCAAATGCCGAGTTATTTATCAAGTAGCCAAGTTTATATGTAAAAAGTGAGAAACTGCATTTAGCTTGTTAACAGAGCTGCATTTGCTTGACATGTTTAATATGCATACGCTGCTAATGCTTCAACGTGAGATTTGCCTTTTAATCTTATGTATACAAACCATAGTTATTGTAGAAAACGTTTTGTTGATGAGTAACTGTTGGCAGTCGTGGTAGGTATGCCTAAGACCACAATATGATCAAGGCTGAACGATATTCAACACAGCCTACACGGCCGCATTTGCAATATTTTGCTGCGTGTGTTGTTACAAATTGTCACAGCGTCTTTTCCGCGTTCATCGTGGAAGTATTGAATCTTGTATCGAGCCCTTGGAACATGCAAATAATAAGACTTTTTTGCGAATGTAGTTTGTTGCATCTTACTTTCTGCTCGTAGCGCTTTCTGTATTCCTGAGTTTTAGCACTTCGAGTGGTTCAATACACACAAGCAAGATTTGTTTATGTACAGCACTTCCTCTACGGTGTGATTGTGCTAGCATTCAGTAAGAGCTAGTAGTACAACAAGCCTTACAGTGGTGGTAGTGCAGAGGTCTACAGGTGACAATTGATGCCAGGTATAAAACCTGGATAAATGTGTCTAAATATCACTGAGTACTGTAATTACATCACACACCTGGCAGTGCAAGTTAGAATTTGTGGTATTTGGTAGTACAGTAGCTACAACCTATTGTGCTGACGTGACCACTGGTTATTTGCAACAGTTGTGTAAACACTTGGTTAAGTTTCAAGGGGAATGAACCTTGGCAACAACAAAATACACAATGCTTGCAAAGCCCTCAGGCATCTTCAGTTGTTTTTTGCCTTAGTTGAAGCAAGTTGCTTGTAGTTTGTTAGTTTTAGACCGATTGGGGTAGGTCTGTTGTAAGTAATCACTGCCTTAGTATTTAAGCTTTCTTCTTTGTGTGACAGAATTAGCAGGTGGGGAAATGATGTAACCCAAACATGTGAGTCATCTCTATCGTCACATTTTGGGCGGTACAGTATTTCTTTCAAATTTGATGCCAGTGCCATCTTGTCATTGGTCATGCCCAAAGGAAAATTTTACCGGATCGGTTTTTCTTTTAAGTCAGTTTGAAGCTGGTGAGGTAATCTTCTTTCCATTGGTTAAGTCTTCAAATGAGTTGAATGTCGCCTTTGGGTGGTATGATTTACCTTTAAATGGCCTGCCTTCTTTCCGCTGTTGGTTTCGCAAAGTCTGTTGTGACAAAATCAAAATTATCGTCTGTAGTTATGCAATGATTCACGTCTAGGATTTCCCCTTCGCCCACTGCAGTTGTTCAACTGAGCAGACTTGGCGAAACGTTAGTTCCACGCTTGTGTGCACAAATGCTAAAGTTAGTGCCTGTCGAATGTGTTCCTTAGACGTATCTGATGCGGTTATCCAAATTATGTCATCGATGAATATACGGACAAGTTCTGCCTCACTTGACACAGCAGCAATCGGCTGTGAGCAGATGCACAGCAATGCTTACCAGTGAAACATGGTGGTCATCACGCAGCTTGTGGTTTGATGTAGTCTTGAGTTTGCTTTCTTTCTCTGCTTTTGCTACAGCTATAGCCTTTCAATTTTTTAGCAGTAAGCACTACTTGCAGATTTCAGGGCTGAGGATGCCTAGTGTTACGTGCAATCGACTTTCTATTAAGAAAATTTGGTTATTGATTAGGCTTGATCGCTTTTGTGAAGACTATTTACTTAAAAACAAATATGTGCAACTCTAAATTCTCGCGAAGTCATGAAATCAGAATTCAGTTGGCTGATTACTTGAAAACTAGCAGCAAACCGAGACCTTTTTTGATTGTTACAGGTTGGAGAGAAAAAAACTTTTGTTTTCATCATCTCTACGCAGCGGCGTAACTAGAGTTTTGAGCCACAGGAGAAAAACTTAGCTGCCGACTGTAGGGGACCCATTAGGCAACACTCAGAAAAAAAGAGATATTATGATGAATCCCTATGTGGATGGCTATACCCCAAATAAAACCTAAGCCACCGGAAAATACTCCAAAAACGCAAAAAAAACAATCTACTGAAAACGAAAAGTATACTAAAACCGGAATATAAGCTACGTGGGGGCCCGGTGTTTACCCACGTCAGTTACGCCACTACCTACACGAAGAGATTGCGTCTACGATCATGTATTTCACAGCCGAGAAATGTCACTGTAAATACCATCTTCACAGAAGTGGTGTAGGAGGTGGGTTTCAAGCTCACGCCAAAAAGTTTTGATTTGCCAAAAATTCCGACAAAATCCAAGAAAAAAAGGGCACAGAAGTTTCTACATTTTTAACAATATTAATGAAATTACAACTTTTTGTTGTTGAGTACATAAATGAAAACCCATTTTGTAGTAAAAACATTAAATATAGGTTACTGCATATAAAATCACCAAACGGTTTGTAGTAACTCCGTGGTTTAGTTTGTGAGAGTTGATGAGTAAACAAGTTTTGTAGAGGGAAAGTTTGCCGCATAAACGTTTTTCAGGAAAATTTTGGGAAATTCGGGCAAAACATCCTTCGCACCCGCAAAAATTGCTTGGTCATACACCTGTGCTTCACACGATCTTTTATTACTGGTTTATTTATGTCTTACAACGTCAAGGGACCGGGCTGAATCTAAAAAAGCCTCGGGTCTTATCAGGTCGAACTGGCGATGAATGCAAATAGCGAGCAAGAAAATGTTGGCAAAAAACACGATAGAGAATATACTGTGTGTGTGCAATAGAGCTATCCAAATAAAAATGTAATTGATGAAGAAGTGTAAACTAGCAGCACAAACAATGCACAATATTGTGTCTATTCAGGGAAACGTCGGAAAGAGTAAACACAAAAATGTAGAAAAAGTCTGGGAAAAAAGTTTTAACTGAAAACGCGTGAGTCTTGCAGTCCAGTGGTAGTGCATTTGGAGACATTACTAAGAGGAAGATATGAATAGCCTAAGGTAGGATGAAAGTCAACATGGGATAAACAAATAACAAGAGCTTTAAGAGCCAAAATTGGCTAGATGTAATGATTAGAACCAGTTGCAGAAGATTATTTTGAAGCAACATAGACCCGAACGAAAAACAGCGCGAAGGCTAAAGAGCAGTAAAGGAACTTTTTTGTTTCGGGACAACCAAGCTTGCAGAGATGGCACCAGCATCCAAGCCTGTAGCGCAACACGGCAATAACAAGATTTCGTCCGTAACGTCCAACGTTTTGTTTTAGAACACGAGAAAATTAACTATCTTCGTATAAATGACGAATTAGTACGTCCAAAAATAAACTTGCGCATTTGAATAAAATGTGGATAAATTCGCATTCTTGTGTTGAATTGTACCTTATTACTGGCTTTCATTTACAAAGAAAAAGAAATAAAATAATTGACTATTCTTTCTGAAGATATTATTGAATCGGTTAGCATGTAGGGACTTCCGAAGACTAATAGATTTGAAAGGACGATATTAATTACAAGAATTCCATGGTTGAAAGTATTTGAATGTTTACATTGTATCAAACAAATAAGGGAAAAGTTTTTCAACATTCACCCAACAAACGGTGAAGTACCAGGTGATAAGATAACAAATTTTATCACGAGGTAATACCATGAAAGCAGGACGGATCCAGAAGGGGGCGATTGGGGCAATCGCCCCCCTAAAACCTACAAAAGTTACTTTTTTCACCATGTTTTTTTGCATTTCGCAAAACAGCATTTGTGATATGAGGCCATTTCGCCATCCAATGTTTTGTTGTGAAGTATACTTCGTCTGCCTTACGGTAGTGAACCCGTAATGAGACTTGACTGCCAAATATTACTGAAATCGCCCCCCTAAGCTTAGTGGCTGGATCCGCCCCTGCGTGAAAGTGTATCTACATTTCCAACACCCTATAATGTCATTTTGTAAAATCATCGTAATTTGAAATAAGTTGTTGAAGTAGGTATGGGAGAAATATTTTAAATAAAAACTGCATTATAACTCTGACGGCAGGAAACTGGGAATTTCCAAACCGGAGGTTAGGCAAAATTGTTTCGTATCATTGCATTTACTGTATTACTTCCGTAATCAAACAGGTGCACACTGGGAAGAAACGGTGGATTCACAGGCTTTAAGTGTTTGTCTCGGTACCAATTCAAAATTGTTCTTGATTCATTGATTTGCTTCTCTGCACGCTGATGTGGACTACGATATAAGGGCACCAAAGGAATCTGGTGAAACAGTAAACCTAACCATGGGTGTCAACTTGTTCAAATGTTCATGTCTTTAAAGATCAGTAAAGAACAGTGATTGCGTTTGTTGACAAAAGTTGGCACTTCCATTTTTTCAGCACTAAAATTTGGATTTCATGTTTGGCACCAGTTTTCCAGCAGAAGAAAGTCAAAAGTCACACCGTTAGGTAAATGAGTGGGTTTTGCCTGAATAGTACAACACTGTGTCGTCAAAAAGAAATTGATGAATTTAGTTTGTCATAAATACTTTTCAAATAAGCAAATAGAGAAAAGGTACAAAGAGCGTAAAAACTTGCCAGTTTTACAAAAGCTTGCTGCAGTGGCGACTAGTCAGTAACAGCACGGTGTGTGAAGATTTTCCTTCCACCTATGCACATCAAGCCTAAGGCTGGAAATGCCGCAAGCATAGCGTCTTTCAAGTCTTCGATGCAACACGGTCGGAAATAAAACCCAGTCTAAACATTGCGAGACGTGACTGATCAATCCACTGCACAACGTGGTTAATAGTTAGTAACATAAAAAATTGCATTAAACTATTTTGGCTGATATTGTCAGGTAGCAAAATCGTTGCGACGTTTTTCTGGAAACTTTGTATGTTTTTAAATGTACTTTTTTCAATGTTAGCAGATAACACAAACGCGCAGTTGTTTTCCAGCAATTTCTGAGGGATTTTGAAAACTCTGGATGATTTGGGGCCGTGTATTTAATTCTTAAATAACAAAATCTTCTTCATATAACTTGACTTTCACAAATTTTTACTTTGTTGCGCAGACGATTATGTGCTGATTACCATTTCTTGCTTTATTTAGCAAAAAGCATGTTTCCTAAATCAATTGTTTTAATGTTTTTGTCATCCGCGGACTGCTATCAAAATTGGCGAATTTATTCGACATATGCATCTTGGCGCGTGGATCTGTAACATCGGTAATATTATTCAGATCGATATTAACGTTAAGATTGGACTAAATAAATTCGTGTAGTTTGGAACGTATAAGAAGGCCATTTTCGAACGCAGTTTCAAAGTAATTGGAACGTTAGAATATCTAAGGTCAAACGTCAGGTTCACTTAAACTCACAAGTAAGATTAACTCTATTATCTGTAACACACAGAAAATATAACGTCAACCAACGAAACACTACCTTAAACATGTTGAACGGATCGGGCAGTTAAAAGCAACTGCTGAATGATTGAAGATCACTCATTAAAACAAATCCTAGCAACCGAGCTCCAACATGGGCAAAAGCTGTGTCAAAGTATTTTATGTATAACGAAAACCAGTACAACAACCCCGCTTATATTAGGTTCAAGGCGATATGTTTCACGATAGCAAGACAACAGGTAATTATTTTTCAAGCGTCTGCCGGGTAACACTTGGAAACAGGAATGAAATTAAACTATTTAACACTAATGGAAGCCTAAATTCCACTTACCTTGCGTAAACTGTTATGAGCAGGAATTCTATTCACCGGTAGACCAGTGAAGACCAGTGAAGATAGACCAGTGAAGATGCTGTTGTTTCAAGAACTATGTGTAAAACAGGGTTGGGTGAAAGATTGACATTAACAAAAACGATTTCTATTACGTTCTAATGTAGGAAACTTTGAGGTATTGCCTTTACAATTTTCTGAATTGTGTTTCCTCTTTATTAAGGTGTTTCTGTAGCGTAGTTAACTTTGTGTCTTAAGTTCAGAAAGAAAACGCCCATTGCCTTGCAACATAATTTGTTTGAAATATCAGCATCACACGTTTTTGGAAAATTTCGCCATCTTATTCTGCTTGATGGCCATTTTAAATTCTATGCTAGAAATCTTCTGGTAAGGATTGATTCAGCATCGCTGAACAGTTCATTGAGATCGTTTACATTGGGTGTCAGACGATCGGACAGTCACTCTTGCAGACATTTGATAAATGATATTGAAATAACGTATTTTTATTCACCCAAGGAAGTTCATTTTGCACCAGCACATTTGAAGAACTAGTCATTACATTTTGCAATGCAAAATAAATACAACCGAGGATGTTTTTTTAAAAACGCAATTCGAAGGCTAACTCCGAAAGAAATTGACACGTCACAAACAGAAAACAGAATACCTGTACTACACCGAAAGTCTTGAAACAGGAAATACTTTCCTGCGGTCGCAGGTGCGCAGACAAAATTATCTGGACGCTTTGTATTTATGGAAAAATGGTACCATTGTTGTACCCAAAATTCTAGATGTTTTGGCAGACAAATGATCGCGAAAATAATTGAACAGCATTTGCACCTACTGCACTGTCCAAAGTGGAAACACTCGTGGGTAGATTTTGCTCCACGTTGCAAATCTCCGTGTGGCAATGTTCCAGAGTAAATTATCTTAGATTTAATTGTACGGTTGCAATTGTTCACTGCAACTTAAAAAGCTGTTAGTAGAAGATTTTGCCTGCTATTTTTTAAATACTGATAGCATGCACAAATCGGTCTTTAATAATTGTTTGTCAACATGAGGGTATATACTACCACACCTACTGGTGCTAAGGCAACAATATATTAATAGCACATCTGCGATTTTACGTCACTCTAACCATCAAACTCTTCTTTTTAATTAAAACGTTAAACCTTACAGAAAGGTTCTTGCGACGATCATGGTAGGGACGCTGGCATTATGTTCAACTGTCATATTAACAGCTGTATTGCTGTTGAATGTTGCTGCAAATGTAGAAGGTAATTCGCAGCAATGCAGCTACGTAACAATACCGGTGTGTGAAAACAATGTCACAGTCACTCCCCGAGGTGTAGCAAACAGTGGTTGCAAGAGAGGCGACGTCGGCCCTCCTGGAAAAGCTGGTCCAGCAGGAGTGAAGGGGGAAAGAGGAGTAAAAGGTGATGCTGGACAGAAAGGTGAACCTGGTGATTACGAAAGCTTCAAAGAGGAAGTCCAAGAGAAATTGAAAAGTGAGAAAACATCAATTTCACTATGTTTTTTCGATAATTTTAAAAGTATTTTAAATATTTCAATAGTTATTCGGGTATTAGGTAAAGAAAAGTTGTTTAAAACCTTGTTCAAGTGCACTTGAAAACCTAAGAGCGTCGGCATCTTTTGCTGCAATAAGCGTTGAACGAGGAATCTGTTTTGTCCGGAGAAAGCAAATACAAATCTTAAAATGCACGCAATCTTCAGTGTTGGGTGTCAACAACTACAAGGAAACAAATTTACGATCTACTGGCCATAACTACTGAAACTTTGTTTTTGTGGTCAGAATGCAATTTTGTGAGAGGGGCGTTCCCGAAGCTTTTAACTCCTGCAGCAAACCAAAATTGCAGCAGCAACTTGAAATCAGCCAGAAATTAGCTAAAGTTCGTCTATCCTGATGGCTTACTGATCGCCCGAGTTAAAGAAAAGCATGACTGGCGAAGTCATAAATGTTAGGTAGAGGAATGCGCAGTGCTATGAGCACAGTTTCAAAGGGGCCGGAATAAACGCATTTACTAATTTTTACGCACAGTATGGAAAGACTGACCGAAGAACCGTCGGTGAATTTGAAAATTTGTTTTGAAAAAAAGGTTTATTACAGATTTTTAAAAATTACACGAAACGTCAAAAAGCTTGTTTTCGAGCAACAAAAAGCACTTTTTCATTGCCTCTAATGAGCCAGTATACTCATGTTATCTTTCTTTGAATGTTTTGTTTTTCTGTGTGGTCGCAATATATCTTCGTTACTGTTACGTAGTTGCCCACTGCTTATTGGACGATGCTTTTTACATGCCTTTTTTACCAAATGGAATTTTTCTTCTGGCAATTATACTTTTTCTCCCTCAGCTGATTCGTTGCTGTTGAGAAATTTAGCGTTGTGCTTCTCCATTATAATTGACACATTCCTCATACAACTGCTGTTTAGCTTCCGGGTGTATTGCTATAAATTCCGTCATACCGGTTGCTAGGATGAAAGTGTTTTTCAAAGTTTCAAAATATCCTTCCGATATTGGCTTTTTCGTTCCTGCTGCACGAAGAGCAAAAGTAGGTGCTTTATCACGAGTGTTTCTTATTTTGTGCAAATTTCTTTTCATCGTTTGGATTGAATTGTACAGTTGATTGTATTTGTGGCCGCCACCACAATATAGGTCTTCTGTGGAAGTGGTTCGTAACAAACGAAGGAATTTTTTTAATGATGCGCCAAAGGCCTGGCTTGTAAAGCAAATCATAACAACGCACGTGCCTATTTAACACTGTACTGCAACCAGTGCCGTCATGGGTTAACAGCGCGTGCGGAGTGGGAGGTTTTGCGGTCCCTAAAGCGGAATACGTGTGAATCGCCGATGAAATGAGGGTGATTAATGTTATGGGAGGCCACATTCGTACAAAGCTTGTTTTGAAATTTTTCGCCCGGAGCAACATCCCATCTTGCACTCCCTTAATACATGTTGTTGTGCTTCGTGACGGTGGACCTAGAAAATATAAATGGAATATTACGCATATTCGTGTTTCTGAGTGACTGGAAGTAGACTTCGGTACAAATACATGGAGAGTTGAAATCGAAATTTTGACAATTTCATAGACGATTTGTCATAATTGCCCGTAACGGTAAATGCAGCTGACATCGCAATTTGCCGTAATTCATAACACCGGTACATCTTCGTGCGCTTCTACTACAGGAAATTGGCTGGAATGCTTTAAAGTAACTGGTATAATCGTCACTAGCCGGTCGCAAACATCTACATCTGACATCTTAACACAACAGCGCAACAGCTTTTGATCGGCTGTAATTTCAAAATGTGCCTTTGTCACATTTAGTTTTCAAACGTGAAACCTTACGATAAAAATATTTACTATAGATTTGGCAAATTTAGGTTATGATAATTTTAGCACTGCCCTGCGTTCCCGAGAACTTTCATACGAAACCTGCCTCCTTCCCAGTTGTGACAAACTTTATGCAATTTCATTCTATAATATGATAGTAGTTCAAAATCTGCAGTAATAATCATATGAATCAGTAAGTCTATCCAAGGCTAATCTAAAACTATTTTCTTGTAGTTAACCATCGACACTTGTTCAGGCAATTTGCTAGATCTGTCATAAGGGCCATCCTCAAATGATCAAAGTTCTTAGTCATGCTTTATTAATTGCATTTTGCTGAAACGAAATTATTAATTTAAAATGATTTTGTAGATATAGAACGACTTATGACTCCAGCTAGCTGTTTGATGTCGTCAGTGTACGGAAGACAAACTTTGCGGAATTGCAAGGAAGTGTTTTGCGACAACGGATGGACAGTAAGTTTGGAATACTATGCTTCGAGACGTTAGTCAATAGCAATTTCATTTTCTTTTTGCATTACTCACGTTGTAATAAATGATCTTTCACTTACTTCACCAAAATTTGTTTCTTACAGCTTATGAAAACCTTACTCAGCGAAGTGTGGTGGCTCATCAGTGTCACCTAAAGAAAAGTGTATTGATAAAAACTAATTTTTAATGTCTCAAAGTTTTTCGATTGAAAAAAAATGGTTTCTCTTTTTCAAAAAATTGATATCAACAAAATTACTATCAGTTGACGAAAAAATTTTTTCCCGAAAAAAACTTTTTTAATTTGAGAAGTAATTCAGCGTCCTCTTTACAATGTCATTCTTTTTTTAACTGCAATGCATACAGAAATTTCCTTTAGAGCAACACAGCAGAATTCAACACAAACAAATCGCGGTTTTGTTATAGCAAATGTGTTATATCACGCTGGCCAATATCACTGTGGACTTTTTTGATCATTCTCTCAACAGCTTTCCGAGCAACGGTATCAGTAATATCTTTGTCACAGCAAAAAATCTCAAAGTATGTTCACCGTCTAAACAAATTTGACGAATACGATGCATACTGAGAAAGTCATTTCCTCAAAAAATCAAAAATTTTACATCATATTTTAGGACCTCTTACATAAAATTGTAAGTGCTCTTTCCGGAAATGATTACATCTCCACACAGCAACGTTAAAAGACATGCCTAGCTGATCAACAATCTGTGAAATAAAAACATATTTATCGTAAAATAATGCATTGGAGAATGCCAAGAAGGCATATCAAGAGAATGCCAAGAAAGCATATCAATCAGACATTTTTAAATTACTTGTGCAAAGCAGCACCTACGATGCATAGTCTTTACATGAAACTGTGGATGAAATGAAAAATTAGCAGAAACATGCCAAATGTACTACATTTGCATGGCATTTCAATCACAATTGTATAAACACAGCTTCAAACGGAGTTGTTAGCTTCAAGTTTAAATGTCCGAGTTAAAACTTGATTCTTGCCTGAAAAATGTACTGCATGTATTCATGTGGAAAGACAACAGGTTTACTCTTCAACAACTTCAAAAGAGCTGGGGAGGACAGATGCCTTCACGTGGCCCTCCCTGTTACGGCATTTCCAAAAAATGCTTACAAAATCTGTCATCACGAGAGAAATCACTGCTACTCGCGCTGGATGTGTTCAGCGTGGGATGGGTCAAAAAACGCCCTTTGAAGACGACCCGCGACCCAACATATTCTAGCTGAACACCGAGGGGCTTACTGAAAACAAGATCTCCGTCATTGAGCAGCTAGCCTATAAGAAAAAGGCTTTCATCATCGTCCTACAGGAGACACGCTGCACAACTGCAGACAAGCTAGTGATTCCCAACTCCTCACTAGCATGGGTCAATCCTGAGCAGGAATCACGGCCTTGCCACGTTTGTCCATGAGCGGTTGGAATGGTCACTGGTCGATCAGTCTCCAGAACAATCAGAGACT
>JGI24159J19872_10005678_pt1 | contig 16156 bp, 5 predicted proteins | sample Ectturendosymbi4_FD_19872 | JGI IMG/M metagenome (IMG submission 19872) | reverse complement strand
TGCCGTTATTAAGGTTTCGTACTGTAAACAAAATCATGCACAATAAAAGTAACCATTAAGTATAAACAATTCAACAACAAGCACGTCTTAGGAACCTTTTAGATTTGTCTATGGAACCATATGGTCCCGCGGAACCCACTTTGAGAATCACTGGTTTAAGCTGATGTACTCAAAGCGTTCGAATCCTAACTGCAGTAGTAACGACTGTTTGGCACCTTTAACCACTCCATAAGTGTGATTTCATAGACAAGTTTAGTGCCAATGGAACAAGGACAGAAATCAGAAAACCAGTGAAAAGTTTGGCACCAAGGTGTCAGTGGACATACGGAAATCTCCCAACACGCAGTACAGACCTGATAAAGTGGCACTGAGGACCACTTGCGTGAAAAATGTCAAATTTAAGAATATTAAAATAAGGACGCAGGTTGTTAATATGTAGGCTACTTATGCTAAAACGAAAACCTAAGTTGGCCGGACAAAACCTTCGACTGGGCCACTTGCGGCCCGCGGTTAAATATAGCTGCTTTAGACGCAGATTTTAATACAAATTACCTGAGAACCCCTTTTTTGAAGAGGAAATCAACTGTTGCTGAGGTGGAACAGTGGCCCTCTTCAAATTTTAAACGATACGTGCCTTTCACAAGAGTGATTTTGTAAAAAAATACGAACAACCAGCTGTACCTTATCCATGGAATACGATGAAATCACGCAGGTCAGTTTTCGATGCCTGCGACTGTTACACGCATCAGTAAACGTGCTTCAAGTTCCGCTAACTGCTCTGTGTTTGCCTCCGTGGCGTGATCATCCTCAGGCCCTCACAAAAGAGGTCCACCTTCTAACTGCCGTGGGTCGAGTTTTAAATCAGCACGTTAGATACAATAGCTGGGTGCGACCATTCTGTTCGCCATGACTTTTTCGCATTTCACCAATTCATCATACCGCAAAATGTAAGTCGTAGCTGTGACCAAACAAAGAGTGAAACTTCTATAAGGCCAAAGCCGTGCGAAGAAGCATATTTGCCATGGTCGAAACTTGTTTGTTGGAGATTAATTCACCGTCATTCAGCTGCTTTCCCAGCACGTTCTATTTCCAGGTTTGCCGTTTGTCTCAAGCGGAATACTGATGTGGATCTCAAGGGCCGGGCGATGCCCATTTTGTGTTGTTTGTGTTTATGTGAAAGAAGTTTCACTCTGGAGTGATGATATCACGAGTGATGATATCACGTCGCAGCTTCGCGACAAATACTGCACAGTTTGAGCACAACGTTAATTTGGGTTCAAGAACGCCACTCAATCTTACCACACTTGAGTTGTTAATTTGCCAAGCAGGAATGAATTGACTCATCAAACTCGACACGTCTCTTATTACGTAGCACTCCGTTATGATGTTGACAGATTGTCAAAGTCGCGGGCGCGTTTCTTCATCGTTCGGTTCTTACCGCATTGGTTGCTTTGTTTGCAGGCCCACTTTGTTAGCTGCTTAGTGTGCAAAGGTTTTTCGCATGTGTTGCGTACCACTGCTAACCCCTGTGATATAGAGCTTTAGTCTAAAACAGATGTAATAAGTAAACTGAACAACAGGACAAACGCGCAATTGTAATAGAAGCATATAAATGCCATGATGTAGTCTTATACCACATTTATACTGCAGAACTATCAACGGCTTTTGCAAAGTCTTGCCATGTTCTGAAAGATGAGGCCAATTTTATTTATAGTTTGCTATAAAGTTTGAAAAGTAGTTCCACACCCAATTTTATATCGCATGAAATGAAGATTCTATTTGAATAAGAGCTTATGATGCCTAACCTAGTAGGCAAAATATATACTCTGTAAGATCTTAGTGTCTGATTCCTTGCTGAGAAAGGATTCCTTTCGAAAGACAGCATAAAATAAAGAGAACGTTTGTGCCTAAAAGGGTGATTCGCAGAGCACTTAGTTGACAATGTGTGTACGAAGTAAATGGTTTCTGTCACAATATGGCCCCTTACATTGCTGAAAAATTATTCAACTTTTTTCATTAATTCATTAGTTTTCAACAACTTTTTTGTCTACTTCTCTCACAATCTTTAATTTGCTTCACACAACAAATTTTTCAATCGGCCTGGAAGTGTAGAGATTTTTTAACAAGACTAAAGTGTAACTCAAGCACAAAAAATGATTTTCTGTGGATAACCTATCACTAAAGCTACCACTTAGTCAAACCATACTCACTGCTGGATAAAAACGGATAGTTAGATCCAAGCTTTTCAATAACTTCTCGATAATTACTCGTGTTTCCTTTGACATGACTATCCTGAGGGTCAACAACACACTGATTTGATACTCATGAAAACACCTGCTTGGCTTGGACGACAGACATTCTTTTCACCTTATGGTGGTCTTTTTGTCTGAATCACAAGGCCACGATCAGCAAACATGTCATATATTACATCTTTCCGCACCTCAAACGACGATTGCACAACGATAGCGACGCAGCTGACTTGACCAAGTGAGCTTCGACGACCGACGAAATGTGCGTCACGTGACCTCACAAAATCTCTTCCTGAGAGCGCGTCGCGCGGAAGCAGCGACGGGAGTATAAATATTAGCATTCAAACAAAGAGCTTTGCAAGTAGCAGTATACTCGCTAAAGTAATCTCTGCCCATCTGTAAACTTATACTTACAAAGGGGACTCAGAAAAAAAGGAAACCGCAAACACACAGCGTGGAAGCGACCTTCAAAGTCGCTTTTCTGATTCCAAACTGTTATTCGCAAACTGTTCTACGGAAACCAGAGTTTTGTTTTCACTTTATGACAAAATTTCCGTTGAAACACCGGTCAGGCGTGAAGCTGCGCAGAGGAAATTTCATGCTCCATTAGGCAGTCATGTCTTTTGCTCTATGATTACACACCACAGATCAGTGGTCACTTTGTGTCCACTGAATAACACGTTCGGCGAAGATACTTGACACAGTCCTACCTGGTGCAGATGGAGCTAGCTTGTTCTAAAAAACTACTACGTTTGGTTTTCTCCAAACTTTTCGAATGTTCGAAAGTTTCGTCAATCCTGCTTTAATCATACTTGTAAACAAGCATAAACGCAGCCTTTGTGCTTAACATTGTGCTTATAACCCCCATTTTTTAAACGTTATGCCCGGGGGTGTAACGAGGGGTGGGCAAGGGAGGCACAATTCCCCGGGCGCCAATTCACTATGGGGGCGCTGAATCACTGCTGGAGGCACCGAAAAGTCCCAACAATGTCACAAGTACTTTCTTCAAAACAGTAAATTTGCCTTCGAAAGAACTCAGATTTGACGATAGGGGCGTCAAACTTCGACCATGGGGGCGCCGAATTTGTTTTTTCCCCCGGGCGCCATCTAACTTCGTTACGCCCCTGGTTATGCCCTGTGCCGCAACGACTTCGAAACTGCAAACAATCGCTAACACAGCAGTTTGCACCGCAGCCTCTACGCCGGGTTCATTCGGGGTTACTACGTCTCAGACTTTGCGAATCACATGAAGAGAGATTTTCATTCACGCGATGGAGAAAATGTGATGTGCTCTCAGTGTCAGATAAAGAAGTAATAGTTTGAGAAAAATAATGGATTTTTCCAATCGCAGCTAATACGTTGCCACTGCCACTGAACGCGGCTAACAAACCGCTCATTTCTCCTCTTGGAAAGTGGCTTCTACTCGGACACCAGTGTGCGTCATAACTGCGTTCATCATTCCAGTTCCCGACTTCAGTGACGTAATACGTTTGGCAAACACAACGAGTTTGTTTTGTGTTATTGACTTTTGCGAATGAAAAAGCCTTTCCTACTTGCCCAGAGTGTCGATTTTCGACCATAGGCGTGGCCAGGGAGGGTCTAGCGGGCCATGGTCCGCCAAATGTTTAAAACATATAGTCATTTTGTGCTTGGAGAGACGGTATCCCAAACAAAATAGTATTATTCCCATAAGATGAAACATTTTGGAACCCCAAAAATATCTTTGTCCCCCCCAATTTTTGGGCTGGCTACGCTGCTGTTTTCGACTACGTAATGCCAGTGAAACACAGTTTCCATAACCAGACCCGCAACCAAGGGTGAGGAGCAACCGGGCAGTTGCCCTTCCCGAAGTTTTTGAAAAACATTATTAAAGCGCCAAGAGCATTTTATATTTGTTAAGTAAAACAACAAGTTGCAATCATTTTGCCCCTCCCTCGCAAATATCAGCTGGTTGCGGCCAGTGGCGTAACTAGAGGTTTGAGCCAGTGGGGCATAGCTTAGCTNAAGGGGGCCCACTGGTCGCCGTAGGGGGGCCCACTGGCCAAAACTCAGANAAAGGTTAAGAAATGACAGTGAATCTCTGGATGTCGTGAATGTCCATACTTCATAAAAAAGAAAACACCACGAAAAACGCAAAAAAAACAACAAATTAAAGAATACTAAACTATCAAAATGTCAACTAGGGGGAGCCCGGTTTTTACATTTAGCTTGCCAGGGGAGCGGCTCGCCCCCTTGCCCACCGTCTGTTACGCTACTGGTTGCAACCCTGTCCATAACTTGTTAAGAACTTTCAATTGACTCCCTTCTAACTCTACTGCAGTGCGCTTAAAGATGTGGCAAACGTTGTTACGAAAAAATAAACTCTTCGGTAACTTTTGCTCAATTTTTCCTTCGCCTGGTGATTTGAAAAGCCCGCAATGCTTGGAGAAAAAGGAAATCTACTCTCACCTGAACTGATGCAGAGCGTGATGCGTCGTCTCCATTCAATTCATCGCTTTTTCCACTTGTCAGATGTTGTTTGGTGACTGAAAAAACAGCAAAAATAGTATTGTCGGTTGCAAGGTAGAATCGTACTTGAAATCAATAGCACGTTTTGAGCTTTCATTTGATAAGCGGACCACACATGTTTCCTTATTATCAATGTTTAGAAGGTACTTCCAAGCTTAAGTCAAAAACGATCCTTAAGTTTCTGTTTTTTTTCCTGGCAAAGTCTCAAATGAAACTGTCTTTGGATAATCTGGTCAAAAACATTCGAGTCCATGTGTCACGTTTACGCTTCGTATGGTGCCGCCTTAAAATTGTGCCATGAGGATGTTCAAATGTTCTGCATGCACTAAATATTTGATTAAGGCAGCTTCCATGAAGTGTACAGGCCGCAGAGAGCACGAAGTACAATTTAATATTTCTGATTATTCAGGTCATACCACGTCAAAACAACTGGAGTGTCATAAAAGATTTCAAACATTCATCAAATATTCCATGAGAAAGAAAAATGTCAGCCGGAATGAATACGTAAATATTTTCTTCAAAATCCGGATCAGAACCTATTTTTCAACTTGTAATAATCACTGTCAGCTAAACGTATGTTTCGATTTCTTCGAAGGCAGTAGCATGAAATTGCCGTTGCTACTGCATATGAAAAAGGTTCCATGCAGGACAATTGATTTAACAAGAAGGTAAAGACTTGCCAATAGATATTCACCACCAGTGTTGCGAAAATGTTAATGAGTTTTGTCGTGGTGATCCGACTAATAAAATCGAGTTATGGTGAACTCGTGCCACAGCTAGTGAAATGCTCATCGTTTCTGTTCACCCTTTTCGGATACCCCGCAGGAAAAAGTAACGATTTATATCGATTCAGGTGGAAGTTTAAAAACATATTGGAAAAACTTTATGAAAGATGAAACCATCCGGGAAACCTAATAAAATAGTTGATTTTTTATCCACATTTTTTGTGGCGGCATTGGTCCTGATTGTGCACAGCGGCTTAAATCAGGCTTCGTTCAAAAACAATTTTCGACGGGTTCTAGGAAACGAAAATCCTGCTGAAATAAAGTTTAAGTATCAAAAGTAAATTTCCAGCCACAGAAAATTTTTGTTTCTATTTCAAATACGTTGCTTTAATGTGCTGCAAAACATGGTAACATTTCCATTTTAATTTTTATTCCTTGCATATAAAGGGTGTGAGAGGGAAAAAAAATCCTTTTGGAGAGTTTTTGTTCCTGACGAAACAAACACAAGGTAAACAGCAAACAATGTTTTTGCTAAAGACAGACTAGAGTAAAATGAAAATGAAAAAAAAATGAAAAAGCCTAAAGACAGATTAGAGTAAAATGAAAAAACAGCTTTTCTCTGGAACGTTTCAGTTTAAGATAAATAAGTGCGTTTGTATCTCTGAAACAAGCTGTGTGGATGCTCAAGCTTATACTTAGTGACGATTAACGCTCAAACCTGATTTATAGAGATTCCGCGACAACGAACTACTTAATCCCCGCAAACTGGACCGGGACCTTTTGTTTCTCAGGCTTTCTTCAACGATTTCCTCATCATCATCATCATCATCATTGTCCACTTTAAGGTTGTTATCCGCACTCAGGTGACGGGTAGGGAGTTTGGGGCTTTGCTCGCGATTCAGGCCCGACCTGTACACCCCAGTGATAGTAGCGTATCTGTGGTTTGAATGGAACGATTTCACCGCCCCTTCTGTCACCAGAGCACAAATAACTACTCCTTCTTCTCCTTGAGAATCCAAACACAGGCCTTTCCACAAATGAGATTTGCGAAAATACAACTGAGAAGGGGTCAGATCCGCTGATTCGTCGTCAAGCTGAGCGTTTGGGTCCGGCTGATCCACGTCAACCAAACTGAATGTATCGACAACGTCCATTCCTTTCCTCTCCTTTCCTTTCCTGCTGAAAAGCCTGCCCAGAGTGCTCGATTTCGACGCACTCAACTTCATCGACGGTGAAGCCGCTTCGATCCGGTCCAGATCAGCCTCGGATATTGGCAGCTTCATAGAGTTCGTTTTGCTATCTTCATCGACGCGCACATCATTAGTGCTGGCACAATGTCGAGAGTAAGTGAGACCTCTGTCCAGAGTCCGCGCTTTATCGCGGTTGGACTTTAAATTTTGATGCTTTTTCTGCGACTGAGAGGACGCCCGCTGGCGACGAATGCTCCCAGTGGAACCACTTGATGGCGGTATACCACTAGGCGGCTTCAGCGACTCCGGTGAAGGAAACACGTCGATATTATTCAGACCAGAAGCCAAGGAACTGGACATGACGTCATTATCTGCTGGAGGAAGAGATAGTGATTTCGGTTTTTGAGATTCTTGGATATCCAATGTTGGGCAGCTCTTGTTTTTGTTAAACTTTTTTTTGGAACCAAACCTAAAACTTTTCTTTAAGCTCTTGGAAGACTTTTCATAACTGTCTTTGTTTTTGTCAGTTTTTTGCGATTTTTTTGAGTCCTTTTTTTTCTGCTTGCTAACGTAGTCTTCGTGGAAAGCCTTCGCTTTCTCTGAAAACTGCAACTCCTCCAACGCAGCAGGGGCAGGTGTTTTTGCCTTGATGAGCGTTTTTACTTCTTGCCCAATGCTACCCGGGGCCTTTGTACTAGGAGTGAGCGTTGCTTTCTTGCTGGTTTCTTTTCCTTGAAAGTGCTTTTCGGCGTAATCGCCCAAACGCAAAGTCTCCTTCGTGCATTGCTGGGCTTGTTGGTTCTTCTCAACAGCCTGAGCAAAGCGCGCAAAAGCGACGTCATCTTCTTCGCTTTCGTCCGTGTTTATGCTGTCATCGGAAGTGAGGTCATCGGCACTGCTCTTGCTCAAATCCTTTCGGCGAGTGGGTCGACCTGAAGAATTTGTTGATGAGTGACGTGATGCATATGGTGACGTTTCTGCCAACCACTGGAGGTACTCCTTGTTGAGGCTCTGGCTCCGCGATTGGCTGGCAAGCATCTTCATCAAGGGCGCCCCGACCAAATGATACTGATCTCTTCCAGAGTTCCTGTGCGACTCGCTCTCAGCTGCAACAAAGCCATGCAGACTTTGATCGAGCGTTTGACTTTTACGCCGGTCATGGCCACCAACTGCGCGACGGACCGAAACGTTGCTCTTTGGCCGAATCGGCACCTGTTCCGCTGCAGACGATGGCGAATCAACTTGATCTTCACTTTCCGTAACAATCCTTGGCGAGTAGTTGTTCTGCTTAACTTTGTTGATTCTCGACTTGACACCACCAGACTGACTTGCGCGAGATGGTGATCGAACAAGTTTTTGACCAGGTCTCGCTTCAACCGATACCGGAGAAAGCTTGGTGTCTTTTTGCTGCAAGTATTTTCTTGCAGCTCGCCCGGCGTCTGTTGCGGCAGGTCGAGACTCTGGGTAGCTTCCAGCCAGTGCCTCAGGTTGATCATAAATTGCGCCAACAGACTTGCTTTTGACTCCGTGTTTTGAAGACGGAAGGATTGAATGAGAGTTTTCGCCATGATCAGAAAGGAAAGCAGAGCGGTCAGCCTCTGCACCGGAATCACTCTCATCATCAGAGTAACCGAAATACCGGTTCCGCATCACTTCATGCGGTGTCTTTGAGCTTCGAGATCTTTCTCTACCTGACGTGGTTGGGGTGGCCGGACGCACTTCCACGGCCGGGTAGCGCTGAGTGGATTGCTGGCTACTTTGAGGGTTAAGCGGCTTAGTGCTTGAAATAGGCATTTCGTCGTAGTCTTCATCATCGTTCTTGTTGAAGCTCCCTTCCACAATGTTGGTGGGTATGACTTTTTGCGTGGTGAAAGAGGAAGCGGAGGGCACATTAACGCATGACGTTGACGAAGACTTTGCTTTGATCGACGAAACCTGGCGAACAGCTTGTGGCAGGTTCCCGCTCTCGCTGCGCCTCATCCTCAAGCTCGCCGAGGCACTGGATGGGTGGCGGTGCGGTGCGGTGGCACTGGGCTTTGCGATCACACTCTTGCTGAACTTCCCTGATCTGGATGGTGTGCTAAGCCTCGCTGGGCTGTTTGTTTGCGACGCGCTGTTGCTGAGGACGCCATTGCCAGTCATGTCAGTGTAAATGTCTTCGTCATCAACCACATTCTTCGCAGGGGAATGGTCAGGGAAACGTGACGTAGCATTAAAAGCCTTGCTTTCCGGTGAAGTTACCGTGACGTAATCAGGGTCGTCTTCAATCGACGGTTGGTAGGGACTCGGTGCGTATCTTCGCGTAGAAGAAGTAAAACAAGAGTCGCTTCTCACAGGGTTCCGAGACGCAACAGTGTGAGAACGCTGTGGCGAATGACTCGGAAAGGAAGGAGCTAGAGAAGTTTTTTTTCCTGTCATGTCCATGTAATCAGCCTCGTCGCTGCTCTCAAACTTTCGCCTGTCGTAACTGGGAGATTCGTCGAGAAGTGTCGTAGCTCGACCACGTGACTCGGTTGCGAGAGGCAACTGCCGGTCATCGATGCTTCTCGAATGCTTAAACTGGCGATTGAACTCCGCTTCTCTGCCATAGACGCTGCGTGCTTGCTGCGCGTTGGCGGAAGAAGAGATGCTACTACCACGACTTGCACGAATGTTGCTCATCGTGGAAAATTGATCAGGCCTTCGTTTCAACGGCTTGTAATGATATCAATTTCTTGAGGCAGGCGTAGTCAGATTCAAAGGCAACATGCCATACGGCTGTCTTGCGCAAAAAGAACGCATACACTTACAGAGCTCTTCTATCTTTAACACATTTTCTAAAGCTAGAAAGGAACGAACGCATATACTTGAAACAAAAAACAAAGTTGTGGGAAGACAACTGTGTCTAAAAACAACTCGGTAGCAACAGTAGCATATAAGCAAGTATTTTCGAGGACATTAACAAAAAACTTTTTGCGTTTTGACGGACCCTTTTCTAAACAATTTCTTTTTATAGGTTTTGTGCCTTGAAGAAAACAGAAAAAATAACGTAAAATGGGTTTTAGTGTTTATCGTTTAAAGTAACGCAAAAGGTTCGGCAGCTTGTCTTAGAGACGGACTTGCAAGAGTTGCTTCCGGCAGCCCACATTACTCCATCAGCTTTGATGAACAAGTTTTGTTATTTGATGCATTTGAAGTTCAAATCTGCCCGTACGTTGTACTTGATGCATGTTACTTTTTACGAGACAGAAAGGTGGTATTTATTTGTGGCGTTCTTGAAACGCAAAGACTCACACTGGCAAGATAGCAAATTAGCATCAATTCCCTGTTCAGTAACTGCAGTCGTTGCGGCTTATATCTTATTGGCGTCTTGTTTTTGACTCAGTGTAGTAACAAGCAAAGTGAAGCAATTTTTCTGATGATAATTTTGACATTATAATGAAACAGAGACACCAAGAGTTTGAAACAGTAAGCAGCAAGTGTCTTTATGCAAGAGTGGCTACACTCACGAAGAGAGATATTCATCATAAATTTGCCTTTGCGCGCGTTAAATTCCAAAAATGATTCAGTGACTTTAGGAAACTTTTGCAGAGTTTTATTAAAGTTCCAAATTTTTTATTTTTTATATTCTATTAATCGAACCTATATCCAAACGTATTGGCATTAAACAATCTGTTCCTTCCTAGGTCGTGCAGAAATCGTTTAATTTGAGATGTTGTTTGAAATCAGGTTGCACCAAAAGATGCATTCAGGAAAAGGTCATGGTAATGCCAAGAACTATCCTATAAATTATTGTTTTTTATCCTCTATTATTCTAATTTTGTAAATCTCGTACTATCGAAGGTGCTTAGAATGCAGCGAAGCAAGCGGCTATTACCCCGCAGTTTGCACATTGCCAAGCCAATGTCTTTCTCTGCTAAAACGACCGAGATCATTATTCTTTACAGAACGTTGCCTATCAGCACTGCAGATAAAATGTTCAATATGTATTTCGTGTGTTACATGTGTCCAGCACAGGCAACTGTTGCTCAGGCGTTACTGAAAAGTAATTAAGTGTTCAACATCTCCCCTGCAGAGACGCTGAGATGACGTGCACAATACCCAACCTTCTGTGCCGAGTAACTCGCCCTGACACTCACTGATAAACATCATCTAGCTCATTATACCGCCCAGGAATATAACTTGACACTCAATCAACTGCTGAGCTATCGTGCTGTCAGCCTCCTTGACGCTGATTAGCCACTATAGGACACAACAGCAAGTCCCACACCTGTACGTCACATCCGTTCTGTGGCGGTCGTCCTCTTGTAGAGGCACCTGCTGAGTAGATGCTACTTTGACACCAGCTGCAGCTGACTTGAAATTAGTAAATGTTTCTTTAGTGAGTAAGCAAAAGCGAAGCTTAGTTTTAGCCACGCACGAAAATGGCTCCGTATTACCAATAACTTCCTTTCTAATGCTACGTCAGAGAAAACACAGGAGGAAACATTTGGAAGAGGAACCATTGCTCGTCGGTTACCCGTCCAGCCAAAAGACATTTGGGTGCGCGCCTTGGGCTTGCTTTAAGACAAAGCATGTTAAAATTTTGGTCGAATCAAAAATCGGCTGCCTCTTTTTTAACATGACAGTTTTCAGGGCATTTTGCAAGGATGATCATTATCAGGGAACCATTTGTAATTAATCCCCGCCGCTTACACAGCTGTGGAAGCATTATCGGCGAACATGAAAAAAATGTTCTGATTATATCCGAACTTCATCACTTGAAACAATGGGCTGGCCAAAAATCGACTCGGCTTGGAGTCTCAGAATGAGCAGACGTCGCTCACCATCAAGTACTCACTTTAAATCGACCACGCATCAGTCTCTTGGTTGTTGATTTTTAAAGTCACATTATCAGTGTGATTTGAAAAAGGCATGAACACAACTGCCGCGTGATTTTTGAAACGTTTGTAAATGACCGGCAATCAACAGAGACTTAACTGCTGTTATGCTGGGCAGTGAGATATGGTTCTGCAAAGCTACCGAAAGCTGCGCGAAGTTTTTCGAACAGTTGTACATGGCGAAGAATTGACGTTGTTTTAGTGAACGTGAAGCGATGCAAAGCGCAAACAGATGTGAGAGACGTTTTGTTACGACGCTGCTGTTTCCCGTATGGTTGCGCTTTTGTTGTGCATTCAGCAGAACAGCATCAATCACCCAAAACTTCTAAATCAGGTTCCCATCTTTATGACGCGTCTGGCACGAAATTGAACGAATCTTGGATAAAGGTAGCGAATTAAAACACTGTGGAAACACGCTCAGGGTTTCTGTTTGCTGCTTAGTAGACCCGTTCAAAACATGAAATTGTTTCACTTCATGCGGACGGTCACGGCTAAAGAGCACGCATGCAGGTTAAAGGAAGTTCGACTGTTGAATCACGAAGTCATACCTGATGTTTCACGGCTTTCCAAACCAAGTCTACATAAATCATCTGAAATAACTTTACTTTTTTAAACCACTGCTGTTTTGTCTCGTCTTTTTCAACAAAGAAATGCAGTCCAATCTTACTTGAGCTGTCAGAGGAGTCAATAGGGCAGCTTTTTTAACCGCCACAGGAGCGTGCCAATGTTTGCCATGTTTGGAGACATGAACTCAAAGGTTGTGTACAATCCGGAGCATTTCCTGAACTAATTTATTTTCAACTTTCAAAACAGACAGCCCTGTGTGCTTCTAAGCTTCTCCAACATGAATTTCTGTATTGTCTATTTTACTTATAGCAATATATACGAATGCATAAATCATACCCACATTTTAAAACCGGGGGCATAATATATTGCCATCTTAAATGTGCCGGGAACAAATGCTGTTTAGAAAACGAAAACGAAGACAATTTTACCACAAAACTTCAGTTTCGTTGCGTTCGTACGAGATTCACTAAATATTGTGTGTACGTCAGTTCATCATCGCTTAGGTTCTATTGCAATTCACAGACAAACAAATGTTACTAGCTTAACAATCATCAGCAAGCCTTCGGCGCTTGATACAATGTTGCAAACAAAATTAGGAACATATTTTAATTTTCTCAGTAGCAAAGTGACTACTCTAGACGTGGGCAAACTATGTCCCATGGGCCACATAGCGTAGAGCTTTTTAATCTACTCCACCGAGTTTGTCTAAATTTTATGCATCAAGCCAATGCATGTTTCATGTTCATTGCAGTGTCCACGGCTCCAACCCCAGGCATCTAAAATGTTTGGCTCCATCTCCGGCTCCAACATCTGAAAGCTTGTGGCTCCGGATCAGGCCCTAGGGTCTGGAATGATTTGGTTCATTGAAAATTGAAAAACATTGTATTATTTGTACAACCAGTCCTGTCGCCACAGGGGAGCTTTGGTGGGCTTATCCCCCCCAAGCAAAGCTTTAAGTCCCCCCAGATTGAAATACGAAACACTATAAATAGTGGAGTTTTTGTCTAACTTTAGAACAACGGTTCCCAAACTTTTTCTGATCGCGTGCCATTTATGGACCCTGTATTTTCACCGCGTTCCACCTTGAAAACACCTTGTTCCAGGAAAACTCAATCTACCCAATATCATTCGATCAAAAGTTTGGCAAAACATACTTGACGCAAATGCGGCATGAACAACATGGCTGTGAGAATTTATAATGGCTATTTTTCTAAACTAAGGAAAGTACACAAAATGCAGGAGTTTATTTAACAGCACGCGTTTAGTCAAAAAACAAGTTGTATTCTTTTTGTGTAGAACCGAAGGGTATGCGTACCACAGTTTGGGAACCACTGCTTTAGAATGTCAAGCCCCCATGCACAAGTGTAAAGACCCCATTGAATACTTTCTGGCGACAGTTCTGTGTACAACTCGTTTGCCCCACAAACTAGGGCTGTGAAACCCGAACCCAATTTCAGGCTCCGGCTTCGGCTCCAACATCGAAACGTTTTTGGCTCCGTCCATCCAAACTTGCTTGGGTTCCGGGTTCGGGCTCCTGGCCTTTGTTGAGGTGCGTTGCTCACACATTTTCACTTTGCTCTTTGCAACACGTTTACCGCATTATTGTGACTTCGCGATAATGGCTTGCTTGAGAACCAGCCTGTCAAAGGCGGTAACTGTAAAACGACAATGGCGAACGGCAGCTTGTTGTACATTGATTTGCAACAGCTTTAAAAACTCGGCAAAGCAGTGAAAGTGCCAACCCTTCCGTGAAGATGAGTAGATTGAAGAAAAGTAAACAGGACAGCGAGGAACAAATGGACAGCAAAGGCGTGGACTGCAAAATTTTTTTCCATTCAAGTCCAGTCAATGTCTGAAGGTCTGATATGTCATGAAAGTGTGGCTTTCAAAGGGTACAGCACATAGACGTAGCCAGGGGGGGGGCAAAGGGGCCATTCCCCTCAAAATGTTTGGAAAATATAGTCATTTTTGTGGTTTCAGAGGCATTTTTCCAAACAAAATAGTGTTATTCGCCTAAAATCAAACATTTTGGCCCCCCAAATTTTTGGGCTGGCTACGCCACTGGTACAGCATCAGCCGTCACTTTACTACAAACCACGCCAACAATTTCTAGCAAGTAACCACCACAAGATTGAAAATCTGCTGCTCAAGGTTGGCGGACAATTTACATACTTAGCAAAACTTTTTCGTCGTCAAAGATCCAAGTACGAAGACTTTTTGTGCTGTTGTCAAGTTGCAAAAGCTAGCAGGCCTCTCTCAGAAGGCGAGTTTGCAATAGTATGCATGGAAGAGAAAACAGGTTTGTTGTGTCCCAAAAACCTGGTAGTCAAATTGGCAACGCTAGCAGGCCCAGGTGGGTTTAACGTAAGGTAAACAAGGCGCTTGCCTCGGGTCCCTTTTTTCAAAATACCGTGGGACCCCTTCATTTTTGTGCTTTACGTGTAGGTTTTGTTGCCAATCCTGTTTCATAGCAATGCGTCAAATTCGTTAACGTTTGAACATATTATCACTAATGCATAGATATTTCCAAGATACAACACTACAACAGATTGCAACTACTTTCTGTGTCAAGGTACATAGTTCTACGCACAATTTTCTATAAACAAAGTGCCAAATTACGTTGGTCTACGAACTTCAAATAACGTCTAGATATGCAATATCCATATTATGCGATACATGCAAGTTTCAAATTTGCTGTGGTTTTTCAAGTAGCCTAAGTCCCTACTTCTGTTAAAAGCCCCCTCACGATTTCTACCTGGTGCCCCCAAATTCCTGGCTCCGCTACTGGGCAGGCCTCTCTCAGAAGGCGAGTTTTGATGGTTTTGGGGCGACGGAGAACCTTTTTACCATGGCTTGTCTGCGGCACCTATATGGCCTGGTGTTGCTTTTCATGGGTATATGAAGCTATTCTTGGAGCAAACGTGTCAATGTCACAGCGGGTGGAGCTCCAAATATAACTGGAAAAAACGCTTCACTGCATAATTCACCATGACTTTCTGCGCCAGTTTGTATCGCAGATTACTAATACCGTGAAACCAGTTGTAAAACTTGATAACTTCATACGAATAAGGGGATGTCACTTTCCCGCTTTCTTAGCCTCAGAGGAAATCGAGGCAGATCACCAGGACTCACTCTGCTACTCTCGTGTTTGCTGGTTAAGTTTAGGTGAAGTGTTTCAATGAGTGTTCAGCTCAAAGACAAAAGAGGTAGANTTTATATTTGAACGGGAAACTCCAATGCATTTCCTGAACTGAGAGACATGAACCGGCTGCTTGACTCTGCTTTTACTACTATAAACATGTTTCCACACATAAATCGCGGGGCTGTAACAAGCGAAGAATCAGTTTGTGCACAAGACTTTAAAATACCCTGGGAGTCAGAAACTCGCCCCCCCCCATCGTGCATTCTCAAGTTTGTAAAAGTTAATTTAAAAGAGTAAAAGTAGCAGCATTTAATATTTTGAAAGTGCAAAGATGGAATAAAAAACTTCAAATTAAAAATTTTAGAATAATAGATTATCTCTATATTTCACAGACTATCCCATTATTTTTAAGGGTCTCTCTCTATTTCAAGTTTTCCAACATATATTCAGGTTCCTTTCCTGTTCTCAAATTTTGAAAGTTTTTATTCGATTCTAAAAGTTTATTCGTAAGTTTTCTGAATGCTAAAGCTATACAGTTCACTTGATGTAGTGTGAGAATTTATGTTTCCAAGAAAATTTACTATCACTACCTGCTAACTTGGAGCGGATTTAGCAAAATGCCTTCGGTTTGCATCGATAATTTTGATCCATATTTCTGTGGTTTTTAAAACCTATAATTTTGCGCAATTTAAAAACTTTTCGAATGTCTACAATGTGTGAAGATTTTATGAGTGCTCGCGATGAGAACTTATAGTAATATGGGTAATTTACAAGTAAGCAAAAGTGCTTTCGGCATTCGACCTTTGGTTAACAAAAGCCTAGGCTTTCACTGCTATTTACTTCAATATTACTTTCCACTCATAAGTGCAACCAATAACCATCAACCCCCCCATGCAAAACATTCAACCCCCCCATG
>JGI24159J19872_10005677_pt1 | contig 16158 bp, 14 predicted proteins | sample Ectturendosymbi4_FD_19872 | JGI IMG/M metagenome (IMG submission 19872) | reverse complement strand
GTTTTGTTTTCAGCTCAAAGCGCAACTTGAAACTTAACCGTTTACGTTGAAATAAGTTCAGACAAACACCGAAGTGACCAAACCTTATAATGGGACGACATTCATGTCATTCAGTGGACATCAAAAAGCGTTTTTGAAACGTAGGTACGACTAAAAAAGTCAAATTGTCAGTGCGGCGTATCTGGGCATAGATTTAGAAAAATTTAACAGCAGCAAATGCGAAAACATTTCTAACAGTTCGCCCCGGTAACATCGTAAACCGCGAGACCTTCCATCTCTCGAACCCACTGCAACCAACACTGAAGGAGTAAAACACCTCGTTCGAAAACCGGTCGCTTCGTCGATTCCTCGGTAGAACAGCGGGTGGGAGTAAGCGTTGGCAATGTTTAGGGTCCTCCCTGAAAAAAGGAAACGCAAACAGCACAAAATACCAAGTGTCACTAACATTGTCGCGTGAAGTAGTTTGCCAGTCATAGATTTGCTAAAACTAACCATGGCTACGCCTGTGGTTGCAGCTGTAAATTCGTCTATTCAAGCAAATATACCCCCGCGTGGCATTTCAGTTTGACGGGCATGTGGCCTCTCGAAGTGTAGTAACGCGTCATATCAAAATGTTTGTCTAGCTCGCGCAAACAGCCAGCGTCACATACTGACGTGATGTGGACGCCGAAACTCGCAACGGCAGCGAAAAATAAACTTAGCAGCGTCAGCAGCAAAGGACATCACTGTTCTTCAGGCCCGTAACTTGGGGCACGCGGGGAGGAGAATCCCCCCTAAAATACTTTTCGCCCCCCTGGAAAAATCTGCTGGACATAGTTTGAAAAATTTGGGCACCTCCCAGAAAACTTTTCGCCCTCTTTGGTGTCCCAGCTGGTGACGGGCCTGCTGGTCTTCAATCAATATTTGCAAGAATTGAGAAAAAGAAGCGTACGGGCGAGCAAAAAATCCGAAGCAGACGTTGCGCTGGCCAACCAACTTCACGCAGCAGGCAAAGCGTGGATCCGCTTGGAAGTAATGGACAAGAAGGCTGCAATAGTAGCAGGAAGGAGGTGACGTCGTGGTTCGAGAGAAGCGCGCGCAACGTCCGCGTTCGCAGTGAGCCAAACGCGATGATGTGGCAGTGGCGACAACGCTCACGCTTTAGTCCAAGTCAACAACACTTTCGCAACAACAACCACATAGACAGACGCAGTTCGAAACAAGTACTAGATGACAAACGCGGAGGGGGTTCGGCGTGAACGAACGATTCGCGCGCACGAGCAAAAATCACACGGAGCTGGGGCTCGAGTTAGCTGGCTATGCAAATGCCAGGCCGAATTCCGAAGTTAGGTCATAAACTAAAGCTGACCTGTAGTTGCAACGTGCCCCGCGATGCCTTGGTCCAGCGGCATTCGGACTTCGCGAACATTCTGTGGAAAAATAAATTGCGCTTTAAATTCCAGAACGGAACAGTAGAACATTAACCTTTTTCTTCACAAAGGCGGCGATTTTGGTAAGTTTTTAATCGCTACGTCACTAAGAAAGTGCGCGTCACTAAGAAATTGTTTCATAACAGAAGTCATATGACTCATTTTCGCAATGGCATAAAAATTTAACAGCGGGACGCAACCACATTCGCAGCAAAATTTTACGATTTTCTGTTAATTTTTTTCAGCAGTGAACAGTCGGAGAAGAATGACGTAATGCTCGCAGCTGACGCACGAGATCCATTTGTCTTCGATTAAAAATTTTAAGAAAAACACGTTTTTTCTATACTGCCAAATGCAAAAAATGCAAATTTCGATTGAAATAAGAACGGGGATTACTTCAACTGATGCTAAAATACTGTTTTTATTCAAGTATAAGTCGCATGTGGTCGCACCTCCATATTTGACCTGATCAAATGGTGTAAAAATTTTTAAACAACATTTATTCATCAAAATCACGTAATAAAAACTTAAAAGCCATCGAAGTCACTGCATTCACTGTCCTCAAATAGTTTATCCCAGTCTTCTTTTGGTGCATCCTCATCAGCATCCCGTGATAACGGCAAGCTCTCTTCAACTTGATCGCCTTCATCATCAGAGCTGTCATCTCATAATTGATCATCCCCACTCCCATCCAGGGCATTTGCAATACCAGTTTTTAGAAAACTTTTTTTCACAATGTCTGCTGGAATGTCATCCCATGCACTTTTTACATGCACAGTAGCAGCGTATATGCGCATGTCGCACCTCGTGTATAAGTCGCACCTGACTTTTTGGGTGAAATTTTAGTACAAAAAAATGCAACTTGCACTAGAATAAATACGGTAGTTCCGGTTAAATCAGCTGACAACAGCAGCACTTCGTGGATTATGGCTGGCGGCAACCAAAAGCAATCGGAAAAAATGTTAGGATACGGGATCACGCCCAGCAAACACACAGCATGCTGCATTGTTCAACCAACATATGCTGTTAACAACGTTTAAAGACGCATACGACGAAACTTTATAGCTTCAGGGCCGGCACTGCCTAGAACAGTGGTTCTTACAACTTTTTTCCTTGTTACCCACTTCCACGTGAGACTGAATATTTTCGTTTCCCGCATCCTAAATTGATTTATTCGCACTAGTTCTGACGGGCTCGAAAGAAAATACTAGGTTGTTCAACAAATAAAAAATAGACAAATTACCCACCTGCAACCCTTATCATTCTCCACTAGTGGGTAACTCCCCACAGGTTAAGAACCACTGGCATAGAAGCGGCATGGATTATCGATTTCGAAGCTAACTCCCTGTGGCGCAAGACGCATTTACGTGGGCTGTGCTCTTTTTCTAATCTGGTTTTTGGTGACGGCAATTGGCGGCAGGACGAAGCCTGAATTTTGCTTCTTGCCGGGGCGGTTGAGGTGAACACTGTTCCCCAGGAGCGCTACGGCAATTCACTCTGTGGTCGTGGTTCGAACACCCAACCTTCCAGTTGGGAGGCGGACACCTTACCAATGAGCTGTCGCTGGGCTGTGTTCAAATAACTTGAAAGATTGGACCAATTCTAAACAGAAAGCAGATATTTCTCACGACTTTGAGGACTTGGCGTTTGCGGAAGAACTGCTGAATAGTTTACGACGCTGACCGCAGGTTGTGCCGAAGCAAGAAAAGCCTTTTGAGTGACTGGGCGATAATAATTTGCTAGTGCCCTGGACTGATCCAACCGCGCGATTCAAATGCCGTTTTTCTCCGTTGATCTGACCCAGTGTTTGACTCAGTTTCAACGCATGCGACATTGCGGCTGCAGCGATTCGACCGTTCCGATTTTTTTCCTGTTTGGCGGTAAGTGAGCAACTGCTGCGTTTTAGTAACAGTAAGCTCAACGCAACGTGGCCCACAGCCATTCGACGCCAGAAGCAGCAGCAGCTGGACGTAATTCTGTGAATTACAGCATCAAACGCGCACCAGCATGCATTTAATCAGTAGAAACTCGGTAAAAATTAAAACAAAGTTGCAAAGAAATTAATTTCGCAGCCAAAAAAATGATTAAAAGACGGCCAATGTCAGCACCCGGACAATTTACGGCATGCAGCGGCAGAAACACCTTCTATGGAAGCAGTACCTCGAAATCGTATTGCTTTGGGTCCAGCGACTGTAAGATTGCAAACTTGCGCGTGTAAGACATCTCGGCGGAACTACACGTTCAACAATGGCAGCGCACCTTACATCATTTAAAGCAGGGTTTCTCAACCTGTGGGCCACTGAAGACTTTTTGACGGGCCACGGCCTTGTGTTATTGAAATCGAATACGTTTTGCCGTTTTGCAAGATGAGCCTGAGCTAACAGGCTCTGCCTTCGCATTGATTGTAGTGTACGTTGGGTAATTAAGATGTCTTTATCCTTCAGACATGGGGTAATCATAATCGATTACAGTTTTGAGTAATCATAATCGATTACAGTTTTGAGTAATCGTAATCGATTGAACTGACCAAAAATGAAATCGTAATCGATTATATTGCCAATTTAATCGTAATCGACGATTGCTTTCACTATTAAACTTGGAAATCTTCACCCTACATCACTGTGCATTGAACCATGGTTGTGGTGGCTGGGTTTCCTCCTTTATCATCGTTTGTTATGGTTCTGTTTCAGGAGAGGCTATTTGTCCGTCGGTGTGGGTTAAATCCAGATAGTCAATTCTCGCTTTGTCCCAGCTACTGCAGCCTTCCTTTTGGCCGCCAGAAGTAACGTAGTGAGTCTAATGAGACGTAGCAACAAAAATAGCAGTTTTTCTTAAAAACGGGTTGACACATCGACAACAGAATTATTTATATTCATTCAGAGTAAACTTATGAATTTAAGTGCTGGAGTAGCAGTAGGCTATTTATGTAATTAGTACATTAACTTATGTACAGTAAATTAACTTCTTTTCAGAGGACTAAGGTACTTCAATCCAAGTCGAAAGTACGTTTCCACAACAGTGGTAACTAGCATGTCAACCGCGATCCACCAGATACTGGTAAAAAAATCAACGAGGTAAAAAAATCAACGAAACCAGTGAGGTTTTGTTGACCATTGATTTTTGGTCTAATAGACAGATGCGCAGCTATTTTGCCATCACTGCTTATTTCATCTCATATTAAAAGCTGCACAATCCTATGCTGGTTTGCAGACGATCGTAACCCGCAGTTAGAAGAAATATTGTGAAATTACTAACAAACGAATTTTCAGCGTTGCTGGACGAATGTTCAAACCTGATATTGATGTTTATCAACTGTTTTTTTTTAATCGATTATTTTTGTTTATTTAATATTTGAAGTGTTTGTTGCAGTGGAGTAATTTACGGGAGGGAGGAGGGACGACTTGTCTCCCCTGGACAGCTAAATGTGAAAACAAGGCACCCACTTAAAGCTTATATTTTGGTTTTAGTGTTCTTCTAATTGTTTTTTAGTAGGTTGTCGTCGTTTTGCATTTTTCGGAGTATTTTCCGTTGATTTGTGGCTTTAGTATAGCCATGCACACCCGGATTCACCATCACTTCAAGTTTTTTTTTCTGAGTGTTGACTAGTAGGTCCCTTACACAGGACAGTGGGCCTCTCTCAGCTACGTTTCCTCTCTAGCCCTAACCTCTAGTTACGCCACTGGTTTGTTCACTGCACGAACATCTCAGGAAACAATGTGTCTTTTGTTTTTTCCGTTGCTTGTTCTTTATACATCAGTAATTTCGTTCATTGCATTGATTCATATCGTATGTTGTCTGAAAATAAACTCAAATCATGCGTATCGTTCTGAGGATGTTCCAAGACAAATATAATCACGATTGTAATCGTGATTACTCTCAATGTAATCGTAAACGATTACTATGTGATTTTGTTTATTCGCAATCGTAATCGAGAATGTGGCAAGTAATCGTAATCGATTATATTTGTGATGTATTCGCCCCATGTCTGTTAGTCGTTTTTATTTCTGCTTTGTACATACGGGCGACAGTTGTCGCATGGGAGAAGTTGTACAGTCCGTGGGCCACGGACCCTGTGTTTATTAATTGGGCCACATGCTTGAAAAAGGTTGAGAACCCCCGATTTAAAGCCAAAGAACCAACCGAAAAAAACACTCTGTGCACACATCAGCAAACGTGCCTGTCAACCCAACCAGCAGAGCACGATCAATGCAAACGTGCCCATTACTATTTTTGCCCAAAGCCCAAAACCGACGCCATTCCGGATCCTCACCTCGTCCATCGACACTATGCCGTCGAATACCTTCGCCACCAGCTGGTTGGTGGCGCTGTCCACCAAGAAGACAGAGCAGCGTTCGGCGTTGGTCAAGCTCCGCGCCTCCTGAATGATTTCGCCCAGAAGCATCCCCATGTCGTCTAGAACGGCGCAAAACAGAAACCTGTTGCTTGTTGCGGCCATTGCCGTTTTGTTTCCGGGCCTGGGGACACACCGGATTCTCAGGCCCCCTGTTGATTTAGCCTGGTCAGGTGACAAGAGGTGGAAGAACTGAGTTAATGTTATATGCGATTATCATGCCTTTACGTTTCACAGTATAAATGTTCAAGCTGATGGAAATTACACAAATTTCCAGTTTCAATGCATGATGCCGCGTATTTCTAAAACCGTTAGAAAACGAAATCACGTGCAGTACTTCTATAGGCTTACGTACGGTGGCACTGCCAAGGTTATAACAAAAACGCAAAGATTTGACACGACGGAGTGCCAAAGCCACAACGTATATAAGGTTTTATAAATCGTCTGCCCTAGGCCTACGTACAGTGACAGTGATCACTTGATTGATGCTCAGCTGCGGTAATCACTTAGTTTACCATCATACTTAGATGTATGATCATACTTAGATGCCAACGTGATTGAAACTGGGATATGCATACCTCAGACACATACATCGCTTTGAACAACGATACGGATGGTGAAGATATATTCGATACTTTCTGCACCTCGAGTCACGTTGCGTTTTCTGAATGATACGTAGACTTTTCACGCTTACAAATATTTGGAATTTAACAACGCTTGAAAATACCTACGTTTCAATTTAACGAATCTATAGAAGGCTGGAGCAATGACTCAAAGTCGTCTTAACATGTGGGCCCGATGAGCATTGTCCCGGGGCCCCATGCTAATCTGCACGTTTAGCGACTAACTACGAATATATACTACTGTAATGTACTTTTCGCAGACGTCCTGGCAAACTAGTTGGCCTGGAGGCCCGTGATGCTGTTAAAGCGGACCTGCGAAATTGGTTGCGGCTCCTTGCAAAGGTGGCTTCGAGAAAGCCGAGCCAAATATGCATTCGGACATATTTCAGTTGGGCCAAGCTTGGGCTAACGCCGAACGTCTTTGCCGCAGTGAAAAAAACGTTAAGGCGTCTCGTAAATTATACGACTGTGTGTTCATCCATTCTGATCAAGGAGAGCGCTGCGTCGCAGCCAAATAGGTTCAGGCGCATCTCAAATAGAGGTCATCACAATCAGATCGAAAAAAACAAGTCTACCAATTACACAGCAGAGCACTCCCCCACTAAAAAGAAATAAAAGAAAAGCAGGAAGCTTTTTCTTCTAACGCAGGGCAACCATCTAGTAAGGTGTTAGATGTAGCACCCAGGAGGAGGTCCTGGTTTCTACTGAGATAGAGTTCGATATAAGCCTGGTACTCAAAAAGTCCTGTTAAACATGTAAACCAGGTAACCAATTTTTTTTATCCGAAAGATGATTATCAGGTCCCAGCGCAAGATTGCAGGCGCTCCACTTTATGCGCCATTACTTTCGGCAATCATTAATCATTCTTCCCCCGCCATGGGACACACGATGACGTTTTCGCTCGTCACGGGTATGTGCGCGTCAGGAAGCAGGTCGTCACGCTGTTGAACTTAACGTCAACTTTAAAAGGCATGGATCGATGCGCCTCCATCGAAGCAAAACGCTTCGCTATCGATCGAGCATTTAATTAATAAGATTCGCCGGCGTTGGCAGCGCGCTTGAAGTAAGTAGGTTTCCCGAGGCAAGCAGATAAGATTGACCTGGGCTGGTCGTAATGGCCCAGTTCCTTTCTTTCAAGGCTCCCCAAATGCTGAAGCAAACTTGACGTAAGCCGTTAAAAAATATGCCGCACGCAAAAAACAGACCAGTCTTACACATTTTTACACTCAGCGGGCTTAAAAAACAGCGAGGTGGTTATACTGGATTACCGAGGTGAGCAAAAAGGTTGCGTGCGATTTGAAGCATGGCTTCGCACTCCATGCGCGACTTCTTCTCCTTCTGCAAGGCGAGCGAAGAGGAAAGAACAGTCCACGTGCGCGACATGATGGACTTGACCATCGCGATGTCGCACTCGTCGTAACTGCGAGAGAGAAGGTCAATCAACATAAAACACCAAACGTTTGACGCACAGAACACCAAACTTATAACAAGTAACTCGATGATGCGTGGGTCACTCAAAGTAAACTTTTCGTAATGAATTTATTCCCGAACATCACGGCGCTTGTAATTGAAAAAGTTTCGGTTTTCGTGAAACAAAAAGATACAAAGCTGAGGGAAAAAAGCTTCCCGATTTAAGCGAACCTGAAGAAGAAGAAGAACAGTAAAAAAGACTTCCACTGTGACCAAGACACGCAAAATCGCGCCAACTGAAACGAAAGCGAAACCCACTTTGAAGAACTTAAGCCCGTTGCTCACCTGTCAGGTTTGTTGCACAGGCATACAATCCCGATGGTGCGCTTAGTGGAGTTTTCAGTGACGGGCACGCACAAGCAGGTCTCCACCGACACGCCGAAGAGCGCGAACAGTTGTTTTTGTTGCTCCTGCCATGTAAACAAAGCAAACCTTTCCGAGTTTGTTGTCCGAACCTTTCCGAGTTTGTTGTCCGAACTTTCCGAGTTTGTTGTCCGAACTTTCCGAGTTTGCGCGAAACTGCGAACGTAACAACGCTCTTCGCAACAACTGCTCCGCTGTTGTTACGCGGGCGAGTCTCTCGAGCAAACGCGAAGTTGCATCGCGATTGGACAACGGTAAAAACCGCCATTTTTAAAAGAAGCATGCAAGAAGCCGAAGGAATCTTGACCAACAAGCGCAAATCGCAAGAAATGCACTAGGGGCCACAAAATAAGATTAAAACTAACAGAAACGCAAACACGCTTCACGCATCATCGTACAGCGTCAAGAGAGCAGGCTTGATGCACGTGCAGCGGTTTCCCACTTTTGCAAACGTCGCCGAAAAGACCATCGTCCGCCTGTCAACGACACAACGCACGTTACTGGCCGCATGGGCGGTAACAACAATTGAGGCGGGGCCGCATCACATGACGGCTTGATGAATGAAATGAACGCAAACATTTATTTAGTGATCGATGCCAACCCAACCGCACGCGGTTTTCGACGCTCTTGTTGACCTCGAGGGGAGGGGCATTTTATTTCAAACAACAACAGAGATGCAGTCTCCGTGCGAGAGTAATAAGTTTGAACTATAATACAAGGTTAAGAAGTTTGCTGAGCAGAGTGAACGAACTTCTTGTTGAACAACCTTCAACTCCGGCTCGAGTTGAGATCATGAGAGAACAGACTCTACTTGGACGACGCAGCGAGTAGCCTTTTCGCACACAAAATAAGGTCGGCTTTGTGAAATATTGAGACCGTGGCCACCACACCGACAACTGGGTTGTTAGCTTCAGTACGGCTGGATACTACATTCTCTTCTAGTCTGCTTCAGCTTCGGTTAAAACCAAAGTGCGACCAAACGAACATGACGAAATTGCAGAGCGGGACAGCTCACTCACGTACAGGATAGCAACTCTCAAACTCCAAAACCCTCTCCCCCACGACTTGACAGGTGATGTGGTTCATGTCCTCAAAGACCAATAAAAGGCATCCGAGGGAAGAGGACGTCCGCTCGCAAAGCTAGGCGGAAACAGAAAGAGCGATTTAATTCTTTTCTATTCCAAGGCACTGTGTGTTTTTTTTCCAACAGATAAAACACACAAACAACGAAAGCGCCATCAGTTGCCAGCACGCACTTTGCGTCGGCATGAAGGAACACACGGATGAATTCTAATTGCTGCAAATAGTGCATTTAGATCCAGCGAATGAACACCGAAAAAAACACGAAAATAGGACGGTAACCAGAGCAGTCAAACTACTCACGTGCTTGTTCAGCATGATTTGCATGTTGGTTGCGTCGGCTGCTTTGCTGAGCTCATCTAGACAAAACAGAATCATTGAAGCCACATGAACAGTTACATTACACGTGAAAGTTGCCACAAGCGTAATGCCTGAAAGGAAAGCTATCACGTACTGGACGCAGCGCTGTAGTCGGAGGACGTCATGACGCTTTCGTGGCCACTCGTGTGGAATTTTCGGCAAAAAATGCTCGGTTTTTCGACCACAAAACGCGGATCAGAATGCACATCTTAATCTACACCACTGCACAACGTAAAAAAGCAACAAGAGAGCGCCACGTTAGCATTACCCCACACCACCGCATCGAACAACCAGACAATTTTCACTTTCCTCGCGAAAACGATCGGTCAAACGTCAGGAACCGAGATATGTATCGGCGGCAGTAACAACACGGACTTGCTAACACTCTGTCGAAACGCTGAAGGCTTCCACCGAAAAAATGCTTCATCCCCGGTTCACGCTACGCTGGCATGGAAATGTCATAAACCATCCCGTGCGTTTCAATTATTCATGCTCTGGCGATACCTGATAGGAGAGATGATGTCTTGCTGCTCGACCCGGTGTCCGATGCAACTTCACATTCCAAACGACCGTAGCAAGCCGTCGCCTGCACAGAGCATTTTTGTGATGAAGTAGCACCGGCCAAGTTAGTTGCTTTTCGTGCGACCAACTCGTCCGAGCGAAATGTAACCGCGCGAGCATCGCTGACAGGCAGAACGGATTAAAAGTACAACTAAAACGCCAGATCGCCACTAGATTGTGCGTGTTGCCAAGATACGACAGAAGACAGCTTCCGATTCGTCGGCAAAAACACAACTCAGTAACTCACATGCCGCAACAGAGTTTCCAAATCGTTGGAATCGGAAATATGTTCAGCTCCACAAATCTGTAAAATGGTTACACACCGTACTTTCAAAACAAGCGATATGGTTTCCTTTGAATGAAACGCAGGTGCACTTGACGAAAGTTTAGATAACATCTACAAAGCAAACTAAAACTTGGACCGAGGGTTCTTAACCGTGTTTGACAATCGAACCAGTGGTTTTTACCGCTACATCCACCGAAACCTTTGGGATTACAAAACTAGCAAACGATTTGTTCAAAAAGGCAGGTAAGCTTCTATTGGTGGTTNAAGCATTGATTACCCTCTGTCTACCAGCAAAAAAATGTGCATTTTGTAACAGTGGGGTCATTTTGACCCCAGTCACGATCCTTACTTTGGAATTTTTTTTTGGAATTTATTTTTTTTAACTTTTCCTTACTTAGAACATAATAAAGAAAGTAATCGATCATTTTAGCAATAATGAAACTTTTAAAACCAATGAAAGACGAAAGATATAGTTGTAAAATTTGCTGTTGCACCAAGCGAACACAAGTTTTGCAGTTCGTTACAAGGTTGATTTGAATGGTAATATTGTTTAGTTCATATTCAATAATTAGTGTTTTCATCGTACACAAAAAAGAACAGAAATGAACGACGAAACTAACGGTACCCGATGATATTAGTCCTGCAGCGTAGCCTACTGATTTTGTTTATGCGTCTCACATAAATATCCCCCTACACAAACCACCAAACCACTTGCGAATAAACTGGAATTACAACACAAACCTCAAAAACACTTGCAAATAAACACAAATCATAGCACAAACCTTGAACACATTGAAAATAAACACAAACGAAAATAAAAGTAATAACAATAGTAATATCAAACTAAGCACAGTTGATGCAGACAATGTCCGAGTGTTCAGGACATACATGCTTGCCACATCTAGAACAAACTGTGTGACCGAAAGAAGGACCGAAAATGTCAAAGTACATCGGGCTCTCTTATTCAGTGTAGTACCATTTCCAACAAGAGTAACATTCCTTTTTCTGGTTGCAGAAATTGGTGCAACAGGCTGTGCTTCTTCTGTAATTCCACATAGAGTTTATTTCCAAGACAGATCAAAAACTTTCTTCTTTGCCTCATGCAGATGTTGCCATTTTCATGATTCATTTCTTGCCAAATGATCAACGCATTGATTGCACTGACACCAATCATATTGTAGAATAAGACTAATGGCCATCTTCGAGTCATGCGTTTGGTGGAGTATGGTCTCACTATTCTGTCCAAAGTGTCAACACCACCTTTTGTTTTGTTGCAGAACAGAATAATGCTTGGTTTATGTGCTTTCGATTTCCGGCTGGCTATGGATCGTTGAAAGCATTTTGACTACACGTTTTTTTAGGACAGTACGATGCAGTCACTGCATCTTGTTGAAAACCAAAGACTGTGCTCATCACGTTCCGTCCTTTGGCCACTGTAGACTCCGTTGGGAGCTCCGGCTTGTTCTTCCTCATTGTTCCTACCAGTGTGAGGTTCTTTTGAAGAAGTTTTCGTGCAAGCGATAGATTTGTGAAGAAATTATCACAAGTGATATTTCGGCCAGAAGCTTCAATATCTTCTTCCAAATCAAGAACAACTATTGCGCCTTGATTAGTTTCTTGGGCCGATCCAGCATCTTTACCAGTGTACACTTGCATTTTCCATGCGTAAGAGCAAGTGGAGTCACAAATTGTCCAGATTTTTTTCCGTATTTGCCTGGCTTTGAAGGAATGTATTGCTTGAAAGGGCATCGTCCTCTAAAGCATACCATCTGTTCGTCCACTGTTATGCTTGGTCCGCAGATGTAAGGAAGCACGCAAGTAAGAGTCCCAAAGTTTCAAACACTTCTGATTGGTTGCAGCTTGTCAGGGGCCCGATGATGTCATCTTGACTGTGCATTGCCAAATGGGAGAACGCGTCAAATTTGTTGATACCTTCCTCTACTCATAGTGAGATTGAAAATGGGCCAGCCATCAAGTGTGCTCCATAGCTGTGCAACGCTTTCGTTATTGGACTTATATACGCCAAACAAAACAACTACGCCGAGAAAAACTTTGAATTCTTCATCACCCACGGGTGTCCATGAGCTACCATATACTATGGCTCCTTCGTGATTAGTCCACTGACATATGGTTTTTCGAAGAGAAGACCGCAAAAATAAAGTGAAAGTGTCACTTACTTCTGAGCACTGAGATTTTGCAAACCTTGTTGGTCCAGGACTTTGTCGAATAACGTTATGCGCAGCTGCTCTACCAGCATTATTTGCAAAAGGTGTTGTTCACCACGTTTCGGTTTTGGAAACGAGGTACAGTAGTTTGCAGAAGCAGAGGAACATGGTTGGTCATCCATTTCTTCTTCAGAAGATGAACCACATGAAGATATTTCTTCCCTGTCTTCTTCGCCATCATCAGTACAAATCCATTCCGAGTCGCTTGATTTCTTCTTCACTGTTGTCACTTGCCACAAAAACTTCATCTGCACAGATGACATCCTGACATGTTGCTTGTTTGCTCTTCAGTAGTCGTTTTCGGACTTAAAAATAACTTTTTATTTGTGGTTCTCTAAGCAGTGCAAAAATGAGGTTCTTCATTTGCATGTTTCATTGGGTCACTTATTCGTAAAACTGCTTGGGGTCAATTTGACCCCACTGGTATATAATGCTGCTTTTTTTATTAGCTCATGATAAAGATGTCCAACACTAAAAATATTTCGGGTCAACAATCCTCTTCAATATAAAATAAAAGTCATGAAGTTTCATAGCGCTGCTGGTAACGGTTGAGAAACAGAAACTTTTCAAAAATGCAATTGGGGTCAAATTGACCCCATGGTAGACAGAGGGTTAAATGCACACAAATCACTCTGCGGCAGAGTCCACTCATTACAGATGAAAACTTCTAAAATAGAAGTTCCTTCCACAGTCAGTACATTACAATGTCAGTTCCAGACGATATTTTTTGGGGAAAAATCTAACTCCACCGAACTCCTGGGGCTTCCATCCCAGCATAGGAATCGCTGACTTATATACGTAAAAACATCCAACCTACTTTTTTATCATAAAGTCACTAATTATTTCGCAATGGCTGGAATTGCCACTTTGTTTAGCATGGCGAGCTTTTGCGCGTTTTCAAATGAACTCCACTATTTTCGACAATCAACAACTATTCTGCGGCAGCTATGTTCAACCGGCGGCCCGCATGCGGTCCAGTCGAAGGTTTTGTGCGGCCCAGTTTAGGTTTTCGCTGTACTAAAAGTATCCTATATACTGACAACCTGTCCTTAGTTTGATATAATGTTGAATTTGACATTTTTGATGCAGGTGGTCTTCAGTGCTGCTTTATCACGTCTGTTACCATTACAGTTATTTAAGCTAAATTTAGTTTACTAAGATCAAAGCAAGCCATTCAATGTGCGGCCTTAATATGTCATTCAATGTGCGGCCCTGGTTAAGATAGTGACATAATTTTTGGCTCAGTAAGCCGTTTGGGTTGGACATAGCTGTTCTACAGCGATTGCGCAAAAATGTTAAGGCACAGTGACGTAACAATAACGCTGCGACATTACGTGTCGTTGTAAGGACGATATACGACGGAGGCGTCCTTCCTCACGGGAGACCAGGAAGCTTGAAAAGGGAAACAACGCTATAAGCCACAAAAAACTACGCGCTACATGTTGGTTTACTCTTACGAGGTGACAAATTGTACTCAAAAGCGCATGGTTTAAGGAAATTGTACAATGTTGCCCAGTTGCCACATGCAATTACCAGGAAGACGAGTCCTGCTGCGTTCGATCTGCAAGCACCGCTCACTCTGAAAAGCGTAACTGAAAAAGACATGAAACAAGCTTCAGAGTAAAAAAAGCCCAGAACAAAAAGATTTTTGCGCACGCCGCACTTTCAAAACAACGCATTTGCTCTTTCCCCTAAGCACAAACTTGACTGTAAAACGCGCGTTTAAATCATTTTATATAATCCACAGTTCGCGACGTAATATTTGCAGAGGATTAGTGCGAAAATCTGACTCCCACCTTGATCAGCTATTTTCGCGTAATTTTTTTTGACCAGGTCATCGTCGTCAGGAACGCGAAACTGCTTAAGAGTATGATTTGCGAGGTCGTCTCTGAAAAGAACATAACCGATTTTTGGTACCAGTGTGCGACTGAACAACAAGCAGGACACGGATATAGGTAAAAACAGCAGTGCCAACTTCGTATAGCGATTGAAGAAAATGTGCAAATCCCCGCAACTCGCCCCGGATTATTTTGCATATTACCAATTCCAGACCAGTGCATTTAGCACATCCTGGCCGCGCACCTGGTCATCGATTTTTACTTTTGGTGAACACGCCTGAAGCCAATAATAAATCTGACCACGGAAAAGCATGTTCGTGGTAAATATGTAATACAACTCGTGTTGTTATAGTGTACGAATGCAAACATCATTACTGTGCCATGGTAATATGTTGAAGTAGAGATGGCACGGGCCGCTAACAGTCCAGTCTTCGGGCCGTCCGCTAAAGGTTTTGAAACAGTCCGCTAGCAATTTTTTAGCGGTGACGTCATTCCGGGCCGCTACGGTCTGCTCGCCAACAAGGCGAAATTTTTGTTTTTTGCAAAAGTTTCAAAATCTAACAACGAAATTGTTTGCTGCTGTTCTTTCTCTTTCACCGTTCTGCTCATATTCCGTTTTACTTGTTTCCATGCCAATCAGTGAACCATGTTAAGAATCAAATCAAACAAACACTTTCATATATAGTCTGTCGGTATTGCCCAGGTTCAGGTTTAGGACAGGTGTTCCCAAACTTTCTCTGGCCGTGTAGGCTACCCCTTCAGCATTTCGATAGACGAGCATGTACCCCTAAACTTTCTTATGACAAAAAGGTTGACGAAAATAACAACAATATATTTACCAATAAGCATGATTTTGAAAATAATATTCACAGATGAATGTGTAAATATTTCGAAACGACATAGCCTATATGTAAACATATTTTTCCCTTCAATTGCTAACCTTAAATGTACCCCTTCAGATAGGAAAGGTCGCCTTAAGGGTACATGTATCCCAGTTTGGAACCCTTAGTTTAGGATAAGAGGCTAGGTTTAGGTTAGGGTTTAAGGTTTAGATTTAAGGTTTAGTACGTTACTACTAGCAATTGTAGTGCAGCCTCGTGCACACTGCACACTTGTCGTGTGACACGTTACAGTCGGTGTACGAATAAGTTTTCAAAAGTGAAGGTTCGATGGACGATGTGTAGCCACTGCCTTAAGACTACATGGTTTTAGTGTCCAAAGGACAATGAACTGAAAACTTAAGTGTTGTTACTTGGAAGTGGCTACGGAACCACTCATGGATCTTCCTATTTCAAGACTTATTCGACCATACTGCCTCGCATGACGCGGTTCGAATAAAGCGGTCACGTTGTCACTCAACTGGCATTGATCTGGTAGCCTAACGGATAGGTACCAAGTCTGCCGTGCCAATGGTTGAGGGTTCACCTCTTGACTTGGTGCCTTACCTTTTCGTAAGGGAATGCTTGCACGTTTCAATTAGTGGGACCAGTTTTTCTTCACTTTTTTCAAAACTTTTCCGTTGGGTGTGAGCGTTAGTTTTAGCGTGTCAGCTTAGCGTTAGCTTTAGGTTAGGTTAGTGTTAGCTTTGGGTT
>JGI24159J19872_10005675_pt1 | contig 16158 bp, 8 predicted proteins | sample Ectturendosymbi4_FD_19872 | JGI IMG/M metagenome (IMG submission 19872) | reverse complement strand
AATTTTTTGGCTTCACTTAGATCAGTGTTAACTTAGGTCGTTTAAGTCTGAATCTCTCTGAGAATAAATTAATGTGACTGTCTTTGTTCGTTTAAAACGTTGTCACATTTTGCCGCCCTCCAGCAACGTGCCGCCCCTGGATTTATCCACAAGATCCAATGGGTAGCTACGCCACTGTATATAACCCTGACAATGATCTTATATGAGGATATGAAACCGATTGGACGCGTTCTGCTTCATCCGATATGCGTACTTTCTCACCTGATGTGCACATGCAAACATTGTAATCAGGGCCGTAACGACGTTAGATGGCACCCGGGGCAAGAAGTAAATTCGGCGCCCCCATGTTCGAACCTGAGGTCTTTCGGAAGCATATGTACTGTATTGAAAACAGTGCTTGTGATATTGTTGGGTCTTTTCGGCGTCCCCCGCAATGATTCGGTGTCTGGGCAATTGTACCCTCCTTGGCCCCTTCGTTACGCCCCTGACTGTAATAAAAGGTTGTTTTTAAATTATTGAACACAAAGTTATCACTTCAAAACACCCAGATTTAACGTGATTTTTCATAATTAAACCGAGACACCCAGTTCGACTAAAAAAACAGATCTTGGTGGAAAAAGACCGCAGTGGGAGCCCTGGTCACATGCAGCAAAACGCCTACTACCGCAACTTGAAGTGAACGTTTGAAGATTTGTTGCCATGTTATTGATACGCAATAAAGACCAACAGCAAAACCATCCGCTATTAATATTGCAACCTGCCTCTGCAGGAAAAGGAGCGGACACGAGCGAACTGCAATCTCGTCATTGCATGACGCCAGAACAGTGAACCTCGCTCTTGTGCAGTAGTGTCACACCGGCAAATTAACTGTCATTGCAACAATTAAATGAATTAATCGGAGATTAACTAGATCACGAAACGGTTAACAGGGATAACTATTGTAAAGCTTCAATCGCAAAACTTCAGTCAAGTAGTACGGTTCAAATTGCTTTTGCGTGATATTTCGTTGAGAACATTTTTTCTAAATGTTTCTTAACGTGAGGGGTGTGCACTGTGCAACCATGCAGCACTACCGGGCCAAGTGCACATAACCAGATTGGTCCACGGGCCACAGATTCATGTGTGAAGCTCTGCGGATTAGACAACTCGCTGGCCATCCATGGGAGATTGAGAATACCTTTTCAAAATCCGGACCTTTTCACGGGCCACAAACCTACAGCTTCCGGCCACTTTTGGCCCGCGGGTTGCACATCCCTAGTGTACGTTTTGATCTGCGAGAGAGTGTAGACAAGTGTTTCTGAAACTTTTTTGTTGCATGGCCTCTTTTCACTCTCTACACATCGTTATCGCGCCCCAAGTCTGATGTAGCAAACACAAGGTAGTGTTTTCAAAGAATTTTATTTTTAAAGAAATTGATACATACCGTGGTCCCCAGTTCAGTGTGATAGGTGTACCTGGCGGCCTTCACAAAGCTTCGAAATGTTGGGAGACATTTTAGTGAGGTAAGTCGTAGATCACCTCGCTTATGAATCAACAAGCGGTTTCTTTGCTTTGAGAGCATTAAAGGTCACAGCCGAAGTTAACTCAATTATCGTTAACTGAAGTTAACTCAATGATCGATTAGTGGCAGTGGTTGAGCGTTTTCGCCCCCTATTGTGTTGTTTTTCCGCCCTATCGCCCCTTTGTTTTGTTCGACCCCTTGCCTCTCAAAATTGCCCCCAAGGGGGCGAATCCGCCCACTTTGAGAATCACTGGTGTAGACATATCTTTCCTCAATTCATGCGTGAATGGACGATTTGTGCAGTGAAGATGGTCAGGGCGTCTATATGACAAAAAAGAATGTTGTGTAGTGTCACGGTAGAAGAAATGTTTTTTTTATGTTAAACTTTCTCTTTGAACAAATTAACCACATACGAACCACCGTACATTGTCACCCCTAATTGCCTCAGAATGGTAGCGAACTAGCACTACTTTGCATGGCAGTACATTTTCAGGAGGGTATAAAAATGCAATGTTAACAAATGTGAACTTTTCTTAAGGTTTTCATCTGTGGAAACAAATTTTATGTTTTCAGCACGGTAACCAGTCGTATTTTCTCCTAAGCTGTACAGGTTAAATTGTGCTTTACTTGACGATTCATCACTGCTTTTATGAGTGTAAAAGATACGAAATCATAAGTTTTCCGCTATTTTAATAAAAGCCAAAGGTGAATTTCTTGCTGGAATCCGTAGTGACCTGCCATGGAGAAAGGCACAATAAACATCCAGAGGCTGCATGTACCACGCAAGTTGCTTGGCTCAGTGCTGCACTCTTTCGTAGTGTGGTTCTCGCAATTTTGTGTTTTATTTCAGACTGCAGTTTAAGGTAAATTAAGCTCGTGTTTGAGTCTTCATGGAAACCTGTGAAATATGACAACCAGCACCACGTGGAGTAGGCGATATTGCTGTAGCATTACTAGCCCTGCTGTTGCAACAGTATTGCTGCTTACACAGTAGGCTATGACTGAATTATGCGACTGATGTGGTGTTAGTATTCTTCAACACACTGTCAAATGTGCGAGAGACGAAAAATTACGTCTCTGCAGAAAGCGTTTTTTTTGAATAATGCATAGTCCCCATTGCTTGTTTTGTCCGCCAAGAACGGAGCAAATGCTGTCCCTTCGCACCCAAGATCGTTTTTTCTCCACGTTTCCACAACAGAAGTTGCAAGCAACTGAAGTCGGACTCGGAAAAATGAAGAGAAGTCCTTACTTAGACAAGCATACTTACTGCATGACGCTTGTCGACTTCGCAAAATAAAGTTGACTGCATGTTTGAGCAATGATAGCAGTTGTCGAACTACGTTGCAACTTTCGACATTTCCGGTTCAACTAACCGGTGATCTTTCTTTACTGTCCGTGGCTACGCGAAGAATAACTTACGCCATGACCTATTTTCATCGAGTACTTTATGATTTTGGTATCATAAAGCCAATTAAAACGCAATCTTTTCATGAACATGACGCAGAGAGGCACGTGGCATAGACATTTTAAAATGTAATCATTTCATGAACACGACGCAGAAAATCACATGGCATAGACATTTCAAAACGTAACCATTTCATGAACAAAAGACGCAGAAAGTCACATGGCACAGACCTGCCTAAGAACACCTCGCAACTTATCTCCAATTAAAGATATTTTTCTAGTAATCCCAAATACGGATCACACCACTTTCTGCTAAAAGAAATCAAAAGTACAAGATTTAGAACGAATGTAGATCAAAATTTATAGAACTGATGCCAATAACTCACGAATATTGCAATCCCTATTGCAGTAAATATACCATTCACAATCAGAGATCCTCAAGGCATTACTGCGAAAGGAACACAAAAGAATCCAATCTTAATCATCAGCAAGAAACAATTTCTTGAATTCTTAATGTTACTGCATCCACGTCAGGTTTTCTCAGTTCATGCTTAGCTTTTTCACCTAAAATTTCTTGCCTGTCCGTGGTGAGGCAGCAAGTGAGCTTGATTATTTCAAAATTTTTATCAGTAACAGACACATTGCAGACAAATAACAGAAAGCCCATACCTGAACTGTTGTTGAACTCGTTCTATCGTTAGACGATTGCGACTAAAAAAGGCAAGTGATACGTATCACATACCTTTTAGATTAAAAAATATGAACCGGTACGTCCGGTGCATGGTGTTGTAAAGAAAACTGCGGGAAAGTTCTCAATCCACTCAGATGAGAGCTGCAGTCCCCTGTGAAGCCCAGGCGTCTTGGCCTGCACTTTCATGAAGGGCTAAGTGCGTGCGGTAGAGGCGTAGACAACTTCTGTACAACCATAAAACAAATTTTTGTGTGGGCGTCTTTGCGTATGCGTTCGTCCTTCACGCATTCTTGTGCGTGTACAGAATCTGTGTTCGCACTTGATGGGTGTGTGGAGCAAAAGGATGGGTCACTTATTTGTGCAACAATACGTTGTACCAACAACATTGCCTATCCCAAACAAACTTTTCCGCAAGCTTTTTTTGCTCGCTGTTATTTAAAGGTCAAAATATACAATGGATAAGCGCTAGCGTCTCTGAAAACAACATGCTGCGACGGGTTCGACATGTCGTTGACTAGACTATCGTAAGGATCGCCGTTCTTCTGCATTGGTATGGCCATCATGGTAGAATTACCCACACAGAACTCCCCTGTGATAACCTCAACCAGGAACATTCGTTGATGACCTTTAGTATCCGGTTTGGTATACCATTTGGAGTAAGACGATTCCACAGCAAAGTAGACTCCTTTTCCATATTTCGTAGCTGCACAAAATAGAGCACGAAATTATAGAGCAGCACGAAGTAAGCAATCAATATTAGGACACTCAACGGCAACTGCGTAATTTCACTGTCTTTCTCGAGATCAACAACCTATGGTCTGTCTCTACCACGAGACTTTTTGTGCTGGTAAGGCTTATACACATCATATTGTACTGTACGCTTCAATCATAAACAAATTCTGGTCCTAGGATAAAAAATGACGTAGTTTCGAATATTATTCAACTGGTAGGAATATTGTGAATGCACAATAGATTGCATTCCTAAAATTATTTTTGCTATTTAGCTGTGAATTAAAAACCGCTATTTGTTCACCGGTGCGACGTTTCAATTCACAATTTTACTGGTCCAGCGTAATAACCTGTTCCGGCTTATCTGCTGTTCATGAAACATAACAGATAAGGTACGATGTACATTGCAAACATATAAATCAGTTTTAAAGGTTAGCATTGCTCCAATGCAGTGGTTCCCAACGTGGGCGGTGAGAAACTCTAGGGGGCCGGTGAAGCAGAAATGGGCGGTTGGGGGACGATAGGAGACCCAGTTAATGATTACATTTCTGTTGTCTTACTAACTTTGAGTGACCAAATGGCATAAAAAAGATATGATCAACAAACATATATGCATGTAATTTGCAAACAAAAACTTAGCATTTTACTAAATTAAGTTTTATAGTGAAATGCACGAAAAAAATTGTGTTGATATGTGTGCTAGGCATGGTAGGGGGCGATAGAAATTCGTTTGTCAGAAAAGAGGGCGCTAGCCAAAAAAGATTAAGAAACACTGTTCTAATGAAATTTCATTTTGTGCGTTACTGGCAACTGAAGGTCTTACAACTGTTCTCACCCGTGCTTTTATCAGTAAGGTACAATCACAACTGCAAAGATTCTTCTTTAGTGCAGAAAAATTACTGCTTCTCAGTGGAGTATATATTATATGTTCATGTTTTATGCTTCGCTCTCTACGTAACTTTCCATATCTCAGCGTTACACAATTTACTTTAAAAGATTAGCCTGAAAACTATCTTTTGTTTTTTGTATTTGTATACATCTATCTGCATGTTGACTGGAAAAACACCAATTTAGCTGTATTATTCTCACTGCTACAACTCACGTTCTTTTGTTACAGAGTACTTCAAAAACGTTTTTGTAACCAGTGGTCGACAAAATTGATAACGCAACAGGCCAATTTCATATGGAAATTGTTTTGAAACTGTTGAACTCGGAGACTAGGAGACTTTTAAAAATGGCAGGATTTTTGTTGGAAGCACCCTGAAGACTTCTTTGCAAACAAATGCTACGGCCACGTATTTTTCAGATTCTGGCCCCTTCTGCAGGCTGACCCTGCTAAAAACGTATTTCAGATTTTCAAGAAACGGTACCTTGCAAGATAAAAAAATTACGATTTTAGTTCAGTTATAGACAAACTACTTTTCGGGAACTTACCGTGTTTGCCAGCGTGACTGCGATCAAAACCATCCTTGTAAATTTTATCGCATACATCTCCCGACGTTCCGTGAAATAGGGTTCGAGAGACGGCTCTGCCCGGTCTCAATCTTTTTTCCACCTTCCGTTTCTGTTCTTGAAACTGTTTGTAGAGTGTGGGGTTTTGGATGCGTTCCAACTAAACGCAAGAAACAAGTTACAGACTCATGCGGTGGCAGTACAAATTACCAGGCCATAGGTCCTAAAACACACAAAACAGAAATTAAACCTTTTTGACTAAATCTACAGTATTGCATATAGACTAAATGACGTTATTGCTACGAAGTGACCACACCTAACAACGGTTTTTACTTTAAGAACGTTGAATTGAGCAGTTGCAGTAAAAAGCTTCAGTGTAGATTGGTATTCCTTTGATGAAGCACGCAAAGGCACCAGTTTGAACAATTTGCCATCCATCTTGTCCCAGTGGGATGGCAGTGCTGCAAAAAGAGGTCAACCGTTTAAATGTTTTGCAGTACAAAGGTAGAGGAAACGATTTGGCTATCAAACAACATTATGAAAAGGAAAAGTGAAGTTACTGAACGCATTACTTTTTATCTGGTAATAACGTTAGTCTGTTGATACAACCTTGTTACTCATTTGTTCGTTTGTCAATTTCTGGGAATTTTTTTGTAGATATTATAGTTGCATAGTCAAGAACTGATGTTTCATAAACACTTACACAAATAGTTTATTTAGTTAGTGTAAAGCTGCTTGGCAACTTGATGCAGTAGTCATCAAAAAGTTCAAGTTATTTATCTACAGCCAGTGTCTAGCGCGATCAAGTTTCTAATTCAAAGTACAAATTTTTGTAGATTTACATGTTTTTGCTGAGGGCTGCAGCATCAATATTTACTCGTTCGATAACAAACGTTTACATTTATATTCTCTATAATAATGAAGCGTCTTTGGTCAGAACCGCTGTCGCCGGTCAGAGTCACATAATAAACCTATGCAATTGATGTCGCCCTATCACTGTTCCAACACCAGAGGTAGTACTCACATGTTTCAGCCTTTTTCATGCATCTGTCAACCGGGGTGACTTTCTTGTTAGTGAGGCAGGTCTCTTCCATATTAGAGAAGTCAACTCTGAATTGTTGTATACGACCTCCAGCAAAGATGTCCACTACCTTTGTTCCCCTGGGATTTCTCTGCATTTAGCCATGTGTTTACAGCAGAGTTAGGAAAATTTAGGTTGACACGGAACAAACAATGACAAGAGGAAGCTTTTTCACATTACAGTAAATAAATCAGACAGCACAAGCCACCACCTTGATAGTAAACAGTTAATATTTCTGGACACTTGCAAGCAGTTGGCGAAGTGGTCGTGCAAGCACTATCTTCAGGTGTTGAAATTCTTGGTAGAGATAACTCACTCAATGATCGAACATATTTAGTGAAAGCAGCAACTGTGGGATTGTGTTCGGTAAAGATATTTTGCTTCCGCAAATGCCGCAGTTAATTTAACAGAAAGCTGGTGAATTACTAATCACTTTCCTTACAAAGTTCGAAGACGACAATAGTAGAGAATATGTTGGTGCTGTCAACACTGCATTAAATGTTGCACAAAAGATCCAATTTTTACTATTGCTTCACTATGACATAACCATTGAGGTTCAAACGTACTGTGAATATGCTGTGTTGTTTAAGAGCACTCTTTAAGGAATATTTCAAGTTGACTTTGCTCGTTTCGATCTTGTCAGACTCGATCTGACGCCTAAGACGACATTTTGCAGTTGCTGGCGAAAAGACTGATGCAAAGTCAGTAGAAACCTTCAATGCTTTCAACCACGGTCTATTGCACAGATTAAGCGTTGTTGAAATGACCTTTCAGAACGATGGATCAAAAACTTATCCCACAACTTTAATTCAAGCGAACAACCCAAATCAAGTGCACAGCATCTCAAAACACTGGGAACTTGCATCTCCGTTATTGTGTTATCTGCAAAAAACAATGCGTGTATTTGTTAACACAGCATGAAGATATATACCTCATGTGCTTTCTCGAGTTCCTTGTTTGCTCGCAGAGGAAAGTCTGTCATTTCATCACTTCGCTGGTCTTTGTATTTCCACGCAACGTACTCAAAGCAGCGAAGGGCATCCCACAGGTCGTGAATTACGCGTATGCATGACAGGTAAGCATCAAGAACATTGCTTCGTTGGCCGCTTAACGAAAGCGTCGATTGTCCTCTGTGCAGGTTATAATGAATGATGGGATAAGGCAGCGTATAGGTTACGCAATGTTAAAGGCAAACGCATTTCAATAAAGGTGAAATATGCGGCAAATCAGTTTTTGTGAAAACTTGCACAAACGTGAAGATAATTCCACGTGGCCAGGGTCATCTGGTAAATGATAACAATCAGAGGTTTGTATTGCGTAGTAGGGGTAGTTACATTTTAGGTAAGAGCTCTACCGAATTATGTGCAGGTAGCGATTCATTAATGGATGCATGATTGTTCTACAATATACCTTGCTAGTCATTGTTCTGTTTAGTATGGTTTGTTAAAAAAATCAAGCAATTTTAAAAGAATCGTTGCTTATCACTTTCACTACGTTTTTGAAGGTGCTACTGTATTGAGATTAAATAATTTTACTAACAAAGCCCATACTCACATTTTTAATGGTAAAATTATTTCATTAATTAAATGATAGCGCGACAGTTCGGTTTTCAAAGAAAAGTGCATCAGAAAAATGATCTGAAGAAAATAGATGAAATACAGGTTTTACATAAAAATTGATTTATTTTCTTGAAAATTAACCTGGGTCCCCTTTTCTCAAAATTTCAGACTTAGGTCTGGTTGTTCGCAAAAGGGTGTTTTACTTTTGTTGCACCATTACATTTTTTGTTTAGTGGCATGATAACGGCTGCTTGCTCTAACATCCGTTTGGGTATTACTTTACAACTAGCTTAACTGATTTTGCTTGATGCTCTTGCCAAATAGGATGACGAACTGAGATGATCAGATTGAAGAATTCCATACACGCAAATAACACTCTTAACTATCCACAAAAATTAAGCCCATGAAAGTGGAAACTATCAAACAGTTGATGCCATCATACTAATTCCGTTGTTCTATTTCACTCTTTCGAAATTTTTTGCGACAAGATCGTGCAACTAATGGTAGAATCCATCGGCTTAGTCATGACTAGTAATGTCTGAGTTGTTTCTCAGTTTTGTATCCTTTCCAAAAATCCCTGGTGACTACACATACAACAAAGCGGCCCAGAGCTCGACCAAGGACAAGGTGATGTGAGTACATCTACGAACTGGTTTGGTCCTATCTTGGTGTGGAACCTGTGGAGATATCACAGGTTTTTGAAAACCGAGATGTATTTCGAAGCCTCGTAGGCCCAGGGCTACTGCACCCGCGACCCCAGAGAGGAAAAGCGGGTGTGAAAATGAATGATAAATGAATAGTTTGGGAATCAAGTATGTGATACAGTTCATTGACAACACATGGATATGTAGAAAATTTATCTCTGTGGATTCTACCGGCGTTACAGAGGCTTTTTAAAAAATCAAACAGGCCATCAATTTTCATTTTGCAAGACATTATGGCCCCGGCCAACGTCTTTCAATCACTTCTTGAATGACGTTCAAGAACCAAAGGCAGTTTGCGCGATAGCAGGTTGAGGTTTATAAGAAAACCTTGCAGTTTTGTAGAGACAAAAATTCAGGAGATAATACAACCGGTATTGATTGCATAATCAAAGTGAGCTTGTTGACGATCAAGCAATCATGTTGACAATTGCTTCCTTGACTTACGAGTTTTTAGTCCAGGCTATTAGGACTTTGTGTTTCTTGCATATTTCAAGCAATTCATGTTCTTCAAAGTGTGTTAAGTTTTTCAGTTCTTTTTCGTCAATCACTTTGACTAGACTGACGTCCTCAACCGTGTTTTGAATATCCTGTATTACCTATAAAGAAGCAAAAATTGTTTTAGCCTCAACTATTGATAAACCCTGTTTGACCAAAAAACATCAAAATTTAAAAAACGGTATGTCGACAAACGCTGCCTCTAAAAATGTTTATAATAATCAAAACTTTTTCGGCAGTAGGCACAAACAGAGAATACGTCTAGTAAAAAACTTTGGAAAATTTTCCCGCTTCACGTTGGCATTAATGAATTGAGGCATAAGCGTTGATCACAAAGAAAAGCAAGCCGACGTAACGGCAATGCCAGCATGTGTCAAATTTCTTTAACGATCTCCTGCAGTATACCTTTCTTGTATTCTCCTTGAGGTGTGAACAAATTAGAATTGACACAGGTTTGGTTTTCAAGGTGCTTGCTGCGGGAAGAATAGATGTGATGGATGTGCGCTCAGTCTTTGGTTTCGGAGATGAAAAAACACCTATACAATTTTTGAGTTGATATGGCTGCAGTTCCAGTATGAAGTTGGTTTGCTGCTATAACACGCCATACAGACGACTTAACTCAGTTAAATGCATATCGCTTCAGCAAGATGTGAGGTACAGTAAAAATCCTGTCCTTACTTTTGAAGAATCCAAGTACTCCTTCAAAAAAAGCTTGTTTTCGCTGCGAGCCGAACAGCCATCGATGAAAATCACCAAGCATTTGCTGCTGGAAAACGCAAACTTCCACAGCCTTAATCCAAGTTGGGCTTAATTGGTCAAAATCATCTATAGCTTTACGCAAGCTTCTTGCCACGTCGTTGCTGTTCAATTCCGTTTTGCCTGAAGTTGTTAAAAAATGAAAAATGGCAATGGCTCACTGGTGAAGTGTCCGCCTCCCAATTGGAAGGTCGGGTGTTCGATCCACGGCCACTGAGGGAATTGCCGCAGCGCTCCTTGGGCAAGAGCGTTCACCTTAATCGCCCTGGCAGGGGGCAAGTTTCAGGCTTCGGCCTGCCTGCCGCAAACAGCCGCCACCAAAAAATAAAGCGAAGCACAGCCGCCGAGTTTGTTCCTTTCTTATGTGTCCTCAGAGAGCATTACACCGTAATCTCATCACATAGTAAGCATGACAAAACTAAAGTGTTGAGTCCTTTGACTGGAAGTAACAGAAATTTAAATACCTGTTCCGACAGCCGGAAAAGAAATGGAATTCATCTGCAGCTCGTCTGCAACTTTCAAAACGTCAAGAAGCACCGCAGCTAATCGCCTGGGATCTTGAGGGGTGTTTACATGTACAGTGTATTTGCAAGAAAGTTGCCCACCGTTTGTTACCCTGTAGAATGCACTTTTGCGAATAGGGCTTACGGAACACTCCTTGGCAATAGATGGGCCTCCTCTTGATATCATAGCTTGTCCAACTTGACCTGCATATGCATAATTCCAACAAAGACTGAAATCCACGCGCTAACAAAAATTACGAAATACTAGAAACAGAAAAAGAAAACTTTACAGTACTGACCACCGAGCCGGAAGTCTTTTGGTTCACAGATAGGGCCACAAAGGTCGAAAGATCCAGAAACACTGTGGTCGGTATTGGATTTATAGAACCAAAATTTACACTGACAGGAGCGACATTTAACCACTAGACCGCAGCTGAACTAACTCGTTGCCTACTTTTTCCTATAAAATTTGTTTTTTCTCTGCTGCATCTGAATTTCAACCCAAATGCTGAAATTCTGTCAAGCTGCAAAATCCGTCTTGTCTTAGGTTTTCATGGAGCAGCTGTGCGAACAAGGTTCGATGACGGTATATATTTTCGATGACGGTATATTTTCGCAAGAAAAGCCCTCATACATTAAAAACAACAACCTAAGCTTGAACTTTGCATCACTTAATCAGAACCATATAGTAGCATAAATTGAAGAGTCCTTTAGATTGACGTATCGGGAATGCTAGAACTTGCCTCTATTGCAAAATTATCTGGTCTAATAGGTGCACGGCTCCTTTACCCATCAAGTTATACTAGAAGTAAGTACAAATCTTTTTTAATTATGAGCTCATAGTTGCATACCTGCAGCAGCATTTTCGCAGCCTCTCTTATTAACCACTTTGTTGCAACGCTTGCAAATGTCAATAATTGACACAAATAATATTACGTTATTTTAAAATTCTCGTAGAATATTGCCATGTAGAAAATTTCAAACCTAAAAGGAAAATGTATGCTTCGTGTTGGAGAACGAAGTAAACAACAAATTAAACCTGTTAACTCGAAGTCTTTTGCTGAATTGACAATTACATCACACTTCGAGGAAAGAACATCTGCGTTTTTGACTGATACGCTCAAATTTTCCCATTTTTCTTCATGAGATTGTCCTTGTGAAGAATTTGGAAAAGCAGTTTGGGGACCGTCCGAATTGAATACATCTCTTGCAGCCTAAAAATGTACAGTTGCAATTGCACATTTACCCGGATAGCTATTCAAGAAGCCAGAGCTATAAGACAAGATCAGTCAGCTATTGAATCTATTAAATCGGCAGCCGTGAATTATTATTGGATAATCTTCACCTGAAGGTTATTTAGTAATCGCTGGGTAACCCATGTTGAGTTAAATATGCACAAATAGCAATTTTTAACTGATGTCGTTTGTTAAAAGCAAAAAACTCAAGTCTTTTTGAACGAGTGTATGAATGTTTGTTTTCGTTACTTACGTACGTTAATTTCTGTGATTCGATAGCAGCTTTATATGAATAACGTCCAATCAAGTCAGTCTGCGACTTCAACAATGATGAAGATTTTGTAAAAATCGTTTTAAATGTTTTCAATGTTGGGCTAGCTTTGTTAGTTATCAAGCGCGACTTATGTTTCAGTGTTTTTTATATTATCTTTTTTCGATAGACAGTTGCCATCGCTTTCTGAATACGAAAAGGCATAGTTGAGAGAGACAGACAAGATGTTTTGAAATTAAAGATTATTTTTCCTCAAATGTTTCAGTTAGGCTTGAACAGCATCGAAAGGTCTTTATTCATCAAAATCAAACATGTAGTTATTCATAACTGTTCTTCGATCAACAACAGCTATCTAACGCAGCTGCCTGTCACCCCCGTTTCAGTGAATTCCTTCAGCATGTTAAAAGAATAACACTGATGGAAACTTTATGAGACATTCTCTGCACGAAACCGACCAAACACTTTTACCGCTAAAATGTTGGAATCCTGCATCTTCGAACAATTTGTCATGCATTGCTAATAGTTTGGGTAAATGCTTGGTATGGTTTCATTCAAATGATTGGTTGCTGCACTGTTGGTTCTGCAACATGGCAAGAGTTGAAATTTTCACTCTGTCACTAAGTTTCGTTGTAATTAAATTCATTTTTATCCTTTAATCAAGAATATAAATGCGTAGGTTCGGTGTTTCCACATGCCAGGAATCTCCCCATATTTTCAAAGCTGTTTTTTGGATATAATGTTCAGTGCCTTCACCTTCGCTAAAAACGAAGCGATGGCATTTGCATTGCGACTGAGGATTGCGTATGCACTGCATACTGAACCCTCCAAACGGAAACAACTCTTAGAGTGCAAGTATCTGTAAGTATTGGAAATTGCAACTACGGTGCAACAACACAATAAGGAACTTTCACCATGACGCTGGGGAAAATAAATTCTTGTTGAAAACAAACAACACCATCTAATTCATTTTTAGTAGATTCTTACCGTCAAACAAGCCTGGTCCGAGGGGTATAAAACCAACTTGATGTTTTGAAGAGAGCTGGGCTGAAAATTGCTAACAACGGTTTGAAAACATTTCATCACTAAGCTTGCAGGATATCCGAAACCGCCAGCGCCCAAGGCCGGGAAAGCGATGGAGGAATAGCCCGACGAATTCGCTTTGAGTAAACACTCACGAACAGCATTGGTTAGAGCAAATTCTCCAACACTGGCGACGTAGTCATCCAATATAACGTGGTAAACCTCCTGACAGTTGAGTTGAAAACCTGAAGTCGCCACAATGTTTCCAACAGTTCCTTTCGTAGCTGCTTTCAAACAAGCGCTCTGCGGGCGAAAAGGGATAATTTCCACGAAAATGAAACATAAACACTCAATAAGAAGCTATTTTGGATTATGCACTATGAGTTAACTTTTGAAGGAAGTACGATAACCTGCTACAAGTAGTACTGTATTTACAAGTGAAAAAACCTTCTGCACACTCAAAAGTTTCATCTTTGTAGTGCTTTGTTTCAAACGTTTTTGAATATAAAATATAAATCTATTGGAAATCATTTGAACTGTCGCAGAAAGATCACATCATCTTGTTACATTTATTGGATATGAGTAGCAATGGTTTCACGTGACACCTTTCGCGCTATCCAAATCGCATCATGAATTAAGTTAAACTTGGCACCACACAGATTGAACAAAAAAAATTATCATTTGCTGCTGTCACATATCTTGAACAAAGAGCTTTCAGGACATGGCACATTTTCGACATTTCTGCAACTGCCTTCCACAGACCACAGCACCAAACACCTTGCCTAACTTTAGCAATGTTCAATGTGTAGGTTAGAAAAGTTAATTTGGCGGATAGCAAACGTTTGGGTTGACCACACGCACGATCCGCTTAAAGTAAACATTAATTGTAAACGATCAACTGTAAACAGATTGCAAACCGGTAAAAATGTTACGATTATGTCAACGAAATTAAACGCCTCGTTGCGAATTCGAACATGCTACAGTGAAGCGCATACATCTCTTGCTGGCGTTTTAGAGGTGGAAACGTCGTGATTTGAAATAACAAGTAAGCAGTGGTTGCTTCCTTATCCAAGATCATGTCTGTATTGAACATCAGTTTCGCTAAAGCTTTCAAATGCACTCTTTACAATCCTTAAAATACAGCAACTTGACGATTATTAGTACCTGGAACTGAGGTCCTGCTCGTTTTGCAAGAGCCATTGAAGTTGCAGTCAACCGGAACGATTTGTTGTTGCAAGGATAGGATGAAGTGACGATAACCTGCGTCTGAGTTCCAAATTTTGATGAGAATGGTTTTTAGTACAGGATTGCACACAAATTCTTCGGTCAAAAACGATAAAAAGATCTGTGTCTCTTGCAAGTAAACGACCAGATGTTTTTTTGTTTTATGAAATTAGACAGGTTTGCAGACCTGTTGACCTCTCAGATAACACAAAGCATAGTTTAAAGTTGAATAAAAGGTTTGGAGTAAACTAATCTATGTTGGCCTATGCGTTACCCCACAGAATAATTCGGAATTAAGTATGTTAAAAAAATTTAATATGAACAAAATTAAATTTAACTAGTTTTAACAGAAAAGGTGGATTTGAAGTTCTGTAAAATTTTCAACGATTTTTTTCCTTTAAAAGAATTTCTTAGATAATTTTTCTAGTTTAAAAAATATCGTAAACAAATTTTTATCATGGATTTTCACTTCCAAAAAAGCAAAGATAACAAAAACTTTATTTTTTGCTGCCACCCCATGGTTCAGAGTTCGCGAGCGAATATAATTAGTTTGTTTTATGTTGCTCAAGAAAACTGTAAATGTCTCTTGACCCTCAGTGGGTCAATAGTTTTGACTCTAGTTGCACGTGTATATACCGTGATTGTTTGGAGAAAGAGATGGGCAGGTATAAAACTGTATCAAATAGTGTAGGCTCAGAATAGTAGTAAGGGCAAATAAATTATTCTGTAACGTGAAGGTGTTTTTCATCTGTGCAGATTTAATTCCAGGGAAACGCTGGTATTTGACCTTTGTGACGCAAAATACAACGACTTTTGCTAGAACTCCAAGTTCAACAGACATATCCATCACCCTCGAGTTTGCGAGGCAACGCGGGATTAACCCAACCATAGGAAGGTTGTTTAACGATGACGTCAGATTCAACATGATCATTACGCTTGTGTCAGGGTAGAATGATTATATGCTGAATCGAGAGGAGAGTGGTTAAAAAGTAAAAAGGTTTTGAAAACTTATTCTGGTTTACCCGAAGCAAGTCTTGGTTTACAGCAGGAACTTCTTGGTTCTGACAAGAAACTAAAATTTTTCTCAAAATCTTAACTAAGCCAATGGCGACATGGTGCATTTTTTAAGACAAGTGCCTCTCATGCTGGTGTATTGGGATCGTTTCTCGGTAGGGTCAAACCGTAGTCTTGATGAAACTGTACTTGTAACCTATCCAATCCCGTGTTGCGCGGTGATGGGTTCCAGTATGTTGCCATCATTGCGCCTGTTCATTACGGGAGTAACCGCTTGGCACACGTGAATAGGTAGACAGTGGACATTAGCATTGGTAGACCAAGTGGTTTATGAAACAAGCATAAAACTTAAAGTTTTCTATGTGCTCTGTAATTGGTCACAAACGGTATCGTTTTCCTGTAATGCGTGTAGGAAAATGGAAGAGTGACCTTACTGAAACAGCCCTGAGTTCCCTCATCACTCGGTAATTCTGTCTCTGGTAAGACAGATCAATCCTTTACAGGACAATGTAAAAAAAA
>JGI24159J19872_10005674_pt1 | contig 16159 bp, 10 predicted proteins | sample Ectturendosymbi4_FD_19872 | JGI IMG/M metagenome (IMG submission 19872) | reverse complement strand
GATACGGCGACAGGCTATTGCGTTGCACCAAGGGTAGAGGGTTGCTACGTTCTGCTGTGAATACTTGTCAAAAATGTTGACTGATTTTTTTTTTGAAGATACAATATTATATTTTTCACTAAGTTCAGAACAATTTTTGGTTTATCTTCTAATGCAGTGGTTCTTACAGTCCCGTTGCCATGGGCATGGTGATGGGGGTTTAGCCCCCCAAACAAACTCAAAACGCCCCAAATTGAATTATGAAGCACTGTAGGCTAAATCGTTATAGTTTTTGTCAAGATTGAGAATTTCAAGTCTGCTGAACAAATGTAAAGCCCCTTTTCACTGAAAACTTTCTGGTGACAGTTCTGGGTTCTTAACTGGGGAGTTAAAAGGCATGCCTCCACTGGTGCGTCAATAAATTTTCAGTGGTGAAATGAGCCCTTATGTGCTCTACAATATGCACATTTTTTGGGTGGGAAAGTGTTCTGTCCAATTTGCATATTCAAAGCACTGGAGCAAGGGGGGCTTGGAACAGAGGACAATTACCTAAGCAAGGTGTGGTAGACAAAAGGTTAAGAACCACTGCTTCTGTGATGTATGATGATGCAGGAGTTACTTGGCATGCCTGTAATACATTTGATTCATGAGACAGTTTGCTGTGAGTGTATCATAGCCAACTGTGCTAATATTTGTGGAGTTGGTGTATCCAAATAAATAGTTTTAAAGACATGAAATATGTTTTTCAGCCACATGTATACAACCATTCAATAGTACAGTAAAAGCCCTGTAAAAAAGGGATATCCATTAATAAGGAATCTTGGTTGCGGATATAAAATGACGTGCTTGGTATCACAAAAACCAATATTTTACAATGAGCAATGAGACCACAATGTTATTGAAAATAATATTTCTTGCTAGCTTAGGCCTAATCTCAGCCACCATCATTCTCATGCCAAGGCTATTTCCGCTCTTGTCCATACACTCGCATCGGTCTCAAAAATAAGTTTCCAATAGTTTTGGTAATAGAAACGTTTAAAACATTGCAACTTTTAAGCATTATGTATTTGGGGTAAACTCATAATATATTGCAATGATGAAATCCTTTTTTAATTTTTTCCTTCATTTACTGCAAACCTGTTTTTTTCTACTCTGGGCACATCATCATACATATCCGTTAATGATATCCGCATTGATAGATATCTGTTCTTTATATTGTGCCATAAAAAGTGCAATGAAAATACCATAAATTTGTGTTCAGTAGAAATGCCATAAATTTGGATGTCAATAAGTCAAATAGTGTTATATGAAACATAGGCTATTCCAATTTAAAAGGCCAATTGCAAATATAAATTCATTACACGTATAGTCATTCATGTTTATTTGGAAAAACATTGCATTAACAAAAACACTGCAGACATGTAGTGTGAATATTACACTTTTGCTTAACATTTGGACCTTATATGACACATTTATTATAGGTTATCAGCAAAAATAAATTTAAGACGACACTTTAAGCATACCAGAACTTGGTTGTATTGCATTTGGGACTCTTAATAAAACTAGTAGCTTTCCAATTAAGTACCTATATCGACTTCTCTATTTTCTCTTCATTATATCAAATTTTCCCAATGTTGAAATGTGTTCTTTGTTTGTTGCTTTTTTATTCCAACGTACAAAAATGTCTTAAGTGAATACAATCATGCACAGTATCATGTACACAATAATCCCGAGGCAGAAATTTTGTTGAATTGATGCAGATCTTGCTTATGCCTTTAATAATGTGCATGGCACAGTTAGACTAGGGTGACCACAAGATTTTTGCTGTGCCATTGCTAAGAAAATAGCCATTTTGCAACTTTGTTACGTGTTTTGAATGATTTTTGTTGGGTTGTGAAATCGTCATCCCTCATGTTGTTTAGAAACTATGAAATATGTTTTTATTCCATTAAAGTATTCTAATGATAAAGCAGATAAAGGCTACCAAGCTTCTGAACTTCATAATAGACTGGATCTTGTGTTAAAATAAATTTGTGAAATTTCTCCAGTTTTTTTAATGCCATTTGCAAAATCATTTGTTGTACCTTGTAGCAATTGATAATTGGTACAGTTTTGGTGAAAGTTAGCCTAGAGTTGAATTATAGTCATACCAACATTGAAGCAAGCATTTTAATCACTAGGTTGCAAACCTTTAGTCTAGCCAGACCAAGTTCAAGTACAGAGTATATTCAGAATTTTTTGAAAAGCCTAATTTTTTGTTCCTTTAATTTATCACCTAGAACTATCATGTATGCATAGTTACAGTCACACTTTTTATTTGCATTTGTGTTGATGATTTGATGGAAGCCAATATGTATCAAGAACAAATCTGCTTGAAAAATATTTTTGCTAGTGGAAAGTTGCAACAAACAAGAAATAAATGTAATGCCATGAGTAACATCTTGTTCAAAATCAGGTCAATTGGCTTCCATAAAGTTAATGAATTGCACATCTTTAGTCTTTAAAATGAAACTAAGCATTAAGGCACGTGAATGATATTATTAGAAAGGCAAAAGCATGAACTAGTAACTTCATTCCACAGATGAAAGAAGCAAGGAATTAATCGCAATTTTTTGACAGGAAATCGATTTCACGTTAACTCTGTGCATCGTCAGTCTTATCATCTCATTCAAATAGAATCTTACTATGAACTAGTTTTATACTTTTGGTGAATTAAAAAAAATAATTTATTGGTTTCCACAACAGTTGATTAATTTTAAAAAGTTGTTTTCGCACTTCTTATCGCAAAGTAAGAATGGGCTTGAGCCACTTTCCACTTTTTTCTCGAAAACAGGTGTTTTTCAAACAGTTTGAGCTTTGAGTTTGTAAGTTAGAAAAATATTACTGTTTAGACAAATGAACCGCAAACATTATCACTGACATGCTAACCCCTCATTGAACTCAGTGGAAATATGAAAATTTGTGAAGATGTTGAAAAGCATCAGCTCAAAGGACTAAATCCAGTTTTACCAAAGTCTTGCTCATCTGAAAGGTGGAAATATACAAAAAGGTTGGATGGAAAAAAAGGAAAATAAAAAATCTAAGTAAAATCTTTCGCAGTGTGTTTTCTTGTTAATGGTATCATACTTATTTTTATTTTTAATAGTATCATACTTATTTTTTTTTTTACAGAAATGAGTCCGTGGCAGTCAATAATATGGAACAACTTAAAAACAAGATTTCATGTGAAAAAAATGCCTGGTCTTCACATGATGAATTTTCAGAAGAAAATGTCATTGAAACATCTGTTCCTGTTTGGACAAAATCCAAAATTACATCATTTGCTGCTGAAAAGTATGTATCACTTTCTCAATAAATGAATTGAAATTTTACTGCACAACTGAAAGTGAAATGCCTCTCAAACTAATATGCTTTCATCCATTCCAATAGGTATATTTCTACATAATTCATTAAAATTGCACACATCTTCCTTTTACCATTTAAATTTTGCTGCAACAGCAGAAGTCTACATTGCTGCAGTTATGAAGTTTTGTTGTTTGGCTATGGTTTTGTATTCTCGTTGATGTCATTCTTTGCATTAATTTAATTATTGTTGACTTTAGGGTGAAGACTGACTCATCAATGATGTCTAATACCAGTTCCCAATGGAGTGAAAAAAGTTCCCGAAATCGAGCTTTTTCGATGCCAGAAATCACATCTGCTCATGAAAAGCAGTTCATACCTACCAAGAGTTCCATGATGAACTTCTCACCAAGGAAGGTAATTGATTTTATAAATGGGGTTGCTTCCTTACTTACCCATGTTTTTCCAGATTCAACGCTTTGTTGCATCTACTATGAATGTGTGAATAAAATTGTTTGTTTCAATATTGTGATATATGCACTTAATTTCTAATAGATTAATTTATTTGTTTTCTAACTTTAAGAAACTAAAAAACACTAACTTTGAGTGAATTGATAGATTCCATAAGTACATAATTTTGCTAAAGTATGAAACAAAGCCGGTAGGGTGCTGAGCATGCATTTTGATAAAGTTGATGACTACTTTTAGTGTAGTTCATTTCTGTAATTTTAACATTACAAAAATATAAATAAGATATTGTTGTTACCTAGATGATCAGCACAGCTATGAAAATATTCATATATTTTGAAATGTTTCATTAACTCAAATATTATATGTGGTACAATCACAGGATAAAACGAAGACTAGTACCCGAAAAATGGTGCAATTTCAAAGACCAAACGATCATGTCAAATTGCGCTCACTTAGTTCACCAAATATGAAAAGTTTTCTCAATGATGGTAAGTGATGAACCTTTGTATTTTGTGCTGTTTCATGTTTTTGCAATGCATACCTGATTCAATGTAGATAGTGTTTCATGTAGCATATGTCAGATTTTATGTTTGGGAAAATGTAAATTTTCATTTTTTCTGACGTGCTGTGTTTCAACTAAACATGCACGTTTGGCTCATCTCAACACATATAAATTTACTCCTGCTCTAGTCATATTTTGCATACAAACTATAAAGTGTTAAATGCTATATGTGATTAATACTTTCTGGTATGAAGCTTTTCAAGCTGTCATTGAAACATTTTTCATGACTTAGTGTTTATTGGATGTTTCAAAAATCAGAATTAAGAACTTTGTGCAATTTTTTCCTCAAAAAAAGATGTTCTTCAAAGTATAATCTTACACATTTACTCTGCCCATCACTCAGTTATTAACTCAGCACATTACTATTTCCAGTAAGTCATAGCACGACCAGTGAATTCTTTTCATCTGGTGATCAGGATCCGAATATCATGACAAAAATCAAGAATCTTTCACACTGATACAGCCATCATAATAAATAGCTTCAGGTTGAATATGCCTACATTAGCCACAAATTTTTTTCTGTCAGTCCAGGTGATGTTATACATTTATTTAAGGACTGGACATGAGAAAAGTTTGCACAAGTTTTGAAAAGTACTGTATTAGAATCAATGTGAAAAACAATGCTATTATTGAAGCCATACTGTGGTCTTATGGGAAAGAACCAACATACTTTTCAAATCAAGCATACAGGGTGGTCCAAAAGGATGTATCCATTTTCTTATTGCTTTGATTTCATATAAAATTATCCAGGCTTCTTTTTTTCCAGGTAAATCATATTTAGAGTTACAAATTTTATTTCCCAGCTTCAATGGATTGCAAGCAGCAAGGTATTCTGTGTAGGAGAGGATCAAGATTGCAGATGCCTGTTTTGCGATAAAATCAGTTGTCTGAACTTAATGACAATTTCAGAGGGAATTTCCAGGCAGAAACACTCCAAGTAGACTCACAAAACAGCATGTCCTGGACAACTTCATAAAGACAGGAAGTGTACAGGGTGACATTAAAGGTTTCAGTGGCCGATCACAGTCAACAAGGACACAAAATTGCATCATGACCGTGAGTCAATGTTTGGAGCAGTCTCCAAGGAAATTCGCAGGACGTTTATCCCAGGAGACTGATCTTTCAAGGAGTTCAGTTATGCGCATAATGCACCAGGAACTGTTTCCGTATAAGATACAGATTTTAAAACTTCAGATATATGCAAGTAAGGCTAAGTGAAACCTTTTGGGGAAAACCATTAGTTAGCGAATAGAAGATCATGCTGATTTCTTGGATTTCGCTTTCATCAGTGATGAGGCAAATTTCCACATTAGTGGTCATGTGAACAAACAGAATATGTGCTTTTGGGCTCAGCCTCATGAGCATCAGTATTGCCCACATAGCATGGGCAAACTAGCTATTTTGTACGCATTGGGTTGTAATGGCATTATCATGCAATACATGTTTGAAGATGCTGATGGATGTCTGGTAACTGTGAACACAGAGCAATACATTGCACTAATGTAAAGAAACTTCATCCCAGCATTGAGGCAGAAGACAGCAGCGAACATGGATACTGTAATTCATCAGATGTAGCAACACCGCATTGTTCCAATGTTTCACACAAATACATCCATTGTTCTTTCTCTGAGTGGCCACTGTTATTCAGCACCAAGGAGGTTAGATTAAACACATTATAAACTATTGAGCTGTGCTTACAAAATGGTGGTGTACGATAAAAAAACTTACACCACACAAAGCTTACATGTCTGTAAGACAAGCCAGTGAAAAAATTGCAAAGTATTCCTTTCATACAAAATGCTAATTTATCAAAAATGGATACATCTTTTTCAATCTCTGTAGTTTTATTAACATTGCATCTATTGTATTAGTAGGCCTATGGTTTTTAATCCAGTTTTGTATGACTTCCTAATTTGGTTTGTAGTTCCTAAGCTTGACGAAGTTGAAATGCAGTCTGTTTCTTGTCAGAAGTTATGGTCAATAATATGTTTGAAAATGAAGAATTAATGAGGTACTTCCGTTGGTCAGAAACATTGAAATGATCTATACAACCTGCTGCTGTTCAGCTGAAAGTAGATCCGGTTAATAGAAAATAGTTAAGGTTTTTCACTCCAAATAGAACACAAATGCGTTTAATTTAGGAATGCTGTTTTGCCATCAGGGTAATTTTTTGTGACGAGTTGGATAAATTATTTTGTACTCGAACACAAGTGTCATCTTTCAAACACTTTTGTTTTCAACTAGGCATACACTTAATACTAAGCAAGTTGTTTAAGATTGAAATTAGTCACACCATTGCTTTTCGATGCCAAAGCGTTTGCTAACACTGTTCAATGTGATCTGATTTTGGGGTGGTATGTACTATGCTTCTTTTATGACTCTACACTTTCAGATGTACAAAGTCGGTTGATTGAAAAAGACTTTGAAGGAAGACTTACTCCTAACAAGATCATACTACCCAAAGTGGAACATGCATCTAGCAGCAGGTTGGTGGTTCATCTGCAGGTCTTTTTGTTGGGATCATGAATTTTGATTGTTTTGTTTTCTAGAAAACTTTCGATTGTTTGTAAAACATTCATATTAATTTAAGTTTTAAAAACAACTTCAGTGAGCCATTTCCTATTGACAAGAGCTTTTTGTATAAGATAGGTGTTTGAATAAATATTACTGCCTGCTTCTGAAAGTTGACGTTATTTTAAGAGATATAGGGTGCACTACTAAGATAAAAAAACTAGTTCTGGTTTTGAACATACATTTTCAGTTTGTTTCCCTCAATTCTATATGTGGCATATGCAGCCGCATGAAACTTTTTAGGTTTATGTTTGGGATAATTGCAGATTTCTGTAGTATTTTTCACCATAATCATAGCTTTTGTGCTTTGAGAAATATTTTATAAACACCCTTTGCTGCTCCACTTATAATCTGAAGGATGTGAAATCCTGTTGAAATCTACTATCACTTGGTACTTCTACAAATATTTTTGCAAACCTTTAAACATTTCATGCGTAACATAAAGAATATTTTGTTGAACGAACTAATTTGCTGTTGTATTTTTATAACACTATGATTCGTTTTGTTGATTTCACTACTTGTGCATTTGCAAAAATTTGTACTCAATTTAAAAATGTTGTTTAAAGATTTTAAACTTGATAATTTTTGCAACTTTATTGACTTTTAATTGACTTTTTGACTGATAAACAACACTGTATCTAAAGTAAGTTGCTTGATATTGGATTTTTTTGCATCATATAAAGGCTATGCTAGACATGAATGTCAAAATGTAGTTAGTCCACACATGGGCCTTTGTAAACGTTATGGCTGGTGGCAAATCAAGCACAGATTTATATGTATATATGCACAATTTATAGCTTTGTAAAATTAGACACGTGCTTAACTTTTTGATGAACAAAGAATATTTTGCCATTACTCGAAGTAGTCGAAAAAAGGGAAACGTTTTGTTTGGAAAATCATTAGTTCCACATGATGTTATTTTATACAGTGCAAATATATTAAGTACTGTAAGTGCTAAAGCGTTTCTGTGAAAACTGTAAAATGTATCCGTTAAATTTTTGATCAATAATCCTATTGTGTACAGTGTGTAGGTTTTGCACGTTTTGCTTTTTGCAACTTCATTCAATGGTTCTATTCCCTCTTCAAAGACTACAAGAATATTTGTATTTTTGATGCTTGTGTTTCATCTGGATTCTGTTTCAGTGTATGACATTATTCCAATAAATTCAGTTTAACAGTCTTGTCGATCTCCCGATCATCAACCCCATATGGAGATGAATTCGACCATCAACTACAACAACGTAGTGCTAGTGAGTGTTGCTTAAACTATTAATGCGCTTTATTTTTGTTCAGAATAGAGCTGCTTACTACATTCTGAAATATACTCAACCAGCACGCAGCGCCCTTTCGCCTCATCTCTCCAAATTTTTAAAAAGTAGTTCTAACCCATGAAAAACTTTGAAATATTTAGTTTAGCCTCATTGCCCCGATATTCCAAAAATGTAGTTGTTTCAGCGAGCAGACGAAGAGAGATTTTAAGATAAAATTTGCATCAACTTCCCGAACGTGTCCAGTGTATAATCTCAATCTAGCTTAGCCATTCGAATTGTAGCGATATATTTTAATTTGGTAGTTTTTCCGCTTTTTAGAGAAGTGCTCCTGATGATCATACAATGTTTGATGCAATGGTGTTATTCTTAATTTTTTGCTCTTGTAGATCAGCATGTTTTTATTCAAAAAAATTGACTAATGGTAATAAGATGTGATAATGGGCTGTTATATCGCATGGAAATGCTGATCAACTCATTGTCAACGCTGACAAAAAGTTGTGTAAGCTTGTATGTTGGTCAGTTGTTAGCTTATTGTGCCTACCAGCTTATGTTTGGTGGTTCTCGTTGCTTCATGCAAACAGATGAGAGTTTTGTTGATCACATTTAAATCTATTCTTTTAGGCGCTACGCCCATTCAAGGCGTTCCTCATCCGTTTGCAAAGCATTCTTCTGCAATCCGCCTTCGTCCCCTTGAAGAGAAACCAAGCCTACAGGTCGAAGAAGAGTTTGATGAAAATAACAACATTGGATTGTCAACTTCTCCCTTGCTGACCGTCCGCACACAGCTACCTGTACGACTTGAAGATGCTAGTAATGTGCGACAGTCTGCGCTGCTTTACAACCCAGGAACAAGGCACGTGCTTGACCCTGTTCACGAGAGCCCCGAGCTGTCGCCTTCATCAAGTCTTGCTGTCACCAGAAGAAACAATGCGAGCGAGACCGCTGGAACAGCGTCTTCCAATGTTGAAGCAGCCACCAAGTTATTACCTGCTGCTGCTGCTGCTGTTGGGACCCCAGAAAACTGCGACGAAAACAGTAACTTGGATTTAAAAAGCGCAAGGGGAGAAGCACACGTTTCTCATTCTGTCATCTTGCAACAATGTTCAGCGACAAATGAGAATAGATTTTCTCCCCCATTAGTGGACGCATCATCACGAAATGACCTTCCTGGGAGCGAAACTGCGAAGGTGATCGATTTCGAGCAGCTTGTGACCAGCAGCGCAAGCAAAACTAAGCCAGATTTTCGCAAGCACGGCGATACAAAATCACCAACGGTGTCTGTGTTTGATATGAAAAGAAACAAGAAGCAAAAAATTAGTTTGAGATCTTCAGGATCCGGAGTGCTGGCCCCAGCTTTGAGAGCTGAACGTCTTTCGTTGCAACAAAAATATCCTAAAAACCTGACAGTCGCCGGCAACACCAAGAGCACGAATCATAGATCTGAACCCGGTTCCAGAACGAATAGTGCTGCGGCGGCTAAAAGCGGTGTTGAAAAGCACGAAACCGCTTCAACCGCGACTGAAGAAACTTGTCACGTCGCTAACAAAGCACCACGAATTGACATGAAATCGTCCGTTATTAAAAAAGATTTCATGTATCCTGATCATAGATTACCTGTGAAAACGCCAACAGAAAAACCCGCCGATGACAATGATGCTGGGATTGCGGACTGCGAAGGAACTACTGCAAACGAAACAATATCACAAGTTGCGCCAAAGTCGGACTCGTCCACGAATGCCACTGAGAAGGATATTATTCTTCCTAAACCGGACTCTGTAGCAGTTCCTTTCACCTCACAACTTCCTGAACCAAATGAGCTTAAATCTGTTGATCTTCACGTTCCCGAGCAGGACGAAGCTGTAAAAATTACTTTGAATTTAGATCCTTGTAACGACCAAGACAAACCCTTATCACCAAAGCAAACATCAAGTAAAGTTTCTGATGTATCTTCCAAACATGAGCGTGGCTCAACCGGAAAAATGAAAACTAAATCGAAAACTTTGTCAAAATCAACCGACCAGACTAATTTCAAGACAACTTCGAAACTGGTTGGTAACAACAAATCGGTGAATGCTGTAGTGAACGGAAATGCAAAGCATGGGAGCAGAGCGCGTCAGGGCTTGATCAAAATAAGTCAAACTATGAACAAAAAGAATAAGCTTGCGAGCAAACCGCTTACTAATAATTTGAAAAAAACGGAACTTAAGAAAGCGGGTAGTGCTGCTGCAAATGGCAGTGCGACTCATCAACGTGTCAGTGCCAATGAGTCAGAAACTAAAAAAGATTTTTCTGGAAATCACAGAGACGGTGGAAACAAACCCTTCACCGCTTTTACCAACCACGACAAAAACATGTCTGGAAACAATGAAATCGCATTACCTGATCCGACCAAGCACACGCGGACTGCTGTGAATGATAATTGTGTTGAAAACAATCGCCCATTGTCCAGTGATCGCGGTGTGTATGGCTCAAGTCGCGACGCAGCACGTGCCGAGCTGGGCTCAGACAAAACCACCTACAGAAGCAACTCTGCGATGTCAGTTCAAACACCGGTGATCGAGGAAGCGTTTCCATCCACTGATTACCTTTTGAAACATGTCGCAAAGCCAGCAAGCGCCTTTGTTGGACAAAAAAGGGTTAAAAGCGCTGGCGACGCTTCCAGACGCAGCGCGAAGTTGTCCGCAAAGATTAAACCGAAAGGCAGAAGTGCCAGTGCAGCTGGTAAAGGTTGTGCCGACCACTCCAAACTGCGCTTGAAATCGGCTGCATCCTTGTCATCGAAGCAATCGAAAGGNAAGAAAGGAAAAAAGGGTGAAGCGGAANCTTTGCCANCAGTACCGGAGACTGTTGTTTCTATCGACAATNACAAAGAAGCTTTGATTTCTGGCCCATCCTGGCATGTGGTNGTCCCGAAGAATGAAAATACTGAGCACTTGATCGTCAAAGACTTGNCAAGTGCGCCATCCCTGTGTCAAGCTTCAGACTTAGCAAATGATGTAATTCGGAATCAAGAAGCAATAACCACCAATGACGTAGATTCGATCCATGAACCCCCCGCGGAGAATGATGCTCTCGATCATGTTGCTTTAAGTGGCGATCAGTGCGTAAATGATGAGAGAAAAGAACAATCATTTAATCAACTTCACTCTGTGGAAGCGGAAAATGAAAGCAACCGTCAACCAAGGAACGAACGTGGTATGAACTCTACTTCGCCCGTCAAGTTAAACGCTGATCCTTTCCAGCATGATGTTGAGATAATCAATATTGCCGATCAAAGCGTGGAGGGCTCAGATGTGGAGATGGTTGTTCGATCTCATGAAAGCGACCACAGAAACCACACAAGCGCGTGGACTGACAATGATGAGGATGAAAATTGTCCGACCACGGATGAAACGTCTACAAGTGAAGACGAACTCGATGCCTTCTACAAACAGTTGCTGCACCCAAGGTCAGAGTTGGACGCCCTTGTTTTAAGGCGACCTGGAAGCGTAGGCAGTAAATGCGAATGTGTGTCGCAAGGTAGCGAACTAAACAGCACCATCACTGCCAACGACGACCATCCCATGACCATAGGAAGCAGTGGCACCAGCACCCTGGGTAAGCGCAGCACCGGTAGTGAAGCTGTTGAAGAGATGGATGGCAATGGCCGTGTTGATATGGTGGGCGAAAGTCTGTCTGCTGAGAATGAACCTCCAACGAGGAGATCTCATTCCTTTTCGTCTCGTTCCTCACCGTACGACTCTGAGCGGGAAATGCTGGACTGCATGCGACAGACCCTGCATGGGGAGCACGCAGACGACACTCTGTCAGAGTCAGACCATAGCGGTAAGTGACAAAACTGTGTGATGGTGTTTCACCTGCAGCTGCTGTTAATTAAAGGGCGCTGACTTTCTTTCTTGAGTTGTTGAGTGGTTGTAGAAACTTGAAAAAACGTTTCTTGATTTTCTGCAGTTAAACGTTCATAACTTATGATTTCCTTGGCGTATATTGTCAGCATTGCTCAGTTTTCTGCGACAAATGCCAAACATTTCCGCAGCAACTGCCGACGTATCGTTGACCACCAGTGACGGGGTCGCGACCTCCGAGACTTGGTTCAAACCTCGAGAGTCAGGCTATGCCGAAAAAACGAGACCTGAATTCTCGAGACTGGAAGCCGAGAATCGGTCCCATAAAATATGTCAGTTAAAACTTACCTGATTGCGCAGCCCAGGTACGTTGCTACGGACTTTCAGCGAGGGAAACAAAAAGGTTTTCAGCACCTTCGAACTCTCGAAGTTGCCACTTGATTAAATCCTAACCAATTTTGCGTACCTTTCTGTTTTACCTTCCCCGAGGTACAACGCAACAGGAAGCAGGTTAAGCTTTTGGAGCAGGTTAAGCTACAAATTTTAAAATTCATTTTTTTCAAGACATTTTTAAAGTAACATTTCTTATAAAAAGTTATACTTAAATGAAGTATAGCAAGTTTCGATGCAAAGGTCTCGAGACCTAGTCTGGCGACTCTACTACTGTTACCATGTTTTTGAAAAACCTCTCAAGATTATTCTTCACCTACAAATGCCAGATTATTAGTTTGTTTGGTTTAGGCCAGGTGTGTTCAAAGTGCAGCCGGCAGGCCAAATCTAACATGGCCCACAGCTTTGGTTTCAAATGGTGTTTCATAAGACTGTCAAGGCCTGACTTACGCAGCTCTGTCGGAGCGACGGCGGTTTCTCGCTACTTAAGACATTTCCCGTTGTATTTTGGTGTGCTGAGAACGAATACGAGCATAAAACCCGTTACAAGGCAGTGATTCTGCTTCATACCCTAAAGCGAAATGCCTGAACTAGTTTTGCTATTAAAAATGTCGGAAAGGATTTTTGGCTCACAGGCCCCTTCACTTGATCAAATTTGGCCCTCTTTGCAAAAGGTTTGGACAGACCTGATTTAGGCGGACACGACCAGATCTAAATTCACTTTTCCTTTTCACTGCAAGGCCACATTTGACCCTGACCGGCAACCGCTTGGCTGCGGATTCATTTGGAACAAAAGAAGAAGTCCAAACGAAGATAGGGTGTAAATCAACAGATACCTTACTGGTCACGAATAAACAGTGTTAAAACCTGTTTTGAGTTCACCAGAAATGAATTGGTCAGTGATCGCCGTCAGGGAAAATGCATGAGTGTGTACAAAGGTATCACTGAACGTTACCAAACACCTTGCTGCCAAATGTGAAGGAGCTCCTTTTCATGAAAAGTAGCTTGGTTTTCTAGAAGCTGTTGCGAAAACCGATGATGAAAAACCTCACATGATTTCTCGCCAGCTGACAAGATCTGCTCTGAAGCAGCATGATGACGCCATGATGCAGCATCATCATGACTCATCAGATAACGAACAGGTTTGTTGTTTGACAAATAAAATAAAATGAAAATGTAAATCTTATCCCTTACGTAGTTTACTTAAGTAGATTCTTTCTGTACATTTGACCAACACTAATGTTCAGTGGTATGTGATTACAATCCATTATATGCTGTTCAGCTTCAAGTTGGTTTTGTTAAGCTTTCAGTTTTAAAGGCAACCTATCTTTGGTTCTGCTGTTGTAGCGTTTTCTGCAATCCCGCGCCTCACATCAAAGCGAAAGCAGTTGTCTGACGAACTCAACAGTATCGATGGCGCGACTGAATACCGAACATTGTGTTGGATGGAAAAGAGGACCTTTCATTGGACAGGGAGCATATGGGAAGGTAACTGTTGGTCGTTTTCTTTCAAACCATTGTTTGTTGTTGCTTCGCCAACACCTTTTGGCTGGATTTTCACCTTGCACTTCTCTCGCTTTCACAGATAGCTTTGTATGTTTTTGCAACAGCTGCGAAAAACATTTGTTGGAAATACTTTAAAAACAGATTCACGAAGCGTTTTTAATACGTTCCGTCGTTTGAGCTGTTCAGACTTGGTATGTTGATCTTCAAGAAAAAATTATAACTTTGTGGTTGTATCCAGATTTACGTTATTTACGGAACTCAATTCTTTGCAGGGCATAAAAAAGTCTGGTGTTTTCAGTTTGATTTGAAGGCGACGTTGACTGGTGTTGCAGGAGTTTGAACAAATATTTGAAAATATATATTATTTTCTTAATCCGGTATCAACTATGCATGTGCAGTGCACAATGATTCTCATTTCCAGTACGACCGTGAAAGACCTAGTGTTCCTTTTGAGCAGAGGCGGATCCAGCCAGTAAGGTTAGGGGGGGGGGCGATTTAAGTCATATTTGGCAGCCAAGTTTCATTACGGGTTCATTACTGTAAGAGAGATGAAGTATGCTTCACAACAGTGCTGTGACAAAACAATGGACGAAAAAATTGCTTTACATCGTGAGTGTTGTTTTCCGAAACTATGGTGAATAAAGTTACTTTCGTAGGTTTGATGGGGGCGATTGTCCCCCCTGGATCCGCCCCTGCTTTTGAGATGGGGGCGATTGTCCCCCCTGGATCCGCCCCTGCTTTTGAGATCGTTCTCGTGTATTTCACCGACTTTACAAAAATTTTAAAGTCGACAACGTTTTAAATGATTTGTCTCAAATACTTACACAATATTTAAACTTGCCTGCATTATGTTCAACTTTGTCACTCTTAACCTTTCTTGCACTGCATTCACTGTTAAACGTTCTTGTTGTTATTCAACTTTCTTGCAATTCGCTAATCTTAACTGCATCTTACCCGACTGTGTTACTCAGGTTTTCCAGGGAATGACCCCAGGTGGACAGTTGATTGCTGTGAAGGAAGTTCAGCTTCCCACGACCAGTCAGAGCGAAGCGCAATCTGAGTTCGAGAAGTTGCAAAGCGAAGTGGACATTTTNAAANAAATGAAACACCCAAACATCGTGAGGTGAGTTGGAGTTCTTTCCATGATTGANGAAACTTGAAAGATTTTAAGATTTATTTTTGGCTGGCAGGAAACTAATAGCAAAGTTGTTTCTCGATATTGCTTGTTTTGTTCGTCCCTCAACAAATATTCCACACAACAACATAATATTGCATCGTATGTCTCACCTGACGCCATTGCAGAGATTTGTTTTAGTTTGTCACCAATCATGGTAGCGTGGGTAAGATTCACTAACAGATCCTTTTTCATAGACAACTTAAGTGATTTAAAAACTAGATTGAATCTCCATAAATCAACCAGTCGTGGAAGGCTTGTTGTTAAAACAGCTAAGTGAAACGATTTGCCATCGCTTAACTTTCAGCTCCAGGCAGAGGTATTGTGCGAAGAAAGAAGTCGAGGGAAGGCACCCAAAAAACTACCCTTTTTCAACAGCACTTCAAATTCATTTCAAAATCATTATTTGCTCACTTTCATTACGCTACAAACGAAAACATGAAAAAAGCTTGAGAACGCGTTCCCACACCCAAAATAAACATGGGGTCCCGCCCCACTGCAACCCTGGCCCCAGGCGTGCGGTTTGTATGTTTGTCACAAGCTTGCCTAGACCCTTGTGATTCGAAAACATCTTGACAAAAATCAGAACATTTCGTTGATCATTGCCTTCGTGCATTGCAGCAGTTGTTTTGCTGTTTACACAACTGTAGAAGGTACAGCTTCCAAAACATTAGTGCACTGCATTCAGGGCGTTTTCCGTAGATAGATCCTGAGTGTTTGCCAAGACTAATGACATTGTTGAAAACAAACAAAATGTCGAATTCAAAGATAACGTTTAGAATTAGATGATCCCAGATTGTGTCTTCATCTTTTGATGAGTTTCTATGAAAAACAAATAACTTACCTTTCTCAAACTTTTTATTTTGCATGTTGAACGAAGCATGACACGTTACTTATCATGCGGTAGAAACTCGGCAGCTCAGTAGAGCGTCAAAGAAAAAATGACCTGGATTTGCTGTTCAGCTCTGTTGCACAACAAGCCCCTACTTGCCAGATGGTTTGGCGCATCCCGTTGATTGTTCAAATATTGTCGTGGCTCCGTGGCACT
>JGI24159J19872_10005673_pt1 | contig 16160 bp, 4 predicted proteins | sample Ectturendosymbi4_FD_19872 | JGI IMG/M metagenome (IMG submission 19872) | reverse complement strand
AGAAAAATGAATAAGGTCATCGATAAAGGTTTTAGAAGCTGCCGCTTTGTTTCAACAATTGTGAAACACCCTGTATAACACATGACCTACGCTGGTTAGCGTCATAGGCCCTACCGACCGGGGGCCCCTGCGTTTAAAAAGGCCTCTGAATGTGATGGAAAACTTTTGCTAGGGCATATATAGACACACCAGAATCTCAACGTGCGTTTATATCTCATGGGTCTTTTCAATGCGTCTAATGCATTACCAATTTCAAACAATCAACGTACATATTCTTCTTGTACCTACAGCATTTGCAAAAAAGCATGGATACTTGCAATTAGGAACTTCGGACTTTTATTTGATCTGAAACTTTTCTGCTGACTCAAGGTGTTGACTAGAAAAGCTAGAAATGGAAGCCTTTCTTACTCGAACTCTCACGTCCCTCTCTTCGTCTCTTTCGATGAATGGCGTTGGCAAAGTCATGTTGACAGGTTTTTTGAACTTGTGACCTATAGGACCACATTTCAGCACAGGTGTGATTCCGGGCTGTTAAAGAAAGAAAGAATTGGGGAATTGAAATTTATGCAATTAACACGGTTTGCATGTCGTTTCATACACATAAAAAAATTTCTCTCTAAAAAGAAGTTGTTTGTGGGTACAGCGTATAAAATTTGTATGCTATGTGTTTCGCTGTGCAGATACGATTTTGTTGTCATAGTGATTAAAAATGGACGTCGGGAAGTCAAAAATATTTGGTTCGGAAATAACAGATGTTATATGTCCCAGGAAAACGTAATTAAGTTTAGTGTTGCATAACGCATTACATTGCACCCTTCATTTCCCGAGTGGTTTGGCGTTTGAAAATGTCCTGAGCAGGGCATGTTTTCGACAGATAAGATAATTATTTGTCTGTTGTTTTTTTCTTGGTTTTGTCTTGAAGTTTGATCAAAATGAAAACAAGTTTTAACAGTTACTTGTGCATTGCACCCAGAAAGTACTTTTGTTGGCCTCAAACCCCCCACCAGCCTGAAACAAAGTTTAATTTTCAGCTCAACACTATGAAACTTCACCCATTACTTTTACTTGCAACATTGAACATCATGTTGAAAATAAACTATAGGCAATGTTAGCTCTTGCAGTCTTCGCTGGACAATAAGAAAACACAATGCAGGTTTTGTTGCAGTTTTTTTGACTTTGGGTATCAGTGCAGTCTTTTTGCGCAGAAGTATACTCACAGTTCTTTCATCATTTTCATTAAAAAGCAGCGAAACGGCAAGAGGTAAATCCTCATCAACTGCGTTTTCTGGCAACTCCAGTTGAAAACCATCTTGATCTATTTCGCTTCCGTCTGCACGGACTGTCACGTGTTTCTCCCTCTACAATAAATTGTTCGTTAAAGAATAAAAAATCACTCGATTCAAATGTAATTTACAAAACAGGAAAAAAATTGCAAAATTTTGAAATCACAACCAGTGGGGTAGTCAATTAGTAAGGTAGAAATTTGTCTTCCATGAATTTTGAAAGATTGATGGCCCGTTTCTCATGTTTTCATGTGAAACACATATTATCGGCGACTTTGCTGACAGTTCTTGTAATATTTTAACAAAATAATTTCATTTATCTCTGATGCAACAATGTGTATTCCCACTTGTTTTTTGGTGCTACATTACCGTTCATTTTCAATGACTTACCTGGTCGTTCAGCATGCGCAAGGTCGTGATATTTCTCACCAACTTCTCACAATGAGACTGCGTCGATGACAGGTGAGCTTCATATTCCTTGGGATCATCAAAATCTTCTGCCTGCTGCAATGACTTTGTGGCCTCTGTGAACAGTTCCACAGCTTCGTCGTATCGCGATGAGTTGCAGCAGATATAGCCAAGGTTGTTTTGGGCGTAGCCGTAGACCTAAAGCAGAATGAAATTATTGCATGGGACAACCATAAAATGTTTACAGAAAATTTGCAAATATACGCGTGACGTAAGGGCGCTATAAAGTTCTTCGTTAACAAACAAAAATAAAACATTTTTGCATTCGTCTTGAACTCAGGAAAGTAGCATAGTCACTTTTATGCTTCAACAGGCTTGAGTGCAATGCTAGGACTTGCACCCTGCGTATGCTGGAAGTTCAAGTTTTCTTTTACTTAAAAATAATTTTACTGTTGCATTTTCGATCTCATTGTTGTTGTCGGTGGAAACATGGGCGTCGGAAAAGGGGGAAAAGGAGGCCTTGGCCCCCTTGGTTTTGACATTTTCAGCAAAAAAAGCTTGTTTTCGTGATTTCAATTGATAAAAATCAAATTTCACCACTTTTAGCCCTCCCCCCTAGAAAATTTTATAAAAATCCCCTAGCGCCGAACCATGAAAGCAATCCTTTCGACGCGCATGGGTGGAAGTATAATAGTAAAATAACTCAGGGTAACTAAGTCATTACTTACTTTATACTTGGACGCCTGTTCACCTAAGTTCTTGTTCATGTACCTCAGCAGATCTCGAAGAGTTTGTTCACGGGCTTTCGAGTTTCCCGCGAAATAATAAACACTTTCGATGTAGTTCAGACAGTGAGCTCGGCTGATACAGCGGAACTCCGAATCCACAGCGAAACATCGACCAATATCGTTTATCAGGGAATACATGATCGATATGATTTGATCTTCCAAAAGATCCATATTTTTCTGATCACTCGTAGCAATGCGCTCAGCAACTTGTTCAATCTGCCAAGCGCATCGTTGGAGCCATTTGACTTGCTCTTTATTAGGAAGAGTGTCTTTGAAAAGCATAGTTCCTAGATGGTAAAGCAGAACTGCATCAAGGTGACGCATGAAGTGAATCAGTTTTGTACCTGCTTTTTCGATGTCGCTTTGATCAACTGTTGTTTTAAAAAGAATCAACATCACTAACTGCTCCCTAAGTTTGCGCGACTCAACAACTTTTTTCTCACGCACGAGTGACACGTAGTGAGAATACGCATATTTCAAGCACTCCGGTTTTTCAGTGACTTGGGTTGAATCGGGAACGAGGTGAGATGAGTTCTCTGTCGCGTTTCGCAAACCATCAGGGTTTCCGCTGATTAATGAGCTCGATTCGAATGTGCGGTTGTCTGTGCTGACTGGTGTTGCCTGTGCCGACATTAAAACTTTTTCTGAATTTTTTGGGGTTTTGTGCAATTCGTTTGTCTGAATAAACTTTTTTCCTGAAGCAGTTCTTTTCGTTATGTTTTCCATGGGGTCATCTTCCGAATCTGTGACCACAGTTTGTGATTTTTGATTTCCTGTAGAAGAGTTGTTTTCCGTTTCTGCTTTCAGTTGTTTATTTTCTGTTGTAAGATGTTTTACTTGGTTGCTCACGACGGAGGAAAACTTTGAGGCAGTTGTTGGTGGCGGGCTTTGTCGCAGGACACTTTTTCGCTTCGTCTGCGATGCTGCATTCGTTGTAACTTTTCTTGTGCGAGTTACGGATAGGGACTGGTTTCTATAATTTCGCGAAACGTTTTTCACTGGTGGTCGACCTGTAGCTGAAGTTGGCCGATGCTTTTTCGTATCAGAAATACCGTCTTCGCGAATGCTCGAAAACTTGCTACAATCTCGTTGTCGATCTGCGTTTGTTGCAGGAGCTACATTTTCAGGGCCATTTTGGCTGTGACCAACTGTTTGATGAGTTTTGCTAGCAGCCTTTAGCATGTCGGTCTGGTTGCTCTTCAGTTGATGCGTGTTACAGTTGGAGGTTAGGTCTGTTGAGCAGGTCTCTGATGGGTTCGCCTCCGCTGTTTGCGAATCTGTTTGAAAGTTATTTGCTTTTTCAATGAAACCTTTAGCTTCTCCTTGCGTAACGCCTGCAGTGGGCGTTGGTTTTACTGTTGAACAGTTATTTTCATTGCCACCCACAAATTTGTTTCGTGTGTGCATGTCTGACGTTTGTTTTTGTGCTTCGGTCCCCACGGATTTCACTGTAGATTTTGTCGCCTGTGGCATTCGACTTTGGGATCTGGTTCCCGTGCGTGGGTACTTTCTATTTGAAGTAACCTGCAAGCGAGGCTTTGGCGCCCGTCTCTGAGGATTAGGAGGACAAGGCAGACTATGGCTGCGGTTCAATCGTGTTTCTGGTCGTTCAGCTTTGTGTTGAACCTCGTTTATTTTCTGTATTTTATGCTTGCCAGTAAATTTATCGACAGACCTCTCCCGTGCTAATCTATTTTGGCGAGGTAACCAGTTAAGGTTGTGACTGCTCACTTTGGGTTGCACATCGTCCAGACTCGACAAAAGCGTTTGTTTGGTTTCAACGAGCGTTTGATGCGGAAGTGGGTGTTCAGCAACGCATGGAAGATTTGATTTTATTGAGCCGTTTGCATGAGATGTGGAAGTGACAAGTGCATCTGATGAAGACTTGTTTCGAGGTTGTGGCTTCACTGTAAACGGTCGCTCCAGGTTACTTTTGCGTTTCCGGGTAAATTCTAATGTCCTATCTCCGTCAGCTGCTTTTTCCTTTTCGCTTTTAGTCACAAAGGAATCATTCTCTGGCAAAACAGCATCGACTGGCTGTGGACTTGCAGAAGTTTTGCAGTTATCACCAATTGTTTCGTCATCGCTTTCTGAAAAGAAAATAATAATAATGTAATAATGATATTTTATTGCGGACTTACGGTCCATATCACAGACACAAGAGCAAAATAAGCGGTTAAAAAATATAAATATGCTCCGAGCAGCAGATCCTTGAACATTTTGCTATGGTTATATACAGTGCCGGATGAAGGTAGAGCGGGGCCTGTAGCATTTCGAAATCGCGGGGCCCTAAATTTTAAAAAATATCTCAACACCTGCTAAATCATAAAGTGTGTGGGCAAGGCAAACGTGTTACTATAGCTTTACTTTCTGCATGCTTTCTCCAGTTTGCATCGTGACATGACAGTCTTGGGAGTCGTGCTGACCGCCAGTGTTGCCAGGTGGTTGTGACCTAAATCTGCAAAATGGTGTCACAAAAACTGCTAGATTCTGCTAAAAGTGTCACAAACTTTCAGCTAAATTTGCTAAACCAGTGAAATTCTGTTAAAAATTTGTTATTTGAACATGATCAAAGAAACCTATTAAGCTATACAATACATTAATTTTTCGTTCGCTCAACAAGCAGTGGGCTAAAAATGCCGGTCTTGGTCAACACACTTTTTGGCCCACAATTTACTTTTAGTCAACATTTTGAGCAACGTAACTGCAGCTTACTTCGTTTTTTGTATGACACACACTACTTGACCATCTCTTTTAGATGGCTGGATGTTTTTATACAGTAGAACAATGCTCAGCGATAAACAATTTGAGCATATGCTTCAGCACTACAACCTTCTCAGTCTGGTCTTTGTAACTAAAATTTTTGTGTTACATTCGTGAGTATGCAAAAACTTCTTTATTCTTATCTGAGTGCTTTTGCTATCAGTAATGCCTTTTGAGTTCACAAGGTTTCGCTATGATTGCATTATTGCAAACTTCTCAAAAGACTTTTCTTGAATCAGTAGGATAGGCAGTAGGCACTGAGTCAACTTTTAAATTCTTAATCTCGCAACCATATAGAACTTTTGGCAGCTTTGGTTTACCAGGAAGTTTTTTACCAGACATTACTACTTACTAGCGTAACTGAACCACTTGGAAATATCGCGCCGTGGGATAAAAACATATTCTACCAATGTTGTCTTTAGCCTAACGCGCTCACTAAGCACACAAGCAAATCATTTAGGTTTCACCAAGCCATCTAATTGCTTGTTATCATGATGCAATTATCTGCGTGGAGCAGCTTCGTTGCATCATAATGAAAATTCCCAATAATTACAGGCAGCTCATTGTGCTTTGTTCTGGTGTTACCCAGTTAACAGCGTCATAAAGAAGAGAAGTACATTTTTGATGAAGATGTACAAGTTTTAATCTTGAAAAACTGATGAAACAGGTTTTTGGTCTGGAATTTGTTACCGTTAAACCTGCCAAACGGTTGGTAAAACCCTGCTAGAATATCAGCTAGCTGCTAGATTGAAAATTTTGCAGCTGACAGTGAGAAAATCCTGCTAGATTTAGCAGCAAATCAGCTAAAATGGCAACACTGCTGACCGCAATCTTGAACCTTTTGCTACGCAACTCCACAAAAAGAATCAAACGATAATTTCTGGACACAGACAGTGTTCAAATGAAAACTTTCGCTTATGGCAAATTTAGCAAAATACTAACTGCTTAGAGTGACAAAAATCTTATACATAATGTAATAAAATTTATTACAGACGACCGCGGGGCCTCCAAAAGCGCGGGGCCTGTAGCAATTGTTACATCTGCTACTATTGTTAACCCGACACTGGTTATATAGGCTTGATACGGTGTTGAAATGGTAATAAGTTCACATTGCTAATTGACGGTTGCACTACAGTGCTGCAGCCATATCAGAAGTGTGTGTAAGGCACACAGCCAATATTTAGATTGTGTTGACAATTTTGAGCTAAAAAATGATTTATTTTGGAGATAAGTTTACTCGATTTGTTCCCGTTGATTACAGGCTTTCGCAACTTCATACTGGTACAAATACAAACACTTTGTAACCTGAATGGTTACATGCGGAAAAACGCGAAAACGTTTCAGTTCAGGCAAAAAACGTTCTCATTTCCTCACACCTGAATCGTCTTCCAGTTGCAAAATATCGTACAAAGTTACTGGACACTCGCCGAAAATCAAATCTATCGATAAAACAAACATGTGTTGATACTTCTGACGGCAATGCGATACAAACCAAAACCAATAGCTTTAACCTCAAGAACAATTCGTAACATTATTTCGTAAAGCCAACTGTAACAGCCTCAGCGGTTTTTTGTGAAGCATCTAAAAGTATACTTGACAATAATTTGGAAGCCATGCGAGGATTGATAAAGAATAATTAAGTTTTCCATAAAACTTTACGTAAAATTAAACTACCTTTTTCAATGAACTGAATGTTTGGCACAGCTGTAGTAGAATAAAGAAAAAGACATTAGTTGAACAAGCAGTTATCATACTTCAAGAAACCCATTGTTAATCGTCTCAGTCCCAGTTGTTGGCCAGGCAGTTGTCTAGTAAGCAGCTGAACCATATTTTTGTAAAATTAGCAATAAGCACGTTTCAGCAGGTTTCCTGAAACTTTGCAAAAGAACTTAAAAGATGCTCAACATTGCTCATTTAAACTTTTGTAACAGCACACTAACTTTCAATATCAGATTCCAGACGTTGAACAATGTTATCCTTCAAGCTATCTGCAAGAAATAAAAACAAATGTTAAACAAAAACATTCCAGTAAATCCGTGAAATGTTTGCAGTGCTTTTTTCAGTCTTTATAAAAATTGTAAGTGCTTTTTAAACTTTTTTAAAAGCAAAGTTACTTTTGCAACCAAGGCCATTCAATAAATTTTAGTTTAACAACTATATACATTAACAGAATTATCGAATATGCGTTAATAACGTAAGTTTACTTGTCTAACAATTTTCTCAGTAACTGGACAACAAACCTGGCAAAAAATAAATGAGCAATGTTGAAGCTTTAGGACCACCACCTATTGTGGTTTGTTGTTTGAAAAGAATGCATTAACGACTTCATCTGAACACACTTGCTTTGTTCAATTATCTAAACTTTAACTTTACAGAGAGCATTTTTACTATTTGGTAACTTTTTCATTATTTTAAACCAGGTCTTCCAAATCTTTTCCAATCTTCAACAACTGATCAAGAAAATTCGACATACCCAAATATTTTTAGCAACGTTTCAAGTAATCTACCTCTAACATAGTTTTCTTTAAATATCTTTTTAGTTAAAGAAAACTGTTACAGAGAATCAGGCTCGATGCAGGTGGTCCTCAGTACCATTTAACACGTCTGCTACCATTGCATTTAGGATTCTAACACTTTCAGTATATTAGCTTCAGCTAAATTTAGTTTGCTAAGATCAAAGTAATCCATTCCATGTACGGCCCTCAATAATTTGTCATTTAATGTGCGGCCCTGGTCAAGGTAGTGACATAATTTTTGGCTCAGTAAGTCATTTGGGTTAGACATAGCTGTTCTGATGCTTTAACCCTGGGTGGGTTCAAGGGAACAGTGGCCAGTGCTGCAATTGACTCGCCACCACACTGCAGCATTCCCTGCGAAAGCAGCTGCGTGGCTCACGGCGCAAGCGGAGTTGGGCGCGGCAGACCACTCGCGACACTCCCGAATAAAGTATAAACTTGAGTACAACAAAAGTCAACAGTGGATCGTAGTATCTTTATGAAAAAACTGTATAATTTTGGAATCATAGGCAATGCAAAGAACGTTTTTGCAAGCTATTTATGAAATCGTTGCCAGTCTGATCAAGAAAATACAATATGTGAATACTTCAAGAAGGAACCAGGACTTCTTTATTTATCTATATTACTGACTTTCCAGATTGTCATTTGATGCAAGCGCTTTATTAGTTGGTAATACAGCCTTGGTTATGTCAAATAAAATCTTAAAATACGTTCACAGACGGCTCATTCAGAAAAGGATCAACTCTTAGCTTATCCAAACATAATCACACCACAAATGGTTTACAATGTATTAGTGGAATCCGATTGTTAAAATAGCTTGTTTTTTTGCTATTTTCCATATTAATAAGGCATTTGTGAGGGTAACAGTTAAATTCCTTAAGTTTGAATTACGTTACATACGTAACTTTCCTTGGTTCTATTTTCTTCAGTGTGGTGCCCTTCATTGGTGTAGCAAGCATCTACAAGCAAGACTTCTGTCGCGGTATTTTGTGACTGACTATCTTTCAACACATATTTCTGTCTGGTAAAACAAATGTGGATAGAAGTGCGGGTACGTTTTCAGGACGGCGTCGATTCATTGACATCTTTCGGTGAAACCGAACGTAAATATGTACGAAATGCTTTCCAGAGCAACCTTTATAAAGATACCAACTAGGTCACAAGGAGAAACGTAAAGATGTGACGTACAATAAAGTTATCTTTTTGAAGGCAAAATGGATCTCTTTTTTAAAGTTTTGTAAAGACTAACTGCTCCCCTTGCTGCATAACTTGCCTCTTTAGTGCCCCACCCAAATGAAACTGGCTTGTTCCGCCCCTAATTATAGGTCGTTCAGAGTTTGATCACTTTTTTTAGAACAAATATTGTGGAAAAGACTTACCTTCTTCAATGGCAGCATCAACGCTGAAAAACCTGAAAAATTACTTTGTTCCAAATTGTTGCTTTTCTTAAAAATTTAACCTACACGTAAAGAACCAAGATTTCATAGTTTTGTTTTGAAAATCAAAATCCACCACCTCAAACTCATCAATAAACGCATAAAAATTCATAAAAAAAATGTATGTTTACTTACATCATTATCTCAAGTATATTAACAGATTTCAAATCTTTGTAAAAATAACAACAGTATATTTTTGAGCTCACAGCCTCAAAAATGTTTCACTCGAATCTTGTTGCAAATGCATATCTATGTTTTGTTTGTATCTCCGCTTTAACAAAAACTATTTATATGCTGTTTTGTAATGCAATTTTTTGTTAATGAACAGGCGTTGATAGACATCAGTTCAAAAAGTTTTAGGCTACCGCATTTTCGCAAACACTTTCATTGTTCAACTGCTCTATGTTCATCTGTTGCTTCACTGATTAATTACACTGATTTTCACATCGGAACCGGCTGTCTTTACTTAAAGCGAATGGACGATTCTAGTGCAGCACAAGCATAATGTAACTAAAATGCAGAAAAAAAACGCATCGTTAAACACAGGCAGATCCAGGATTTTTTTGGGGGGACTCAGTGTTTAGTTGTTCTGGGTGTTTAGCGTTTAGTTGTCCTGGGTGCCACCTCAAGATTGAGCGTTTTAGAGTTGCAGAGCAGGTTTTCTCAAACGGGCCCTTCGGCACTCTTAAGGAGCCACGGAGCGGTTCTCTGGGGGCCACGAGCAGAGGCCTCCACAAGGTGTAGCTTTGCCGTGAGATTGCATAACCCAAGTGTCACGATATATTAAGTATTCGCCAGTTGAACTTAGAATGGGGCCACGGCTCATAAAAGTTTGAGAACCACTGTTGTAGAGTGTCTTGGAGTTCAAAACCCCAGAAAAAAGTAAAAAGCAGAATCTATTTTGAGGATTACATTTCCTGTGGAACAGTTTATAAATGTAATTAGTAATACTTTCTAAATGAAAACATTTTCGTTTCAAAATTTTTTTTTCGTTTCGGAAACACTTTCACTTTTGTTTGCAAATTAAAACCTTTTCGTTTCAAAAACAAAAACAATTTTACTTTCGTTTCGAAAACATTTTCGTTTCAAAAAAAATTTATTTTCGTTTTGGAAACACTTTCACTTTTGTTTCGGAAACACGTCGCAAAATAAATCAAAAAATCGCATCAGTTTTGTGGTCGTGGCCCGCGCGTACCACCCCCCGCTAAGGGCCAGTGTTTCCACTTGAGAAAGCTTGATTGGCCGATTCGCCCATGTCGATGTTTGGCTCCAGTAGCTCGCGATCGTATTGTGCGTACGTGTGGACAAGTCTGGGTCTTTCCTAACCTATCCTTGGGAAAATGTCTTTGAGGGATTTGTGACATAAGACGTATACCTTGCGGCTTAGAGTAAATGAATGATATATTTTTGCCAAGAGAAGCGGGTGGACTGTGCGCAAGGGGAGTGGTGGTTGTGATGTAGTCAGCCAATACTGGAATATGCTGGCCTATAGCCTTTTTTGAAAAATTACTGAAGCCAGTAACCCCCTTGCGCTGGCGAGTTGATCCCCTTCAGCTAAGTTTTACACGCAACTGTCGCCAGAAAGTCTTCAACAGGAAGATTTTTATCAACAGAAGCCACCGTAGAAGGTTACTAGCAAATACTCAGAAAAAGTGTTAAGAAATTATAGCAAAACCGAATGTCGTGGATGTCTATACAGGCTAAAAGCCTGAAAACACCCCGAAAAACGCAAAAAGAAACAACTTACTGAAAACTAAAAGAATACTAAATATCAAAATGTCAGCTAAAGGTGCCCAGTTTTTACATTTAACATGCCCGGCTGCCTCTCGCCTCTGTTCTTCGTCAGTTACGGCACTTGTTCTGCTCCTCTGTTTTAACGTGTTGCCGGATAATTTTGCAGTTATGAACTTCTCTGCCTTACCGTTGAGTGCTGTGGTTTGCTTCTGTCTCCCAGCTTAGAGCGTTGATGATTAATTTATGTTGATTACAGTGACACATTGTACAACAACGAGAAAGGAGAGTGCGTGTAGAGCAGTTGTTCTTAACCTGGGGGCGCGTCCCCCAGGGAGGCGTCAAGAATATTCAAGGGGGGAGCGAGGCCTTACGCGTCCTACAACATGGAAAATGTGATCATTAAATTTACCAATAAATCCATTTGTGTTTACAGCTTATTGAAAGTCAGGGGGGCTTGAAACAAAAGACAATTGCTTAGGGAGGCGTGGTAGAAAAAAGGTTGAGAACCACTAGTGTAAAATAATATGCCGATTGGTGTCAACAAAATTCGCCAAAACGTTGGTTTGCAAAAGTGACTCTGGCGTCATTTATGACGCCACAAACATCATATATCCAGTAACAATGACCACCGTACGCCTCTGCTTAATACTAGAATTTGGTAGGGGAAATACAACCAAACCCGGGCATCACCAGATCTCTGCACGCCACTGAAATCAGTGATTACTATTGCTATTTTATGGTAATCAGTGGTGAAATGACATGGATTTTCTTTTTTGCAATCAATACCGTGCCGCAGACTGCTACATATCATCGTAAAAGATTTTGCCCTGTTTAGGCAAAATAGACCGTAAGTGCAAAATCTCCCAAAAATATCCCAAAACTAACAAATTTTCGTGTCTGAACATAAATTTTTCTTACATGTTCGTCCGCTAGTTTTGAACACATCGCGACATGAACCTTGGATAAACTGCCAATAAGGACTGGTAGTGGATTGTCGGAATCTTTCGTGTCGTTTCAATATGTACCACCACCGCTTTTTTTGGGAGGAATGTGTGTTTGGTTTTGAAACCATTAATTTTTTTTTCGCGATAAACAAGTTACGTTTTTAGGTGAAATGAGATTGGGAATAATTTCTGAGTTGATAAAAAACGCGCATGTGCACGTAAAACATTTGCGTGAACTTTGGTTATGGTGGGAACAATATTTGCCCAATCAGGGAAATTATTGCCTACGTTGTTAGGTTTTCAATTACACCAGGGCGCGTGAAAGCTCTCCTTAATAACGTGAGTTTTTTGAAGCAGGATGACTGCAGCTTTGTAAGTCTGAGCAAGATGAACTGGGATGTCAGTTTTCGCTTTTGTGAGACTTTCCATGAGAGATGGCACACGGGCCACCAACAGTCCAGTCATCCGGCCGTCCGCTAAAGGTTTTGAAACAGTCCGCTAACAATTTTAGCGGTGATGTCATTCCGGGCCGTTACAGGCCGCTGTGGTATGCTGGCCACTTAGGAGAAAATTTTTGTTTTTTGTAAAGTTTCATGAACTAACAACAAGCGTTTTTGCTGCTGTTCTCTCCATTTTACCGTTCTGTTAACGTTCCGTTTCACTTGTTTCCACGCAAATCAGTGAACCTTGGCATGAATCAATCATAGCAACAAACACTTTCATTTATTGTCTGTTACTGTCAGCAGTGTTGCCACTTCTGACGTTTCAACATCAGAACTGATGTTTTGAGAGAAATTTCTGATGTCAGCTGTTTTGGCGACAAGTCTGATGTTAACTGAGGTGCCACTATTGTTATCCACATTTCCTCTTCTTTTAGGTTGAAAAGAAGTTAGATTCACAATTTTTTCAGACATTGGAAAAAAAGCATTCGGCTTATATGAAACTCTACTATAAATATCTGTTATCTGATGTTGCAGATGGCGACAGTCTGATGTTAATGACACATCCCAGTGGCAACACTGGCCGTCAAGGTTGAGGTTTAGAGTTTCGGATTAGGAGTTAGGTTAGGGTTAAAGGTTTAGGTTTAGGTTTAGTACGTTAATTGCAAGTGTAGTGCAGTCTAGCGCACACTCGTCATGTGTTAGTGTCACGTTACAGGCGGTGGACAAATGAGTTTTCAAACGTTAAGTTCCGCTGGTGGACTTATAGCCAGGGCCGTCTTTAAGCCGATGCAGCTGCATTGGGTCCCGCGCTTCAGGAGGCGCCCAACGCCATGGTATCTGCGCAGGATATTCATTTTTTCCAGATACTTGTTGCACTCGCAAATTCAGTAAAAACGATTTATAAATCTGATTGTTAGCAAACAATTAATCTCTTTTGAATCAACGACAAATTTCCTCTAATATCGAACGTTACCAAACGTGCTCAATTCTCATGTTTCGGCGTTATATCTGCGCTCCACCATGTTCCACTCTTTATGGATGGAATTTGATTGTTACTGGTGTCAGTTAAGACTGCAGTAGGCCTACAGCTATTGAAAACAAAATGCGTAGTGATTCAACTCGCAATAAACAGGTCAAGACGAGTGTCTGTCGTACGGAAATTGGTGGCAGTTCAGCCAAAGTAACGTTCTTCAATTCGTGAAAGGTCCTTCTGCTTTGAAAGCTCTTGGTTATTTGCGGACATGGACGTCGGAAAGGGGAGAGGGTCAAGCCTGTAGTTTCACTTCATGGCAGATTTTAAAATATATTACATATTCAAATATTTTGTCAAAACAAAATTAACTCTACGAGATTGAATCAAATGACAAAAGACGAAAGGTTGAACTCGTGGAAGCAAAAAATCTCATGCAAACCAGCGCAAAATTTTGTGAAGTGATCACACTTGAATTTTCCTTCTTTTCTTTGTCCATAAAATTGTTCCGCGTTATTTGTCGGTCGTGTAACTACTTTTGTCATTTGAAGCTCCACCAAACTTTCATTGTGTTTTGCCGTTTGCGAACGTAAATAGAAAAACCACTACTTCAAAGTTCAGGTTCACAAACGTGAAGGACACTAAAGTTGCCCTGCAGTTTAACTATGGAAGGCAGAAATTCTGAATGTCATCCGGCATACTCGTTCCTGTTTATCATTATATTGGGCGGCTATATGCTACTATTTCCTCAATCAACTACGCGCATCATATTGCGTTTGACAAGCGTTTCTAAATATGTGATGTGGTATAGTTGTAAAAGCTTTGTACATTGCATTTTAATTTATAGAGAACTGCTTGCACTCCACGTCCATGCATTAAAGAATAACTACAAAATTGGCCTTTGGGGAACTTTGGGCACTATGGGGGAGCCGAATCATTGCCGGGGGCACCAAAAACTCCCAACAACGTCGCGAGTACTTTCTTCAATGCGGTACATTTGCTTCCGAAAGATCTTATAGGTTCGAATATGGGGGGGCGTCAAACTTGTATCTTGCCCCGGGTGCAATCTAACCTCGTTACGCCCCTGCTTGCAGGACACAGTTAGGCCTCTTGCACAGTTATTTTTCGCGTTTATCCCATTCTTAATGCATACCAGCTTGTGTATAACCATGGGATCTGCTGATAAACAAAAAAAATTATGAGTATTTCATTTAGTCATGTTCCGCATGCAGTCTTACATATTTGCTTAAAGTTGACAGTTCGTCTAAGTCTACAGTATTCTTCTGTTTTTCTTTGTGCGTCCACATAGGCGAGTTCGACTGTATTGCACATCGCCACCATTGCTTACATTGTTGGCATTTGCTCTGGAAAAATTTCGCTCTTCATACTATCGATTCCGATTATCCGCAGGCTTGTCCATGGGAATGTCATTCCTATGGGAATCCCATGGGAAACGGCCCATGGAATGGGATGGGACGGGACAGGCATAAATTGCTATGGGATGGGAATGGGACAGATAAATATGTCCCATGGACAAAACTGAATTATCCGGATACCTCGCTAAACCGACATATTTTTGACGAAGCAAAGTAGTCCGGATAAACGAGGTTTGACTGTACCACATTTATACTACTACTTGTGGAAAAATATTACAGTCTACATCAGCGTTTTTTCAAAGAGAATGTTAGGTATCCGGCATGGACCTGAAGGGACCCGAAAATCCATTATTACCATTTCATGATATTGATTGCAGTATCCGTTAAGATATTTCCTTTGACAATTTTCTCTGATTCTGAGGACGCGAATCGGGTCCCAAAAACACCTTAAAAAACCTGGTCTACATTATCTTGGGCCATCTTGCTGGACGTTTAAATTTTGTCTAAATTACAGTACTAGACAGCTCAACTTACCGAAATGAAGCAAGAGTTTAAATACCTATGTGTACGGTTCATGTGACAACCGGGCTGTATTTTTTGTCTAAATATTGTATGTAAAAAGTTTTATTTACATTGAAATAAACCCATTCACACAGCTCAAACTTACCAAACTATACCATGTAATAATAAAGTATTTACTGAGAAACATCGAAAAAGCTCACGCGAATACAGTTTCGTTCGCAGAAACTAATTGATTAAAAACAGAATTAAAAATGTATAATGGGATTGGGCCCTGGATCTGCTAATGTTGTTAAGATGGCTTTTCACTGAATTTCTCATGCATTTGAATAAAATGTTTGATGTTTATTTGAGTTCTCGCATATGGTTGGTTGATTAGTATTGAAATAAAAAAATGAATCAAATAAAAAGAATTGCAAATATTGTCTTAAAACTAAAATTAACTATTCAAAGTATAGTTTCCAGTGAGCTATTACGACTTGTTGCGTTGTTTTCTGAAAAGTTGCGTTTCTCGATTGGTAGGGGCACAAAACGTAGCTACGTGCCTGGCAACAGTGTCTGATGGCTACGTAATTTTGATCCCTTCGCGGCAATTGCAAATACGTACACTCATACTGGCCACGAAACGATACACCAACCACGAAAAGACAAATAAATTTAGCATGGTTAGGGAAATCTGCAACCGACAGCAAAACACGTAGCGTATTAGTTAGATCATTCCGCTTGCATCACTCAAATTTGAACAGAAAAGCAATCTTCCGTTAAAAACTTTAACTTTTTTACTGGTGACTGTGGTGTTGGCGGAGATTCGTGGCTCCGCATTGTTTGTAAACATTTGTAAACTGACTCTCAACTGTGCTTTCTGGCTTGACTGGATAGAACCAGATCCATCACCAGATCAACAGTATTGGGGACGGCTTTAAGATTGTTTGGGGGCCTTCGTAGTGGCAAACACTGGCGCTCAGCATGTTGTTTTAGGG
>JGI24159J19872_10005672_pt1 | contig 16161 bp, 12 predicted proteins | sample Ectturendosymbi4_FD_19872 | JGI IMG/M metagenome (IMG submission 19872) | reverse complement strand
GGGATTCCCATTACATTATTATAATATTAATATGGAATACAATACAATCAAAATTATTAAATTTATGAAAGTTTAGGTTTAGTATCTACTAAACAGGACTACACGTACAAAGAGACATGCAAAACGACAAAATTTATTGGCTTTAAAATTCAGAAGTATAGTTAAGCATGACAATTCAGTAATATTCTGACACTCTCATTCTATTTCAGAGTCTCATGGGAAATACAAATGTGTGCTGTCCCATCCCATGGGACGTTTCCCATGGGATTCCCATAGGAATGACATTCACATGGACAAGCCTGATGATTAGAGAACGTCTGTGCCATATAATTCGCTCGATTGAGACGGTAGATTATCAACTCTGCACACATTTTGTTTGCAGATGGAACTCTTCGTCACGCATGACTCCCGACGAAGCAATGAACCACGAATGGATTATGGAGGGAAGATTCGAGAAAGGCCGCGGTCAGTCTCGGCATGTGAACAGAAGACACGCGCCTGCGATGTGCGCCAACAACAGCAGTGCAGTTCAGCAAGGCGTACTAGCCCCAGTCAACACTGCAGCGGCGAAACCAGAACCGGAAGAGCCTGGCAAAGCGCTTTTGTCCGTTAAAACTGGTAATTTGTGAATGGCATGACGCGCTTAGTTGAACTATCCGCTTGCAAAAAAGAATAGATGAAACGCGTGCCCTGGTAAAGCAAAAAAGATTGTTTGGAAAAAGGTTTTCGGCTGCAGGATGCCGCTTTCCAAACGTCAATCTCAATCTTTAGGAACACACAATTGGGTTGTCGACATGGGCGCGAGAGGGGGGCAGGGCAGGCCGGGCCTTGTCCCCTCTCGATTTTAAAACTGTATCAAAAAAGATCGTTTTCTTAGTTTCGAGTGGGAAAAACAAATTTCACCTTTTTTGCCGCCCCCTAGAAAACTTTTGGAAACATCCACTAGTTCCCCCTTAGAAGAAATCCTTCCGCCGCCCATGGTTGTCGATATATTATCCGCAAGATAATTTAAAGTTTAGCGTCTGATGTTTAATGTCCTCGCAACCAGACACAACGAAGTACAAGTCACGGCACATGTAGCGCTAACTAGGAAGACACGGGTAACACAAGCATAGATGGCGCCGCGACGGTTATTTGGAAGGAAACAAGTGTAGATACCGTAGCGCTGAACATACACGTCTGTACTTCCGGTTCAGGAGGAACGGAAGTTTGTTTCACTGTCATTGGTAAATCCACTTAATTGGCGTCGGTTTATTTTCCAAGTTGTATTAATGCAGACAAACGTCTAGAGCAGTGGTTTTAAACCTTGGGTTGGCTTTTTGCTTTATTCGAGTTTTGGTTGAGGGTTGTTGGGTTACAGTGGATTGCTATAATGGGTCGCGGCACAAAAAATATTGAAAGCCACTGGTCTAGAGTTCTTCCACAATCACTTTTTATTTGTTGCAAAACTTGGTTGGGTGCTGCCAATTCCAAGATTTTTTGCTGCATTAACCACACAAAAAGCAACGGAATAAAAATGCACATCGACACATTGTTGTCGTGTTCGGAGGCGTTCGGCATATACAACCTGTAAATACATTCGGTAAGCACGCACGAAACAACTGACGCCACGTGCTAACGGTACACTCGTTTTGATCAAGGATGCGTGCGGGCGATTACACTGCAAGCACAGTCACTGATTGTTAGGCAAGCGCGTTGATTACAAAACACCACATCCCCTCTACCGACAAAGCAGAAGTTCACAACGCTAGTATATGCTGACAAGAAAATCCGAAACGCAACGTACACGTTGACAAAAACGTCACAGGTTTATCTTGTCTGGCGGTCGCACCAGTCGGCCACTGCGAGTGTGGTAATAATCACTTTGACCCGCGTCAGCAGCAGGATCTGGCACAGGAATTACGTGACGGCGATTACGACGTACACAACCACTCGGCGTGCGAACATTTTAAGAACGAGGTTGCTCGGACCTTGATTCAACTATACCGTCCCTGTCGTTACCAATCCAAACGTGTGCGGTTGTAGAGGTGGCAACTCTGCTCTGTGGCGCTGGTTGAAATCACGCGTGTTAGAGCGTCTCTCCGCCGAAATGTCCTTAAGTAGCTCCAGTTGGGAGTCAACCTCTCTATTGTGATCGAAACTGTCGCGCGAAGCTACCAACCCAAGTTCTGCCGGACTATTTCCGGGACTGCAAGCTTGTTGCTCGGTAAGCAAGCAACGCACCATGGATATCACCGACCTTCACCTTCCTCAGCAAGATTTTGGTTGTGTGTACTGCCCTTTCCGATTCGCCATTGCTCTGAGGGAACTCGGGGCTGCTGGTCGTGTGATGAAAATCGTGGGACGACGAAAACTGGTGGAAAGCATAAGCAGAATACTCTGGTCCGTTGTGTGAAACCAGCTCGTCGGGGATCCCGTGTCGAGCGAAGATATCTTTTGAGAGCTTCGATCACCTCCGATGCACTCGAACCGTTCTTCAGAGGAGCAAGCTCGACATACCTGGAAAAGTGATCAGCAACAAGGAGGAACGTTTGTCCTTGCCAGCAGAACAGGTCGCTGGCGACTTTCTGCCACAGACGCTCTGGTAGAGATGACGATAGAAGTGGCTCAGGAGGAAACTTTCTTTCTGACAAACATGACATTTGGAGACATAATTCTCGATATCATCGTTGATTGTCGGCCACCGAACGGATGGGTACGCTCGTCTGCGGCAGTTCGCAATTCCTTGATTACCACTGTGAATGCAGGTGATCACATCATTTCGCAGTTTAGCAGGAATAATCAATCGACAACCCCTTAACAAGAGACCTTCAGCGAAAGTGATTTCGTCACGTACCGACAAGTACACGCAACTGTGTGAATGAGCGAAGCAAGCCTAAAAATACTTTTGTGTTAGTGGATATTTTATTTTTGTAAACACACATGTCGAACCAGATGTGTAAAATGCTCGATGCACAGGTTCCTAATGATATATTCCAACCGAGGCTTTATGTTTCCTATGGCGTTGTGTCTACCATAAGTTTTTTGTTGGTGAAAATTCTTGTTTTAAAAGGTTATCTAAGGATATAAATTTGATATAAAAAAAACTCAAGCTTTGGCATCAACGTTTGGTGACCCCCACAATTTCAAACTGTCGGCCCTCTCAATGTTGATTATGTTTGTTGCGTCTCGAAATTTAAGCAATCATGTTTGTGATGAGGTTAAAACTGCGTGAACCTGGTGAAAAGTTCTCCGTTTCGTGCTCAGCAGGAAAACACATATTTTTAGCGTCACCTGACATTGTGCAATCCGCGGTGTATTTCCTGAAGCACGTGGGGCGCGTAAGACCCCTAGGTTTGTTTGACCCTGCTCGTTCATTCAGACGCAAAGTTGTTACTCTTTCAGTGCGTACAGAAGATTTGCTCCTTCCGTCGAGGCACTGCGGCCATGTCAACTGGTTTGGTTACGTCACTGGTGTATCTCCTCGAATGGACTGTGGGTTGTGCTTTTCTCGAGCTGAAACGAAAACTTCTGCTTTATTTTCAGACAAAGCGACCGCTTCTAATGGCGAAGCTGTTGCCAACAAACGAAAATCTGGTAAAGCGGTTGCAGCCAAGCTCAGTGCAAAAGAGACGGGTGCACGAGACGAAGCTCAGGAGCTCAAATCGTCAAACAAGTCTGCCGACAAAAGTGGGGAGGATGTTAATGATCGGTCGGCAGCTGCGTTTACTGAAGATGATACCGCTGCAGCACGTGAACGCCTCCAACCAATTGGAGCATCGAATACTAGCATGATAGCTGACGACACAGACAGCGGTAAGCGTTCGTTTATTCCATGAGCAGGCGAAGATTTGCCATGATCAGCTGTTCATCAGCAAAGCTAAAGTGTGGTTGCTTAGCGTAGACATGTTCTCGGTCGAAGAGTTCAATTCGTTGCTTTAGGTTCGTTTTTAGATCAAGTAATTAGCAGTATTAGAGTCCAAGAAGATATAGGGGAACGCTCTACCAAAAAGTAGAACTGTTTTAATATGGGCGGCAAAAACAGCTGTAAATTTTTTAAATTCACAAATACATGTTGGCGCTGACTTCTTAGTTCACGCAACAAAAAATAAGGTCTATTCCCTTTGAAAAAGTGCCAAAACACTTCGTTGCTTCCAAGTACGCCACTGGCTCCAGAAACATACCGCCACAAAATGGTTTTAATTTTTTGTAGCGTCACGGCTAAAAAAGTTAAACACTGCGACAGAAAAGACCACCATCCAAAACTGGTGGCTCATTGTACACGGCATACGTATCGCGCACGCGGCGCTGGGTATGGGATTTCCCATATACCATATTCGTATATGGGAAATGCACAAACTTCTGTAAAAGAATTAAAAATATTTAAGATTTTATACAACAAAAACATTATAAGCAAGTAAAGCATTGAACAACATTCGATATAATGGAAATATACAGCAAACCAATCGGAAAAAGGCTTATTTTTGCAGAAAATGTGGCAGCAGAAGACTTGGTTTTGTTAAAATTTGTGTTAATACCTATTTTACAAAACCGACACTAAATCTTGTCACCAGCTCTTCAAAACAGTTAAGCCCGCTAAGCTAACAAGCTAATTCTTGAACAATTGTTTCAAACGGGTTGGTTGACTACAAATGACCGCCATGGTATGGTCCTTCACCAATCCTTTATGACACAGTGCCACTCTTTGTTTACATTGATCAGTTATTATGCCATTGTATTTTCATTTATTCTAATGTTCACTGACGATTGGTCTCCTTATGGCGCGATGCTGTTTCTGTTGCTTCTGTTCATTAGCTGAGTCATATGAATGAAACCATGAACCAATCAATCAAACCATATAATCCTTGAACTAAAAGCAGCAACTCTATGAGAAGACATGGGGTCGTAATGATTTCTTGTTGGAAAAGAGAGAGACAAATTGGAAGATTTAACATTTATCGCAAAACGTTTAAATTCAGGTTAAGCGGCGATGTAAAGTGAGTCTACGCTTCATCAGTTGGCAAATTATTCACTACTGACTGTATTCAAAATAAAAACTATTTTTAAGTAACACAGTTTGTCGGTTATACAAAACGCTTTCTTTCGTTGTGTTGGATAGGACATGAGAAGTCACCGCTTAAGGAAGACTCGAAGCCAATTGGCAAACCGGATCACGTGGCTGATGGTCAAGAAGAGAAGCTGACGATCACAGAAGTCACCAACAAACTACCAGCTATAGCTTGAGTAAAAACACTTCTGCATCAAAGTTTTGCCTTCACGTTTATCATGCTCCAACTGCAGTCCACCTTTTCAGATCAACAATGCCTGAACCACGGGCAACACCAAACAAATGATCCAGTAGAAAAATTTTCAATAATTTAAATCGATGCATTGATTCATGCAGTTGTTCGGTCGAGTGATTTGAAAATTGTTGCACTGTGAAGTTAAAATGACACCCAAAGCCTTTCGAGTCATAGTTATGATATTACTTTATTGTTTTTTTACGATTTCCGTCTGTGCAAAATTTTGTACTGATTCGCGCATGCATGTTGAGCAGTGTAGCGGATAGGCTAGGCAAAATCAACTGTGGACAGGGGCGTAACGAGGGGGGCAAGGGGGGNACAATTCCACGGGCGCCAAATCACTGAGGGGGCGTCGAAAATCCCAACAATGTCACAAGTACTTCCTGCAATACAGTAAATTTGCTTCCGAAAGGGCTTAGATTCGAACATGGGACGCCAAACTTGCTTCTTGCTCCGGGCGCCATTTAACCTCGTTACACCCCTAGCTGTGGAATTTCCTTTTCCAGTGTTCCACACAGTAGTGCGGACTCTGAAGATCCCTTTTTTTGACTTTATTTAATATTACTGTTGCGCTAGTCTTTCTTGTTGTGGAAGTGGAACTAAAGCTTTAATTGAGGACTGCTAAGAGTTTTTTTACGTTGTCACATTTTCAAAAAATGTTTAATTCATGGATAGGAGATTATTCAATCTCACTGTATGAAAAACATGACAGAACAAACAGGGTCTCAAGCTTTTTATTCGCCTTTATACATCTGCGACAATTTTCTATATTTGCCATAATGAAACGAGTAAAACGTAATTACTTCCGGATGAAAAGCAATTTTTTACTTTTCATAATTCGCTTTCATCTGCGATTGCGCCTGATCTTACGGGACGACTGCAGGGTCCCGACTTCCAATAAAATGCTTCGACTGGCTTCAGCACTGTTTTGTCGGTCAAGCTAAAACTGTCAAAACCTTCTTGCGTCCACTCACCAAGCAATGTGGAAAATTTTCCCAGTGGACCTTTAAACAACTTACCGCATTGTCCATCTTTTAGGTAGCTTGCGTACAGGTCGTTGCCTGCGGAATGAAGTCACCAGTCAAGTCGTACTGGAAAATATAAAGTGCTCCTTAGTTGATGAAAGCGTTGTGCTATTGCCACTTTCTTATGTAAACTATTCACCTCCACTGATACTGCGAGCAGAGCTGTACCCAGGCCCGTAACCAGCTTGGGACACTAGGAGGAGCGAAGAGTTTTCTGAGAAGGGCCCAAATTGTTTGAACTATGTCCAATAATTTTAAACGATGTCCAATACATTTTTCCAGGGGGGGGGAAATTTTTCTAGAGGGGCAAAGCCCTCCCTGGTTACGGGCCTGGTTGCACCAATGTCCCACCGGAGGAGTTGCATTGGAAAAGCACCCCGCATCCCACAAACCAATTGTTCAAATTAAGAAAAAAGTTTGTAGGGTGTTTATTTCAATGTTTCATAAATTCATGCCAGAAATTGACGACCATGCTAATCTTCGCGATATTTCTCGAAATGCGAGATCGTCCTGATTTTTTTGTTAGGAGGTCTGCAACAGTTCAGAGCGACTCTGGTTACAGGCAACATGACCGCAACCACCTGATATTTTCGGAGAGGGCAAAATGATTGCAAACTTGTACTATTTTTTGGTGGGAGGGACAAAATTATGGGGGAGGCAAATGCCCGGTTGCGGGCGTGCCGAGAAGCAAATCTCAAATATTATTTCTGCGAAAAGGAAATTGACCTATAAAATAGTAAACTTTTGAATAAGACAAAACTTTGTGGAACTGTAACTTCGCTGGATATGCTTGAAAACACAATTAACTGATCAACAGTAATTCTCAACGGTCATTGTGTATGCTTTCTGTATCGTGCGCTCGACGTAGCATTACGCATGCTGTTGCCGAGTTTCACGTTTCATCTTATTTTCGCCTGCATAGTCGCCTGCCCGTGGGTATTCCTTTGTTATTGCCAAAGCAGCCTATGCTTTTAGATTTTCGTTGCATTCTCGCGATGAGATTTTTGTTGCTTCATAGAGAACGAGCAATGGGAATGTCGAACAAACAGTGTTTTGTAATCGTTGCTCGACGAGAGTGTAAATGCTTTCATTTCACAATCTGATGCGCTGTTGCAAATTTGGCAAAACGATTAAAAATTTCTTTGCTTTGCCTTCATGGTCTTCCTTTGTTTCCGCCCTCTGGTAAAGCTACGGGCTGCATATTTTAGAAGAAATAAGCGTTTATCTTAATGGTCCCTGTTAAATTGTTCAGATACGTGCTGACCTTGATTTGAAACTTCACTCATAACAATGTTCTAGTACTACAAAGATTCGCAACTTCATGTTATGTACTGGACATTTATGGTATTTTTTCAGTTTCATCAAATGTCACACAAAAGTACGAGTATTGCACAACGTGTATTTACTGTCGTTAAACCATCTCTGTGTCTTACATACAAACATAACGTTTGAAGTTCGATTAGTGATTGTACACGAATGAAATTTTTTTGAAAGTACTTGCAAACTCATGCCTTTTTTCCATGGCCAACATTTTCAATTTCGGGCATTGGAAGTTACGCCTCGGTCATTGTATGACAAACGTTAGTGTGCAATAATGCCGGGATTTCTCGCAAGGAAAACGTTTGTCATTATGTGAAAAAGTTTTCTCTGACAGAACCAAATTAAAGAACGTGTAATGTGAGATTACACATTTGATTCTCTATTACGTTCTGAATTAGAAATTGTATTTATTGTTTGCAGACCTTCACTATTGAACCGATTGTCAGTCATTTTGCAGATGCGGTACATCATGTTTAAGTCGCTCTGCTGTCATTGCTTATTGCGCAAAAACAAGATTGTATTAAATAGAAAACAGATTGTGTTGAAAGCCGATTGAAGTTACTGACAGATCTATATCATACCAAAAAATTTGCTGACAGGTCACTATAGCATACCATGAAAAGGCAGACTTTTGCCAATATACGAATGTGATTGAGTGTTGTAGTGCTACATTTATCGCATTTCTCCCTTGACTTAAGGCAGGTGTGGCCAAACTTCGACCCGAGGGCCGAATTCGCGACCGCCTGGCCACTAGAGGGCCGGATACAGTGCGATTTATCGAGCACCGTTCCAGCCTACATATTATATCGTAAGGTAAACAAAAGCTAAAGCGTCCAAAACTTACAGTGCAGCAAATGAAGTTTATTTACGAAATCTGTCAAAGGCAAAGATACAAACGATACGTTCAGGACCTTAGCACAGTTCCAGCGCTGCGATCAGCAAAGTACAGAACGAGCACGCACACAGTGTCCTTGATGATTTTCAATCACTCATGACTTTATCGCAAGAAGCCATATCCAACCTGGGACTGAAGCAATAAATTGAAAAAAGCAAAGTTGCAGAGCTGTGATCAGCAACGCATAGAACTAACAATAAGAAACAACGATTAAAAATTAATCAGCGGTATTTTTGCTAACACTAACGGACCCTTTTTATTTTCAAGCTGTTCTCGCCGCTGTTCGTAAGTGATGTCAGCAGTTGCCTGGCAAAACCATTTACCGTAGTACTATTTATGGGTGGCGCTATCCCGCGGTTTTTGACACTTGCACATACTGTTGGTTTTCTTCTGGCAGATTACCGTCGGGACGCAACTCCAGTCTCCTCCAATTTTCTTTTGCGATAATGAGCTGTGCAACTTGGTGTTTTGGCTGAAGTGACGACAGCGGGCTTTGCGAATGCAACAGGTTGTATGACTATTGGTGGTGCAGGTGGTGGGTTCGATAAATGCGAATCAACCATCACAACTGGCGTGCGGTGAACCTACACAGGTACTTGCGTGACCTGAGACCTGGAAATGGCAACCAGAATCAAGGGGTTCGGCTCTATGGGCATGCAGGTGACTGCGTGAGCTTCCGAGGATTGAGTGGCCTTTGCGTTAGCCTTGCTCATTGCTAAGCCAGCAGTGCTCTCTGACAGTGAGACTGCGAAACGTTTTTGTGCAGCAGTGACTGAAACTTGCTGCTTGGGCAGAGGCGTCGGTGAAGATGATGATCGTGGACGTTTCTGACAAAGAACCTGCACGGAGCACAGTCTCATCGTCTGCCTTCTGCCCAGTCCCGTCGCCACGGGGGGGCTTTCGTGGGCTCAGCCCCCCCAAACAAAGCTTCGAGCCCCCCCCAAATTGAAATATGAAACACTACAAATTAGTAGATTTTTGTCAAATTTGAATGTCAAGCCCCCCCTGTACGAACGCAAAGCCTCCCCGCACAAAGGTAAAGCCCCCCTATTGACGACTTTCTGGCGACGGTTCTGCTTCTGCCTACTCGCACTCCATTTGTCAAATATTTTGTACTGAGTTCAGGCAGTTGCAACTTCGTAGAGGAGAAAACTTTTCTACTGTTAAATAAAGTAGAAATAGAAACACCCTGATCTTTTTATACTCCGCAAGAATCTTGTTCCAGCATGAGGCATTGCCGCGCTGAGTCCTGGTGGTGGAAGGGTGCAAATCGCAAAGCTTCAGACATCGCTTCTACGCACCGGTTGCAGTCTGGCCGCTGCGCTGTCCCATCTCGTCTGACAAAACTCCTGTAAACACGTAAAAGTAATAATACACAAGCGATGGTTGTTAAACAAATCATCGTGATCGGCATTAGCGTTAGAGCGTAAGACGTAGATTTCAATACGTTAAGAAATGCTAGGTAACAACACTACGTTGTGTTGAATGCACTAATCGTTTCCGATGAAAAAAGATGCTCTTGCAGCCTGTCCATGATTGGCGTTGCTGACTAGTGCTGCATAAACCGCCCTTTCAAGAGCCTTAGCTTGTGTTGCGGTTCAAACGGCGTATTATCTCTGAACAAAATGCGAGGTGTGTAAGTTAGAAACCAAGCACTATCACAACTCCTGCCTGGTTTGAGAAAGGGTAAATGCTGTGCCTGTCGTATAGAGATGGCACGGGCCGCTAACAGTCCAATCTTCGGGCAGTCCGCTAATGGTTTTGAAACAGTCCGCTAACAATTTTTTAACGGTGACGTCATTCCGGCTGCTGCGGTCTGCTCGCCAATCAGGCGAAAATTTTTGTTTTTGCAAAGTTTCAAAATCTAACAAGGAAATGTTTTGCTGCTCTTCTCTTCATTGTACCGTTCTGCTGATGTTATGTTTGACTTGTTTCCACGCAAACCAGTGAACCATGTTATGAATCAATCAAAGCAACAAGCACTTTCATTTACAGTCTGTCGCTGTCGCCGAGGTTTAGGCAGAACCGTCGCCAGAGAGTTCAATACGGGGCCTTTGCGTTTGTGCGGGGTGGCTTGATAATCTACAAATTGACAAAGACTCCACTGATTTATAGTGTGTCATGTTTCAATTTGGGGGGCTTGGATCTTTGTTTGGGGGACTAAGCCCACCAAAGTTCCCCGTGGCGACGGGACTGGGTTTAGGTTTAGGACAGGTGTTATCAAACTCTCTCTGGCCTGGTACCCCTTCAGCATTTCGATAGATGAGCATGTACCCCTAAAATTTCTTATGACAAAAAGGCTGTGGAAAACTAGAATGCATTTACCAATGGGCATATAATGATTTTGAAAATAATATTCACTGATGTATGTATAAATATTTTGAAATTAATAATATGTAAACATATTTTTTCCCTTCTATTGCTAACCTCAGATGTACCCCTTCAGATAGGCAACTGCACACCGACTAGACTAGGGGTACATGTACCCAGTTTGGGAACCCCTAGTTTAGGATTACGTGTTAGGTTTAGGTTAGGGTTTAAGTTCCAGTATGTTACTAGCAAGTGTAGTGCAGCCTAGCACACACTTGTCGTGTGCTGATTTTCAGTGTCGCGTAACAGGCCGCGGACGAATAAGTTTTCAAAAGTGCTCCGGCGGACCTATAGCCATTAAGACTATATGGTTTTATTGTCCAAAGGACAATGAACTGAAAACTTAAGTGTTGTTACTTTGCTTTTGAGGTTGCGGTATATTACGGGCCGGTCCTGACCAGAAAATAAGTTGTGGTTTAGCATAGACGGGCCGAACCAGGCAGTTTCTGGTTAGCTCCAGGCGGGTCGGGCAGCAAAAGTGCTGGCCCGTGCCATCTCTACTGTCATGGTCATTTCAATTTTCCCACAAGCGAACGACTTCACCAGCTTGTTTATTAGTTAAACTGCCGTCACTCTCACACAAAGAGACCAAGTACGTCGCTAGCGTCTGCACACGGTAATATCCGGGTATGGTGTTTGGACCAACTGAAATCTACAATACAATAAACGTATTGCGCACATGAAACTTAGAGTTCATTTTCGAAGCGAACAATAAAAATAAATACAAAATAACCAAACGACTACAACCAGTTTTTGAAACCTCTTTAACAAGTATTGACTGAAATCTGTTCTCGCGTTTGTTTCGTCGTCACTGCTTGACAGTGGCAGCGATTCAGCTTGGGGTGTGTCATGCGGGCCGAGGGTACGCTGATCTGGGCTACAATTCCGCGCACCGTCTAATGGATCATTAAGGGAAAAAGAGTCAGGACCAGAAACAAGTGGGACAATTAGATCCTCAGACGCCACAAAACCCTCGTCGGCTCCCACATCGACAACAGGATCAGGGAAGTCATCGTTGTCAGTAAACTCCAGGACCAGAGGTTCACCTGTCTCTATTTGACTGTATAAATATTGCATCCCAATAAGTTCCCCGGGTATAATAAAGTGACATCGTGGTTTAACTCCATGTGGTAAATCATATGAAAGGCAGAAGTTACAAGTCTGACAGGATCTAAACGCTTTGGATATTTTTGGGTGTAAATACATGCATTGCACACGAAAAATGTATGTTGAAATTCTGAAACATATCATGGTAAACAAAGTCGCTCACCTGTGTACTCGTTAATTTCCTTGTAACCGGAGCAAAGGTCCTTTCCCAACGCCAATTGCGATACATTCTTCAGAGCCTGACGTAGCTGATGGCTATACGAACGAGGGTTAGTTTCATGATTGAGATGTGCCCTGTCTTCATTCCAACGTACCAAACCCTCCAGCAAATATGCTTGAAAGTTCACGTCGTTGGCACTCGTTCCTTCATAAACACGCAAATGTATTCACTAACTTAAGCAACGGACGTAATTGTCAGACATGGGCGTCCGCAGAATTTTTTCCAGGGGGGGGGCGAAGTCGACATTTTGCTTATCCTTTTCAGTTTGTTGGCGATGCAACGCAAATGGACGTAGACCAAAAATGTCCAATGTTACGGCAACAGTTACAGTGTTTTCCCTATAAGCAAATGTTTGTTTTAGTGAGAATGGATATTTTAAGACTGAGTTAGCAGAGTTCTAAATGCATTACATACTGTTATCATGATTAGATATTTAGCAGTGTACTCACCTTGCGTAATATGTCATGTCCAGCATTAAATGACAAAGTTCCATGCAGCTGAAAACAGCCGCAAAAACTTAGATGCAGTCCCAAACAAAACCTAATTTGATTAATCTCAACTGAAAGCCAAGCTGTGAGACTACAGCATAGGCGCCTAGTTTGAACCCGAGCCCGAAATCACAAGCCCGAACCCGGTCCGAGTCCGACATTTATTTTTGAAGCCCGATTTAGGCCCGAAAGCCAAATTTACCGAGACATATGCGCAACTGCGGAATAACAAAAAACGTAGTGTACGGGTATAGCTGCAGGTAGACGGTGTATTACACCCAAAATAGCAAACCCCTTAGCCTGTCGTTCAACAATAATACTGCGGAATGTAATGTTTCTCAAGAAAAAATAAACTATCACGAAACTATCCACGATGGCGCCGCTACAGGCATAAAAGAAACTATCTAGGGTAGTGCTATAGGCATGAAAAGTCGGTTTGTGGGCCATTGTTTTTTAAAACAAGACAAACATCGCGTGAGTGATTGATCTTTTCGACGCACCCACATCGCGTGCTAATTTCCTCATGGTTGTCGCCTTCCCAAAAAGTGTGAGACTAATCCGAGCAGGGAACAAAAGAATGCAACTGTGTTTGCAAGTAGAATTAGCTGAAGAATATCACAATCACTTCGCTCACAGAAGTCACCGCATTGAGCACAACAAATCTACTTCACGAAAGAGAAAAATCGTTACTCTGAATGTTATAAAAAGTTTTGTATGCAGGCACGAAATCGGCCCGAAACGTTTTGACAAACATAAATCTAAGCCCGGCCCGACTTACGATTCTGGGGAAAATAATATCTGTTGAAATCTCCCAAAACGTTTCTCACAATAATGTCAATTTGCAGGCGACTCACAATTATTCGACCATTCATAATTTTTTCAAAACTTTTCGAACACGTTCACAACAAACTAAACTGGAATCGTGAAAAGTTCAAAAAACGCAATTTCCTAAAAGTACAGTATTTATGCGAACTGCAGCCCTGCCAATCTAAACACCCACCTATAGTTCAACATTAAGTTCGTCTGTCACAGTGAAATGAATATTTAGTGAACAAAAAGACATCAACCTACGTTCAGCCGTGGTCGATCGGAGATAATTTTTAATGCGACAATATGCACTAAAGGTACGCTCTAGCCTCTAGTTCACAGGTATAAAGTACAGGGCAATGCGAAATACATGCACAGCAAACACGTTAAACTCACGAGTAAATCAGCTAACTTTCGGTATTCCACAAACAGTTTCAAAATATCGTTTGGAGTGGGACTGTTTAAATCATTGCTTGCCAAAAGTTGTCGGATTTTGCTGTGCAACTGTTCGCTGTTTACATCGTCTTTGTAAGTTATATACAACGGAGGTGGTGCTCCTCCCTGTAATACAACTTAGAACTGATTCAAGCTGCGTTGCAATTTTCAGGTGCTTTATTCCATATCTAACCGGAAACATTTCATTAAGTTCCAGAATGTCTTGTCCGGTACTTGTTAACAAATAACTGCTCAATCAAAAAACGATAAATTAGCAGGAGTGCGGGCGTGCGCCGCATTCCCGGCGTCAAGTGAAATTTGTGACCTCTCTGAAATTTTTCTGACCTATTATTGTTTGTCAATTGTTTTGCTTCTCAGAGTAAAGAAATAAAGTTTGGCAATGATTTTTTGATGTGTGTTGTGTAAATTAAAACATGTCGGATACCCACAATAAGCTATACTACGGGAATAACTATAACCACTGAAAAATATTGGGGTCTGGCATGTGACGTCATCACCTACCCATGACTTCATCGTGACGTCATCAATGACGTCACTTTTCCGGAAGTTTGGTAGGTGGTTTTCTTCACTAGACCCAAATATTGGATTGAGTCTTATGACCTCAATTATTTTTCTGTTTCCAACCCTAACCAAAACCTCACCCGACACGCTTACCTAAACCCTAAGCTCTAATCATCAGTTTTTTCAGCGTATTTGGTATGAGGAACATTACTCCGTGCATGCGCACATGGCGTGAAGTCAGAAATTTCGCTTGACACCGGCGCCTATGGGCTACAGTAAGCGCAGATAAGCTGGAATCACTAGTAGTTTTCTGTGAGCCAAGCCTAACCTACTTCCTAACCATTTTTGTTTAATGAATTACATTGCAAATCGGTACTTTCAAATCTCACTTAATTGCAAAGCTTTCAAAAAAAACAAGCCTCAATATGCAAACCCTTGACTAACATTCAGTAGCAACAAATAAAACGTCTAGGTTTTCTGTAGCCTTTCGAGGAATCAGCCGACTGGGCTCTGCTTTCATCGTTTTGGAAACAACCTCCAACCAGTGTTGCCATTTTAGCTGTTTTGCTGCTAGATATAGCAGGTTTTCTCACTGTTAGTTGGAAATCCTTCAATCTAGCAGCTAGCAGGTTTTCTAGCAGGATTTTGAAAACCGTTTAGCAGGTTACAAATTCCTTATAAAAAAAATTGTATGAAAAGTTTTTGGTGATAATATTTTAACTTTTCCTCCTTGTTCATCAAAAAATACGTTGTCTTCTTGACGACGCTTTGGAATGGGCAACACCAGGGCCAAGTACAAGCTGCTTCAATCATTTCGAGTTTTTATTGTGAAGCAACCAACATGCTTCAGGCATATAATTGCGTCATAATAACAAGTAGCCTACTGTAACCAGGGATTGTGGAAGCGGAAGCTGGAAGCGGAAGCGGTCCTTTTTCAGTGGAAGCGGAAGCGCGAAAATCCTACCGCTTCCGCTTCCACATAGGTTATTTGACTTGGAGAGTAACTTGGAGAAAAAGATTTGTCCATTTCCCAATGTGGATTTAAGCGGTGAAGTTGCACTATAAGTCTGAATGAACGTGCGATATCGGTCGCGCGGGAGAACGAGATAAAGCATAACTAGCATCCATGGCATTCCTCATAGAAGGCCAAGTCATCGTTCAACTCAAGATTTTATCGGAAGCTGACTTTTCAAACCCAGCTGCTGTCTACTACAATAGTAACAGTTTGAAAGCACAGCAATCTCCCGGATATGTTCCCAACTTGAATCTGAGCTGTTTGTGCGAACTTAGCAGTTGTGCTTTTAACTGCTTTAGCAAACAGATGTTGATCATTAGGGCTAATGTTTGGAGACTGATTGACGCTTTGACTGAAGCTAACTATTCTTTTCAGCAAGGCATATAGTATTCACTTACATTATGCTTTTCACTTCACAAACAATGTTAGGCAAAGCCAAGCGTTTAATTGAGTCATTTTGTGTCAAACCCTCCAACTGATCCAAGTTAACGAAACATTGGATGACAGTGCGGAGTGAAGCCGCTGTAGGAAAGTCTGTGCGAAGAGGGAAGTTATGCGCAAACATTATGTTGAGTTCGTCTTGGCTCCTCAACATGGAACCTCTTGTGATTCTGCTGTAGGATTCACGACAAGCCGAACGAAGCTGGAAGACGACAACGATTAAAGACATTAAGT
>JGI24159J19872_10005671_pt1 | contig 16162 bp, 8 predicted proteins | sample Ectturendosymbi4_FD_19872 | JGI IMG/M metagenome (IMG submission 19872) | reverse complement strand
AATGATAGAGAAGAAAAAGGCATCGCATGGGCTGACGAAGAACTGATGGAATCTAGACCGATAAAGAACGAACCAACTTTCGACCTGGAAGAGTTCATTTGTTAAAAAACGCAATGCAGCTGCAAACTTGCTCTCACCACAATATCGTCAACGACAACCCCGCCATCTTGTGTGCATGCAGACGCGTTATCACTTCGTATCGTCGTGCTTATATCGCCTCTAGTGACTAAAACAAACTTACCACAAGGTAGCAGCTCCACGCACGGCAATAATGCGGAGACCAAGTAAGCTAGATGCAAGTGTACGTTCATGGTTCCGCACAGCTCGCACCTGTTTTTGCCTTCTTCGTTTCGCCTTTAAATAGCGCTGTATTTGCAACGATTAGGCATTCACAATTGAATCACTGCTACTGAACGGATGTCATGGTTTCGACATTATAGCAAAATTGCTATCGAAGTGCTGTAAAATATGGCTTNGCTGTTTATCCGTGCTGATCGATGTTTCTCTCGTTTTGGGAATAAACCAATGCTCAACCAAATCAAATTCAATGCTTGACTCCAACATCTGGCCACGGGGTTGAGGTGTTGTAAGTTGAGTACGAATGTATGTGACTGAGCTATGCTCAACCACAGCGGGTCTACTATTGATCGGCTTAAGATTATTGTAAAATGGGGAACTTTTCGCCCATGAAGAACATTATGTCACGTAATCGGCGGGCAAGGTGACATANAACATGTGCCACTCAGCACAACAGACAATACAGCATACCAGCATTGTAAGAGTAGCTGATTGTGATGAGTGCAGCACATACTGACAAAATATTGTTGATTTTTTTTACTGTAGCAAGGAAAACACTACCACTATAATTTTTGACGTCTTGAATCACTCTCAGGGAAATTTCGTTTCAGAAATCAAACGAATATCCTGATCCTGTCCTGATCCAATTTTTTTCAAAAATAAATATCCAAATCCAATTCTGATCCAAAAAGTCGCAATTATCCGGCGGATATCAAATCCTGATCCTGTCCATGATCACATCTGCCGCAGAGGTGGGACCGGATCCGGATCGCCGGAGTCGACTCCGGCAGGACTCTGCGTTTTCTTTCGGACCCGGACCCGGAGTCATATATTTGGGAAAAACTGGACTCGGATTCGGAATCACTTTTCCATTTCGGCAGTAGCAGGAGTGTGTGCGGTCATTTCTTAGGTAAAAACATGGGCAAATTACGGTTGGATCGATGATTGTAGCTGGAGTTTGAACAGGAGTCGGATTCTCAAATTTGAAGAATAGCCGGACCGGATGTGGATCCGGATTCAAAAACTTTGTAACAGGAGCGGAGTCGGAGTCTGAAAAAGTGACTCCGACCACCTGTGCTCTGCTATTGAAATCGTTTTCGTACGAAAGTCGCGTCCAATGAAAAAGTTGGTCGGTTATCGGCTTAGAAGCTTTTATTTTACTATTTGCAATTATATAGCATTGACTGATGAGACCAGTCGTGGTAAGAGAACTGTTATCACGACTGTTACGGCTCTTCTGTACTTGCGATCGATGCGCGTTGCCAAAAGTGGTACCGTATTGTATGATAGTGCAAAAGTGTTATTTCGAAATACTAGTTGTTAGGACTAACAAATAATTGAACAATACCCATTTTTTATTTTCTATAAAGAAAAGCACACAATAATAGTAACTTTGTTGTGATCACAATGTGGATGTTGCATGAAAGTACAGCAGTAGCCTACACCGAGAAGTGCAACTCACAAAAGTAGCATTAAGAACAAGTTTCAGAAAGCCATGAGCAGCAGAAACCACAGTGTCAAGTGTGCGATCATGATGTGATCAGCCCGAATGCATGGATGACACAAACAAAAAACACTTAGACAGCACAGCTCTTTCCTCTTGTGTACCAAAGTTGCCTGGAACAAGAGCATATTATGATATTTATGAGGGGAAGCTGCTGTACTGTTAAAGACAATGTGTGTATTGAAGGTTGGATGTGGATTATATGCTGAGTTGTTCGTATCTCCAAACACTACAGATTGTCAGCCTAGTTATTTTCTGCACAGTAGTTATCATCCATCCATTACTATTATTATAATCAAATGAAATTAAATGTCAATAGCAAAGAAAACAAAAAACTAAGATAAAAAAATAGAGAAGAATGGTAAATATTTTATAGAATTAGGCTAGTAACATTAGACACAGATACAGTAGCAAAATGAGATTTTTTTCTCTAGTTCATGTCTGATGGGCATATCATTTTATGTTTGTAGCTTACTATCTTCTTGTCAATCGCTGTTGTTGGCAATCTTTTTAATGTTTCTTTGATCAATGTAATATGGATGATGCCAATTGAATTGTGTATGTACTATCTAGTGTTTAAGGGTATGGTTAGGGTTAACCTTTAGTGTTGAGGTTTAGGGTTAAGGTTTAGGTATGTCTTTGGGTTACAAAAATTATAGCTACTTTAATCCTTTACTCTGAAAAGCAACTGACATTGTAAAGAAGTAGTCAGATATTTCGCAGATTTTAATCTTTTTAAAGTGAAAACCAGATACAGTTGTTTAGACATTGCTTTTATCAATTACAACATCAGAAATGAACATCATAAATGTTTCAACAAGCGAAGTGAGATACAGTAGTCAGGATGGCTAAAAAGGAAAGTAAAATAATATTGCACAAGGGGGCTTACAGAAATCGCAAACATTCAGAAGGCAACAAAACTTACAGAAAGTACAAACAGTTAGAAAACAGTAGCTATTCATTGAAAAAAGGCAAGTGGCGAGCAGCAACACTGATTAATATACTGAGGATGGCTAAAATCAGATCAGTCTTGCATACAGCACAATGTGCTAGCAACGTTCCCTCTGATCACAGCCAGGGACAGGCACTGATGGAACTACTATCAATCACTTGCAGGATCACATGACATATTAAGAAGTTTCTTTGCAAGGCAGCTTGAAAAGGGGGCAGTGGACTTGCCATACACATGCCAGTGGTTTCAATTGCAACTGGTTGAAAGCACACTTAAAAGCACTAGTGTTTCTGTATGCTTTCAAGGAATCAGTCGACTGTGCTCTGCTTTCATCTTTTTGCAATGATTCAAACTTGCACATATCCATATTCAAGTAAGTACTCTACATGATGACTGTAAGCAAAGAATTGATCAGCACATTTTTAATAGAAAATTGATTTCATGTAAATTACTCATCCTTAGTATTCTATTTGAATAAGGGCTAAGGATGCGTAATTTTACGTCAAATTGATTTTCTACTAAAAATTTGCTGATCGATTCCTTGCTTACATTCATGGTTAAAGAATACTTACTTAGTTGAAAATAGTAGTTGTCAAGGAGGTCATCATATTTTTGGCTTTTTGCAAACTCAGCATCCATTCTTGCAATAAGCTAAAACTTGTGTGCGTAAAATTATTTAGATTCTCATTGATTTTCTCAAAAGCCATGGATTGCTGCAGACGTGCTCTTCAGGACAGTGTGTATAAACATTGTCCTAATGTGGGTCATATATTGTAAAAGGGTTCCCACATGGTATTGAAAGTATTGAAAAAGTATTTGATTTCAAAATTGGTTTTCAAGACCTTGAAAAAGTATTGAATTTTGCCAAAATGTGTATTAGGTATCGAAAAAGTATCGAAATTCTAAATAGAAAAGAAATCTCAAGTATCTGAACAGAATTTTACTGAAGGCAAAGCACTTCATTATTTATGCAGTGTAAAGTAATGTGTAAAATTGAATTTCATGATTAAGAATCTAAAAAAATGAAAGAAGTAATGGTATTGAACTTCTTAATTTTAGTATTGAAAAGGTATTGAAAAAGTATGGAAAATGATTTCTAAAAATGCGTGGGAACCCTGTTGTAAGCATATGCTTCCTTGCATTTTGTGACTATATTTTCTACCTGTGATTTGATGACCAAGGTGTATCTTTGAACCATTTCACCACATGTTATAAAAACAAGATGATTGAATGATGATTTTTCAATCATAGTCATTCTTATGCTACATAAATCTTTTTATGAAGTCAGATAGATCAAAAGGAAATGTAAAACAAATATTTGTCACATGCATATAAATATAATATACATATAAAGTACACAAATAGACCAAAACAAATCATCTAGCCACAAATATACAAACCTGTTTTTTTTTCGCTGAGACATTTCACTAATTTTTTTCTGAGACATCTTGGTCGCTGCGACATTTCAGTCATTTGTTTCATAGTTGTATCAAAACTCACAGTAACAGCGTTCATTTGCTTATGTTTGCATTCATTCTCACTGAATTGACATAAATTGTTTTCGGTCATTTCAAAAAAATTTCGGTCTATGACTGAAAAAAATCCAGGATACAAACATTTCACAGTGTAATGGAGAGTAGGAAAACCATAAATATCGGTAATTATTAGTAGGACCAAGACAACTACAAGTCAGATAATGTGATATGAAACATTATTTAAAATGAATCTGGTTCATTGACATAAAAAAGACACATGCAATATGAAAAACAAGAGCCACAAATGTAAATCAAACTACAACCATAACAAAGAAAGAGATGGAAGGCAAGCAGTAAAAAAATTTATAGAGAAAGTTAAGTGGATAGTAAAACAAATTACTTTTGTAAAATTAATAAGTCTGTATAAAGGCCAAGGAATCCTTAGACAGCAAACATGAGACACTGTGTGGTTTTTGCAGAGTATTATTTTGCCTACTGAGCCTTAGTGGAATAGCATATGTGCACACACAAGTTTTTCCATAATTTTTTGCAGGCGATGATTTTATATTTACTAGGGATGCATATAATGGAATATCGAATCATGGATTCGAACCCTTCAGTATTTGAATCCAAAAATCAAAGTTGTTCTGAATATATATTTGTATTTGAAATAAATTTGCATTAAAGAAACGTGAAAAATTATAAAGTCAGCAAAACAAATGGTTTCAGTAAGTTTTGCAGTTGCAATAAATTTTGCAGTGGCATTTGTGTTCCTGAGCAAAAGAAGGAAAAAAACACTCAAGCTCATGACACTATTTCGTGACGTAATGAGCTAATTAACAGGTTGTGTGATCACTGGTCAGCGTTCTACAGCAAAGCTCATTTTGCTCCTGTTTTGTTTCTTTTTTGTCTCAGATTGCAGAATCAGAACAACTCATACATGTGGTGTGCTACGGAGTTTGGTGGCTTGCTGTTTGTGTGTTAGTGTAACTAGTGATGGAGTCTTGAGACATGGTCTTGGTCTCAAGACTCATTTTGAGACCCATTTTTGCAAGTCTCGGTCTCAAAGGCAGCAGGTCTCGATCACAAACATATTGCCTTGAGACTTTGAATACAGCAACAATACGGCTCAGGAAAGCTTTTGTAATTCAATATGTTTTTGTCTGCTGCATTATACAGGTAATAAACAACCAAAGCAGGTAGGAAAAATGCCAGAAATTCGAAAAAATTTTAACTTTGGTATTGTGGTAACATTTTTTGAAAAATGTAAAAATTCTCAAGTCTTGGTCTCGACTACATCTATGGTAACTAGTGAGCTCAGAATCATATTGCTAAGAAACTGAGTAGATAGAAACTAGTAGGTTATGCCAAGGACCAAAAATTATTTTGTTTAGGTTGTACACCACCATTGCAATTTGGAATTTAGCAATCATCATAGCACGGGAAATATTCTGGAATAGGATTCGATATTCTGGAATAAAAAAAAAGATTATGGAATATTCCAGAACCTCTTGTGTTCCATAGTACACATCCCTAATATTCACCTTAGCAAGCAAGTCCTATGTTTCACATCAGAACTTCTTGAGTGGCATACAGACGAACATTTGTTGTCACATGCTAAATTTTTGATAGTCATATGTAAGTAGTCATTGAAAAAGGCCTTTGACACCAGTCAGGCTACTAAGCATCTTTAGCTTTTTGAAATAAACAATGCTTTTGGGAAAGTTGTATTTCTTCTTGTCTTATCTTCTGTTATAGCCTGTGCTATAGTTATTGTGCAATTAAAAACATTATAGCAAAATTTTAGGGTAGTCTAGTCATAGTCTATGCTGTAAAGTTGAATTCATTTATTAAGCTACCTTTGATGAACCTAACTGAAACATATTTTAAATATCACTACAATATGTCTGTAAAAACTTAATATACCATACAATGATTTTTGTAATTTTTTCAAATTGAGGTATTTTGCACTGCAGTTAAATGCATGGGCCAAGGTTAGCTCCACTTCTTACCAACCTGATATATTGAAAACATTACTTTTCTCGTTGGGCATGTTTTTAGTATAGTACTGCTTTATTTAACCAGTCACAATAGAAACCACTGGTGTGTATTGCAAGTCCACCACCCCTTTTTGAGCAGCTTCACAAAGAAACCTGTTGATACATCTGGTGACCCCAGGGAGCAACAGTGGTTCCACCAGGGCCTGTCTTTGGCTGTGGTTAGAGGGATTATGGGAATGCTGCCACTTGGAATCCTCAAGCCTCAATAGGCTACCTCGTCACTGTTTGTTGAAGAGCCACATATGTTGTAAATGTAAAATTTTGTTGAACTCTGCTCAGAATTTTTTTGACTTATATGATGTTTTGATGTTTAAGAAATTTTAAGCTATTGTATAGAGGAGTACTGTTTATCTTATAGTCAAATTTTATGGTCCGCAGTTAAAGAAGCAAAAAGGAAGGCAGAGATGTGAGGAAATGTTACTTTTTAAATGGCTTGCTCTGAAAGACATGTTGTTTATTACTTAATGTCAGACACCATCTAATCAAGGTCATCAGTGTCAGGGCAAATCTTTTACCAAGATTATTTGAAAGTGGCAATGTTTTTTTTGTCACAGGCAATGTTTTTCTACATGATCATTAAGTGCATAAGTGCACTTTTAGCATTTTCTAGTTTTTGCCAATGCAGTTACAAAAGTTAACTGCAAAGCTTTTTTCAAGGTTGCAGAAAATGACAATGTGTCACCATGCCATCCCAAAGCTGACACCATTTAAACTGTAATGTTGTATAGTATTAATCAAAGCAAATTGAAACATGTGAGTTGAATATTTAAGCATGAATGTCAACATCCCCCAAGCCATCAGTGTCTTTAATAATATTTTTCATCTCTGAAATCTATGGCACTAATTTGAAGCAGCACTAAGACACAATTCTTCAAAACTAGACATGTTACTTTTGTTGAAAAGTGGGAATGCTCATGTATCAAGCTTTGATAAGGTTTTCTTAAAACAAAACATCAAGGTATGTTATGTACTTTCAATCCATTCTAAATAAGCCACAGGCCTTTCCTTTGTGCCAAAGAAGCATTTTTAAGCTGGTAATAAGGGCATTGGTTGCTGCCTTGAAAAACTAGTTCCCATTAGGAAAAGAAAGCAGGCTTCTAAAAAACTTGTGATGGCAAGAAGTGTGGCTCAGCAAATATGTTGCTAAATGGAAGCCAAGGTTGCCATGGCAGATAGGCAAAGAAACCAGTAGCCCACATATTTTTTCAAAAAATGCTTTACAGATTCTTTTGACACTTATACTGACTCTATTGTCGAAAGTCTGGTTGATTGCATCAAGGTATGCATAAAACATGTATGTGAGTTAGAGATGAACAGGCATTTTTTGTGCGAAATTTATTTGGAATTTATTAGATTCTTGCCTATGAATTGTGCCTATGTTTCCACCTGGATATCAGCAGCATTTTGGTGCAATTGTGATCCAACACTTCTTGGTCCTGAAGGTTTTAGACTACAATTCATTGGAAGGTTATTTTAAAATGCTTAATAATATCCTGTATTGCTTTATTGAGGGTTTGTGATGTGTTGGTGGCACTTAAAAATATAAGTTTGTTGCCAATATTTAGTAGCCCTTTCCTGGCATGAGTTGCAAATTGAATGGGAAGCTACAGATGATTGCCAATGTAGCTATCACAATCCCAACTTCTAGATATGCACCAGCATTATCTAATTAGGCTGATAGTATTATCTGATTGCTAAAAGTTTGTGTGAGCATTTCATACAAAAAACTAACGAACAATTGTATGAAAAAATGAGATATGAGTTGACTAGCTTGTTATTGATTAGAAGTGGTTTTGTGGTGAAACTTATTATTCATAAGGTTTGAAAAAAAGGCTTGAAGATATCTGTGGATTATAAATTATTAGTCATGATCATGTCATGTTGTTTTGCTTGTTGCTCAGTCAGCATGATGGCTTGTAAGCACATTTGATTTTGTATAGAAGGTGGCAAAGTTTGGTTAAAACAGCTTAAATTACATTCCTTCTTGATTGAACTTTTAGTCACAAGTGTTTTTAGGCTTCTTTAGAAAGGTTGTATGTTGCTGTGCAAAATATATCTTAAACCATGAAAAGAGAACAATGAGCTCAGTGCTGAGCAGAAAATACAACGTTTTAATTTTTGGCTGTGGAGTAGCCATTTGCACATTCTCTTTTATTTTATCACTAATCTGATTGGTGTGCACACATAAATTTTTGATTTTTGGGATAGTCTTTGCTGACTATCCAACTATTAAAAATAATGGTTGGCTGAGCACACACCATCAAACTGGCAGGTTGGGTTTGATTTCTTGTTGGGTCATACTGATGACTTGAAAAATGGTATTTGCAGCCTGTCCAGCATTGTGCTTAGCATTAATGAGTGGGTGCACGGAAACAGTTTCTGCATTGTGCTGTCATTGACTCAACACCAGTGCCAAATTCACTGTGAAAGCAGCTGCGTAGCCCATTTCACAAGCAAGTGGAGACGTGTGTCTGCAGAACACTCGTGAAATTCTGATAAGAATGCAAAAACTTGGTATAAACATAAAAGTTAATTGGTAAATGACGTACTTGCTAGCTTTGATACTACTGTGTTTCCCTGATAATAAGACAGGGCTTATATTAATTTTTGCTCCGAAATTTACACTAGGGCTTATTTTCGGGGAATGTCTTATTTTGATATATCAAAAAATGAAGTTTACAAAGTAAAAATGAAGGTAGTTTTTTGTAATTTCTGTTTATTTAAAAATATCAACATTTACTTATCATTAACATGTTTTTTATTCAGAAACTCGTTAACAATAATTTAGTCAAAAACAATCACTTGTTAACAATAATTTATTCAAAAACAATCATACCATCGTCCTTTGGAATGTCTTGCAGGTCATCTGTTTCCAAAATTCCATCGGAGTTTTCGCTTAACTCATTTCCCACCAGTCAACTAGGGCTTATTTTAAGGGTAGGGCTTATATTAAAATCATCCTCAAAAATCACACTAGGTCTTTTTATTGGGTAGGTCTTATTATTGGGGAAACACAGTATTGGACATTTGTTGGATAACATTTACAGAGGGTTTTGGTTGTTTCCCCTACGATATGGTGCAATAGTTTTGAATAGTGTGCTCTGCTAAAATCAGAAATTTGTTTTAATGTTCATTCATGTCAAAATCACGTTCAAACCAAACAAGTAGTCTTTTCATCTTGTTTTTTTATCATAGCTCTTGTTGCATGACTCTTCTTTGTGTAATTATGCAAATCCAGCTTTGGCTATATTTTTAGTCTATTTTAGGTATGAAGCTGTGCAATCTAGGTGCAGGCCTCATGGTGTGTACCACATGCTAAATTGTATTAAACCTAAATGTTTGCCTACTACGGGCTTTTCCTTGTGATTACCTTGCTGCACTATTTCAAATCACAAAAAAAGAAAGTACTGCTAGATTAAGCGACTTGCCATGATGCTGAATTTTTGCATGATTGTCAGAAATATCATTTCATGATTTGATTAGAATTTAATGCTTACTGATTTGCTTACATATTAATTTAAAAGCTCAGATTGACTTGGAATGTGTGTAGTGAAACTGGTGCTGTTAAGACTCATTTGAGCAAAACAGTCTAACAGCTTGCTTGAAAACTTGCTTAAGGTTGCTACCATCATAAAAGACCATGTCTATGCTTATAACTGCAAAACTTGATGGTTGTGTGAATATGAGAGATGGCCTTAATAACCATAAATTTATGCATTTTAAGTTGAGTCTTGCTTGTGAATCAACGTTTGACCACTCAATGCATGGTGTAGTATGTTGTCGAGGTAGTACTATTGTCTGTTTTTATATGCTATTTTTAGTTGTCTAACCACAGTGTTCTAAGCAGGGTTGTGGAGTCGGAAGTAAAATGTTTGACTCTAACTTCAACTCTGACCTTTCCAAAATTTCTGACTTCTTAACATAACATGTATGAAAAGTTTGGCTGTTAACACTATTGTAGCAGCTAGCAATCAATGGAAATAATGGTACACTGGAAGAATTCTCTGTTTCTATAAAAGTTTCAAAAGAAATTGTACCATTTCAACAGGAATTCCTAACATACGAGTGCAATGTAAACACTATTCAATTGGGACTTCCGGAGTCAGATAAAAAATCCGACTCTGGCTCCTAGTGCTCCTAGAAATCTGACTCTACCCAAAAACCTCTGACTCCTTGCGACTCTGACTTTGCAACCCTTGTTCTAATCAACCTTTTTCAAGTGCCTTTTAAATTAAAATGCCTTAGAGGAATAAGTTTATTGTGCAGTGTTCTGTTTTCTATTGTGTTTTCGTGAATATACCTCTATTACAGGTCAACATATGGTGAATTTGTTTGCCTAAGTTCGTGACTAAAGAAGACACTTTAGTCAAATCAAAATTGTACAGTGCAGTTTTAGTTATTGTTAGCTTTTTTACACATGAGTGCATCTTTTTTCCAGGTGCTAATATGTACGTTGAAGTAATAATTGACATGGGTTAATTTTAAACAATGCATGTGCTTGTACTTTTTGGTAAGTTGGTTCTCAAGAGTTTTGTTGTCATTGTTTTGATGAGACTGCTGTTGGTTGGTCATTTATTTACAGAAACATCTGTTAGAAAAGTGTTGTAGGTGATATATTGCAAAAAGTAGTTTACATAATGGGAAAGACCATATGTTTGGTGAAAAGCGTTTTCACTGATTTAAGTTAAGTTGTAACTGCATCACAGTTTTTACCAAACAATGCATTCCTTAAGTTGATGTCTACAGTTTTTGTAGACCAGGCCTGCCCAACCTTTTTAGTGTTGCGGGCCACATTCACATGAGGAAATTTATTGTGGGCCACACACGTTTTTGTGGCGTAACAATAAGCTATTGTGACATGACAAATCCCTTGATTTTGATAAGTTTTATGCGATAACACAAGCGGATAATGAGTCCTGTAGTTGCACGCAGTGTTGCCAGCTTGTGTGGATGTAAGCCAAATCTAAAAAATTGACATATTTTCGAAGCGTATGTCATACAAGTGTTTGGGTGGTAGGCCCATGACAGAAACAACAGGTATAATTTCGGTGTGTTTTGATGGCAAATGCACTTGAGCCTAAAAAAAAATACCAAAAAATTTGAAAAGTCTGCTTGTGAATTCATTGCATCGTGGACCGCTTAAAACAACCTTGCGGGACGCGGGTTGGACAACCTTGTTGTAGACGGTTTTATAGTTCTTGTGCACCAATCAGTGCAACTGTTAAAGCTTCTGGTTCTACTTGGTGGAATTTTTAAACATCAAAACCAAGGAAGTCAGTCACGTTTGATGCAAACATTGCAAGCCTTAACTTAGGGGCAAGCTCACTATTCTCTAATGTGCACAAAAGTAACACTTGCGTGCTGTAAAAACTTATTTTGTTGGATGTTTTACTGATCTTTTTGATCAGAAGTTGTTATATGGTAAACTGCTTTAGTATGTCATATCACTGTACCTCTTCTATATAAGAGTTTGTAATTTTGTAGCAAACTATGCTGGCCTTTCATTCTGTTTGTGTATAAATAAGAAAAACACTTAAAAACCGGCCATATGTCTTTCTGGGCAACACTTAAGTTTCACTGTTTGGAAATAAGAACAGTTTTTGGGCTTATTAACAAGTAACACAGCATAAAAAAAAAACTCTGCAAGTTTTTAATCTGTTCCGAAAATGGATACCTGTTGCACAATAGCAGTGTAAAAAGGTCAATGTAATGTAACGTACTGTTTACAGTACCAGCATTTTGTTTAGACCAATGGTTCTTAACCTTTTTTCCACCACGCCTCCCTTAAGTAAAGTATTTGTCCTTTATTTCAAGCCCCCTGATTTTAAATAAGCTGTAAAAACAAATCTATGTACTGGTAAATTTAATGATCAAACTTTTCATGTTGTAGTGCGTGCAAAGGCTCACGTACCCCTGGCGACTCTCCCTGGTTAAGAACCACTGGTTTAGTTCTCCATTATATCATATGGCCTTGATCATTCACAGTAATTTTATACAGTATATGACAACAATGGATCACATACCATGTGTTAACAATTGTGAAAATGTTTTGTGGATATCTGCATGCTTGTGATGTTAAAAGTGTCTTTCAAGCATGTTTGTAGAAAAACTAAAGGTTGGTGCCGAAATGACTGCCTTTGCGATAACACCCCTCTCACATCAATCAAACCAAAAAATTGTCTGAACCACATCATTTACATGTAAAATGCTAACAAAATTGCTGTGTGCTTCCTAGTGCCATCTCTGTTACGTCCTGAGTGGTTGATATTTATAGCGTGCTTATTTATATGAAATGTGATGCGTTTGCCACTGAATAGCATGCTCAGTACAGTATTATTGCTCAAGTTATGTGTAAATGTTTTTGGATACTGCTTTTTATGCATTTGACTGCCTTTTTCAGTTGGAGTGTTCGTCTGTACAACTGTCGGCATCACATGTCCAAAATGTTCTAAGAAGTGCAATGGAGCAGGATTCTTCAGTTGCGATTCTTGCGTTTGTAACCCGTCATGTCAGGCAAGTTATATTTTTCATGGCGTGTTTATGGTTTTAAGATGAGAACTGGGAAGACTTGTTTTTAATATTTGCTAGTGGCCTGTTTGAAATAGTTTTGCACATGTATCACAGCGTACTGAGCACCTACCATTTTTCGCATGTCGTTGTTCAATTCAGTCTTTCAAGTTAAGCCTTTGTTATAGGTGTGAAGGATGAAGCAGTGGTGGGTATATATCTATAAGCACTTCTGCAAACTATTTGGGTGCTTCATCTATATGCCTTGCTTGAGTGTGTTGGACTCTTACAAGTTTTGATTTTGTGACATCTTACCCGGTCGTTTATTAATGGTATTACGGCAATGTATTTTTTCCGTATTGTTCCAACGAAATACCACCAGCTTTCAGAGAACCATCTGATAAAGCAATATTGCCCGAGTATTGCAATCGCCTCTTATTCCAGCAACAGAATTGCGTTATACAGTAGGCTGCAACTAGTGAGGCTACAACTAGTTAAACGTTGATAACGCCATCTTTTCACGGCCCATTTTTTATTCTACTTTTCTTTTTTTGAAACATGTCATTAGCATACTGCAAGCTTCCAAAGTAAGCTGTTCGCGAATGTCGGGCGTCGAGAGCGACCCTTTTCAGGTTTGGTTCTTCGCCATTTCGGCTTTGTGGTCGGTCGGGAAATCTTTTGTGGTACGCCCAGCTATGACAAGCGGACCAATCGAGCCGTAAGCCATCACCTGACTCGTCAAAAAAGATGAATTCCTTCGATTAACGTTTTCGAATTTCCTTATACGGAATTTTCCGAAATTTAGTTTTACGCTTTTCGCTAAATCCAACCAATTTTGTTTACGATGAAGACATTTTTCTGAACGTTCGGCATGGTTCGTTCAACTCGTTGTTTTTGCCTTGTCCTTGTAATACGGCTGGCAATTCTTCCAATTTTTATTCAGCTCCTTTTACCCGTTGGTGGCACTTGTGTCGTTGTACTTTCCAAGTTTTATAGCTATTTTCCAAATGAGATATTCACTTGAATTTGTGCAGCGTTAAATGCTTAGTTTTTTTCTGTCTATTCCGAAATTAAGCAGATATCTGAGAAACGAAATACGCCGTACCATACAAAGACAAAAATACAATAGGGTTGCGAGGATTTATTTGAAAAAATACGCCGCACCACCCTTTTAGGACCTCGTAGTCGAAACGTGTTGCACATGACATGAATTATTATCAACTGCAGGGCGAGAGTATGCCAAAAAATCCATATTTCAACGTTTGTTGGAACCTTCGTGCGTTCAGTTGTTTGCTTTGCGGCGACATCAACTTACCCTGATGCTAGTTTCTTTCTTCGGTCATAGACCGAACCGAAATTTTTTTAAATGGCCGAAAAAGATAAATCAATTAGGTCAGAAATATGGACTAAAGAGTAGTGTTATGGCGAGCTTCAATAGTACTACGGTACAAATGACCGAAATGTTTCGGCGAAAAAGAAAAACCCAGCTCTGGTGCAAGCAGTGCAAAGTAGTTTCACGGGAAAGCGGTGACCGCGTGACGCATTGCACAATCGAAGGCGTTTCAATCGGCTCGCAAAGAAAGTGTGTCACACTGCCAGCTGCGCTCTCGCTCAGATCGCTATCAAACGCTCAGCTCACACAGGACAGCAGGAACTTTCTCTGCCACATCCTGCACGCAGCCAACCAGAACGGTCAATTGCGATTGAAATAACTTTGCCCTTAACGTTTCCGGCACGAATCTTGTTTTAGTTGCATGGTCGGATCACGTGTTGTTTTGCTGTTCCGCTTTTGTCGTGTGCGTTACGTGTGTGGGATAAACATTACGGAGGGAACTCTTGCTCATGTGTTATTAGATTGCGGCGTGAACGTTGTGTGATGGTCCCATCTCAGCCCTTGTTACTGCAAACTTGACTCTCGTGTTTGGTAGTTACACTATTGTTTTTTTTTTGCTGAGACATTTTGGTCACTGAAACATTTCGTCATTTGTCTCACAGTTGCATTAAAACTCGCCGCAGCAGTGTTCATTAGTTTTCATTTTCAGACATTCTGACCGAAATGACTTAATTTTTTCGGTCATTTCAAAAACATTTCGGTCTATGACCGAAAAATGACTCCAGGTCGTAAACAGATACTAAGTGGATAAACTTACAACTCGGAACATCTGTGCCATTTGGGAGTGTTTCAGTTTCAATGTTCTATTCGGTTACCTCTTGATTTTTTGTAAGCTTTTTCGAGGAATCAGCCGGCTGGGCTCTGCTTCAATCTTTTTGCGCTGATTCAAACTTGCACATATCTATATTGAAGTATGTACTCTCCACAATGGAGGTGAACAAGGAATCGATCAGTTAGTGTTTGATAGGAAATCGATTTCACGTAAAATTACGCATCTTCAGTCCTGAAATCCAAAATCACGCATCCAAAACTATGCAGAGCGATTCCTTGCTTACTCCCATTGTGGGGAGTACCTACTCGGTTACCTCTTAACATAGTTGCGAGAGATTTCCACTGCCTTCATACCGAACGTTTATTCGCCGAACCGCATAAGCGCTACTTTTGCCGAGCCTCGTCAGATCCGTCGAGTGTTTATTTTTTGTTGTAATTTCGTTCGTGAGCGCTTGTCTTTGGAAATAAACTGCTAGGTCGCGCAGCGCGCCGGCGCTGCGCGTGAGCCAATATTTGCACTTGCCGGAGATGATTAACGGGCTCGTTGTCGAGACTCGGGATTTGTGTAGTTTCGCTTCTTAAAAGTTCGACCGCAAAACACGCCTGCGTCAAACAATCAATCACGTCGAAACGTTACACAAAACCCTCCTTCATTGCAAACAGTGAATTTCGTTCTAACTTCAATTTTATCTGCTTGACGACAGTCTTTGTTTCGATCAGCTTTAGTCTTTTGTAATTGCAAGACGGATGTCCGCGGTGGTGCCAGCATTGTGGTTTGTGACATTTTCATGCTGTCACTGCATCTTTGTCCAGTCATACTTCCAACTAAAAAATGCAATTTAAAAAGTGTTTTGGACGCTCCGCTCATTTTTCTATGGTCCAATGTGGCCCTTCTCTATAAGTCAAATTTCTACGTTTCTTCGAACACATTTTTTCTACTAAGTCTTAGAACCACATTCTTTGTTGCGGCTTTCGGCTGCTTGCGACTCTACGGAGTGCATAGTTCGCCTGGTTTCTTTCAATTCTACCAGTCTATGACCAGTTTGATAGCTTGCGATAGCTGTCTTTCCCACTGCAGCTGATAATTGTACGCGGAAAAACGAATGTGCGAGTGACATTTCAATGCGTTTGCAACCAAGGCGTTGGTTCTATCCGTTTGATCATGTAGATTAGTATATTGATATATTAGTATATATAGTAATT
>JGI24159J19872_10005668_pt1 | contig 16168 bp, 9 predicted proteins | sample Ectturendosymbi4_FD_19872 | JGI IMG/M metagenome (IMG submission 19872) | reverse complement strand
CAGGATCTGAGCAACCCCTGGTGTGTGTCGTCATAAACAACACGTTACCCAACCGTCAAAAACAACAACACAGCTTATCATGCATTTGGGAAATATTGAATGCAGGCTAGAGGGTTACTAAATTATCTTTTAAAATATTGCTGGCCGAAAGTTATCTACTGCATATGTGTAGGGTTGTCGGATGGACGGTATTTTACTGCTAATTTATCAGAGGCGTGTAAAAGGCCGGTATTTTGAAAATCAGTATCTGGAGCCGGTATTGTGAAAATAAATAATTTAGCGTAACTTCAGAAAGAACTAACGCAGAATTCTCAAACTATAAGGACTCTAGTAGTGAATCTTGTCAGGACAAATCCTTCAGCGAAGTTTATTTGCTGCTGTTGACGCAATCTTTGGTGCGATTGTTACGTCACACACACACCGAAATGTAACGATTAGCCAAAATACGGGCAAATCATTAATTGTCGCTTAACAATACTGATTGTGTCTGTTTTCCCTGTGCTGCTTACGAATTACGACACAGCTTAGATCTGGCGCTGTTGACAAAATGACCGGTATTTTTACAAAACGCATTTGGCAACCCTGCATGTGTCAACCAAACGATCTTAAAATTAAGAAAAAAACTGGGGGGGGGCAAGCAAAAATCTGGGGGGGCATGGCCCACCCAGGCACCCCCTTAGAATCGCCACTGCCTATCAAGATTCACTACAAGGGTCAGTAGAATTTGAGAAGTTATGCGTTAGTGACTTTTTCAGTTACTGCAAATTATTTATTTTCAAAATACCGGCTTCAGGCATTGGTTTTGAAATACCGGCGTCTTACCGGCCTCTGGTAAATTAGCAGTAAAATACCGGCCAGGCCGGTGAATTACCGGTCATCTGGCAACCCTATGCACAAGTCACTGATCACCATATCACAATTCATCAGCAAAGCTAGTTCAGTATAATGGCGTCAGCAGTCCGCACTCTAATTCCAAGGTCACTGAGATACTGAAAAAAAATTAACCACTTTTATGTAACGATTAATGTGAAAGCCTTCCCGCCTTTTCAGCCGAGAATTAACTCAACCACAGTATAAATAAAGTACAAATCTCGCAGGCCCTCCCACAAACTAAGCTACGCCACCATCTCGTATCATGTTGCAGTTAAGTAGGAACAGCTTACTGCATGCAAAAACAATATATCATAGCCAGTGACGTAACAGACGGGAGGCAGAGGGGCGAAATGACCCCCTAGCAATCTAAATGTGAAAACAGGACCGCCACCTTAAGTGATCTTTCGGTTTTAGTATTCCTTTGGTTTTCAGTAGTTTGTTGTTTTTTGCGTTCTACGGATTATTTTCCGGTGATTGAGGGTTTTAGCATAGCTATCCAAATCCAGATTTACCATCGTTTCTCATGTTTTTTCCGAGCGTTGGCTAGTGGTAGTGGGCTCTGTACGGTGGCCAGTTGTCCCCTTTTAGCTAAGTTTTCCACCTTGACTCAAAGCTCTAGTTACGCCACTGATTATAGCTATGTAAAATAAGAATGCAAAAAGGAGGATATTTTCGAATGTCCTCAGAGAATATTTCATCTTCTCATGAAAAACGTGGACATGTACTTCAAAATGAGGGCGTAGGCTATGGCGGCCATACCTAGCAATGCTACTCATATGCGACTTGTGGAAATCTGAGTAAAGCAGACGCAAAATCTTCCAGTAACGAATAGAGACGTAAGCTAACGTGTTCTTCGTGGCTTGGCCTTGCATTCACTAGATTCAGATACCTGACCGACTTTCAGGAAACCAATAAGTGTGATAGTTGTTTCGTCAAAGTATCAAATGTTCGTCAAGTGAAATACTGCTGTTTGACCTACAATCAATAGCGTCTACAAACAAACTTTTCTCGCTAAAAAAGACTAAGTGGCACGCAAATGTTGCACATATGGCTAAACACATGAACATGGTGGGGGCCCTCTTTGGTGGGGAGCCCTGAGCCCGGGCTCCTTGGGCCCCCCAAAAAACGGTGCTGTCTTGAACAAAGAAGTATCATGACTGAATACTCATTCTGCAACTGCATTAAATACCGGAATCCAAAGACAAGACGAAACATACGAAGCAACTAGGAAGTTGTTGGTAAGGATGCCAATTGTGTTGCCAATGCAGAAATACAATATAGTTATCTGGCGTTGCCAATGCAAAAAAATACGACTGAAATTGATCTGTCAAATATTTCATTTTGCGTGTGAGCTTCAGTAAAATGTCATTATTTAGAATGGGTTTAATGCTTCAAATTACCTAATTTGACAGATCAATTTCAGTCGTATACCTAAAATGTGTAGCACGAACTTTTTGTACAAACAAGGATAATCGTCGGAAGAGGGGGAGGAATTTGAAAATTTCAGCAAAAAATGCTGTTTCTTAGTTTCGAGTGGTAAAAAACAAATTTCACCACTTTTGGCCCACCCTAGAAAAAAATCCAATAGTGGCCCCCCCTGAAAAAATTCCTTCCGAAGTTCCAACGCCCATACACACAAGCCTGTAAAATTAACCATTTTTGTAAAAAATTGTGTTGCATTACACCATCTGGCAACACCGTTCAACAACACCAATACCGTAAGCAATCCGCAGCAAGGTGACCGACCGTGCACGGTGTATTCTGCTAACAATTACGAAATCCTACCAAATTCACTGTTTTCAAATAATATATTGGAAATAATATCGGCAAAATACTGTCAAAATTGTGCAACATTTTTTTCATTAAACGATTTACTTTAACTCTGAATCCAATACTGATTGTGTTACTTAAATTTACGACATGTAGAAAAAATCCGAAATTTAAAAGTGAGGGGGCCAGACCCCTCAGAAATAAAAGTGGGGGGCTCTAGGCCCATTTCAGCTATCTTACTATCAAATAAAAAACAGAAACAGGTTGGATGCCAAAGATAACATTATTAGTAGGTCGGTGTTCCTGACATACCACAACAATACGATCTGCGATTTGCTCCTCGGCGCCAAACTCGCAAGCTGCCGATAGGGCCAGACACCGTGTATATACGTTGAAGTTGAACCTATGAAGGTAGCTTAGCCTGACCCATGCTGGTCTTCGGAGGGACATTCCAGTAGGGACATACTGTTTATAGAAATGTCGTTCTTTTCGGCATCCAAACTTGTATATTCATTTGTCAGTAACAAGTCTCCGCAAGGGCGACGCTGCCAAATCCTCTCGCAAAGTGTTTTACTGGGAAATCGACTTCACGTAATTTACGCATCTTCAGTCTGCAAATTGCAAGCAAAAGTTTATGGGTGAAACGATAAAAAAATAACACAAGACTAAGATAAGCTCTCGAACTGTAGTTTCAAACACACGCTATGATGATAATGCTATAACCACCGAAGCCAAAAAGCAAAATTAACGTCAATTATGGCGGGCGGCTTGCTTCAAGCAACCACTACTATCAGCTGCTGATTCAGCAGCGTCTCCGTTGTGCTGTCTCATTGCTGAAATGTATTGGCAGTCGGAACCAGCTGAAATGTATTGGCAGTCGGAACCAGCTGAAATGTATTGGCAGTCGGTACCGGAGCCAGCGCAAAGCCACGAAGGTAGAGCATGGCAGGCAGATGCTTCGAAGGCTCAACAGCAACCTTAGAGTTTTCGATTACCATTACTTGAATCTTCGATTCTCTGTTGTATATTTATTGTTGCGGACATTGACTCGTGATTTATCCAAGCAAGAAGTACTGTAAAGCACATTTCCAGGAAATAACTTGAAGCCCAAAAATCTTTGCATCCTGGTCTGCAAGAACGTGTTGGTGAAACGTTACATAAACGCCCTTTGAAAGACAACTTTTTGCTTGAAAGAGGTTCAGTCCAGACATCAACACGTTTTGCCTTAGGCGTCAATCACACTATCGCTGATCAGCAGACCGTAGAAAATCCTGCGATATATAGTCTTGAATTTTTATATAGGCGAGGCATGAAGCGATTTATGCGGCAGTGTGCAGTTTGTTGCTGCGAAACTAGAAACTAAAACGTTCAAGAAATCAAGCAAAATATTGTGGCTAAACTATTGCTTCATAGCAGTAGAGTCCCTTTTTTGGAACATTAAAAGTGCTAGAAAGTCGAAGCATGATTACGTCTATGCATGTTAATAAATAAAAATAAATATGTAGTGTTTCCCCCATGACCTGAAAGATTGTTGATGGTGCGCAGCGATTATTACACGAGTCAAACTTTTTTAAATGTCTATTTGGTTTTAATTATTTATGCCCATATTTGTTGATCCAGGATAAGAAGAAATTTTGCAAAAAAAAACAATCATACAGTCGCCAGTTACTTTTTGCTTTATTTCGATTTAAAATTTTCTGGTCAGCCTAGAGAGGTTGAGGTTGTGTTTAAATGGTGACACTTAGTCCTGATTCTAACCAGAGGAACTCAGCTAGTGAACAAGAGCAGAGAGACCGAACGTAACTATACTTTCTTCAAAGCAGCCCCAGGTTTTCTTTGTTGCAAAAAGAGCCGGAAGAACATACCAGTCATAAAAGAGTGACATAGCAGAACGCTCACAGAACATCCGCGTCTGTAGAAAATGTCGCTGCAAAACGTTGTTCCCTACAGTTGAAATTCCTCAAAATCAGAATGACGTCATCATTGCTGCCACATGCTGAGACGTTAGAGAGTTTAAAGGCAATTCTTCTGTGCCTTGCACAGATTTTCCCAAGTCCACGAACGGCTCTATATTGGGGTTTCTTCCTTTTTTGAAGAGGCAGTCTTTTTTAAATTTTAAGCAAAAGATTGCAGATCAATCATTTATTCAAGGTAGATTTCAAGTGCAGCAGAGTAAGATAAGGAACGCGTATGAAACGTCGTAAGAAATAACAGTACCTGATAATTCCCGGCTTAAGTGACTGATTTTTGCCGCCTGTTTCCTGTGCAAGTCGCGCTTATTGACTTAACGCAATTGCTTGCTTTGTGACGTAATGCATTCATTTCAATCAATGAATGCTTGCTGACGATGAAAACAGTTGTTTTTCAAAACGTTCATTGTGGCTTCTTTCAAACAAGTGGCTTTTGCGCAGTTGCCTCTTGTGGTTTCCGATTGGTTTCTCAGTTTTTAAAATATTCGGAAACGTTTCGAAAAACATGTCGAGCCGTTTGCTTTGCAAACGAGCTAAGTCTGCAAAGAGATTGACACGGTCCTGACTTAACACAACGACAACATTGAAGAAAGGCTATCAATGTATTTTAGTGATAAGCTCAGGGTTGCTGCACTGAGACGAGCAAGTACAGTATTGTTTAAATATCGTGCAGGATAATATCGCTTCTCTAAGATAAGGTACTTCCTTTTCAAATATGCTGAAGCCTCTTTTTCAAATATAATGAATCAAAAACAACTTTCAACTAAAGTGTTTCCACACATCAGAGATAGTAAATTCGACACTGCAGATTTCTTCGAATCTAATTTTACTAATGTAGAAAAAAATCGTAGCTATTGCAAACACAATGGGAGTCGGAGGGATTTTCCAGGTGGGGGCAATAGGCCAATAGTGCCAAGGCACCCTTGTCACCCACTTCCGACGCCCATGGAAACAGCAGAACTTTCGGAACGTTGACGAGACACTGATCGCCTAGTGTTTACTCCAGATATCAAAATCACAGTCTAATGTTGCAAGTCCAAAGCAAAAATATTACTCTGAAATTGTTACAGTTAGGCTTTTGCCTGACAATTGTCGGATCCATAGGAAAGATGAAGGAGAAGACAAGTTTTTCAATGACAACAAGGATTCGCAGGCTTTATAATTTTTATAATTGATAAAAAATAATTTACATTGTGCTATTATTTTTCATTAAAAATGGATGTTATTGTCATATTATTGATGACAAAGTTTATATGATTGATAAAAAAAGTTAATAGCTGATTGACAAACGGTTTCAGGAAGAATAAGCTACTGCAAGTTTACCACAGCAATGATAACTTCAAATATATATGCTTATTATTCATTTTTGGCATCCTTAAAACAATCTGACTTCGGTTTCTAACCCTGCTTGGCTTTACCTGTATTGCTATTACTGAAGTGTGTTGCTCTTAATGATGTCTGTATTGCTGTTACTGAAGGGTGTATTGCTATTGCTGAAGTGTGTATTGATATTACTGAAGTGTGTATTGATATTACTGAAGTGTGTATTACTATTACTGAAGTGTGTATTGCTATTACGGAAGTGTGTGTTGTCGTTGCTGAAGTGTGTATTGCTATTACTGAAGTGTGTATTGCAGTGGCGTATGATGGTCATTATTGCTGCGTGTGGGCTGTTTGTGACGTAACACGATTACGTCAACTTCACGTTGGAAATCCAACGTTTTAGCAAAGTTTTTTGACACAATGCATATCCATATACATACACTCTCATTATTCATTATTGTATAACTTAATATGCCATTGTATTGACTTTAAACTATCAGCGCTCCAACTTAAAATGGAGGTGCAAAATACACTCAACGCTAGGACAAAGGAATTATAACTGCAAACATATCAGACTGCACGTTAAAACCAAGGAGTAAAACACATTCAGCACTGCAACAGCGCAGTTTACAATTGCAAAACCAGTCTGAACGAATGTCTCTTTGAATACTAGCAGTCGAGCCCAGAAGGTGTGCGCCTCGGATAGCGCACACCCAGATCGAAACAACAAGGGAGTAAAATAGACTCAGCCCTGGAAGGTCACAACTGGAAAAACAATCTGCGGTTCTGCGCGAATGTTTTATCGGTTACGAGTTTGCGAGCCCTGCAGGTGTGCGCTTGGAATGTCGCACACCTTGGTTTGTCAGATAGAAACAACAGGGGAGTAAAGTTCACTCAACCCTGTAACAGCGCAGATCACAACTGCAAAAGCAGTTTTCGCAAATGTCTCTTCGAATAAAAGAGCAGTCGAGCACATACACATGGCGCACACCTTCGCGCTGGAAAGCACAGAATTATCTTTATATCTTTTTTGTTATTTTACCTTGATCGCACGATCTGGAAAATGTCACGTCATGTTTAGTTTCACAGGGTGTGCGTGCGACGCACACCTAGCACACCCGAGGTATGCGCCCCTGGTGTATTGCTATTACTGAAAGATGTTCCCGCAGCAGTGAAGCTACAAAAACACTCTTTTTATTGGTTTGCTGATACCTTTCAGAAAATCTTTCAACACGGAACGCTTGAAACAAATTTTTCATGTGACATTCGCGGTTAATTCAGCGTTTTGTTTGTTTTTTTTGGTTGGAAAATATGCGAATGAAAGACCTGTTTTTTATTCCGCTTTTCCTTAAAGGACACCCTGCTTCGTTTAACTTTTTGTCTGACTGTAAGTCGCATAAAAGATGTTTTCCCGCGGAAAAATGTGGCAATCTGTCTTCGCAATCTTCCTCATCTTCACCTGGGTAACAACAATCACGTGCTTGCCGAATGGTGCCCCCACCCAAGCCTGCACGAGCATGACACCGCATCATATCCAAAGTCCAGCATCCGGAAATGACCATCGCCACAGCACAAACCACAGCACTAAAGTCGAAATGGACCGTGGCCAAAGCACAAACCACAGCACGAACCAAAGCACTGACGTTGAAGTGGACCGTGGCCAAAGCACAAACACAAGCACAAAAGTCGAAATTAAGGCGCAGACAATTTCTCCAAGCTATTCCATAATGACTGATCCCTCAACGTACAAGAACGGTTCTACTGTCCGTGGTGAGTTGTCTTTATTCTTTGAAGTGGGATAATCTGCCGTCTTTGCGACTAAGCTTTCTCTGACCGGGACTTCAAAAAGTCTTCGAAACATCTACCACGGTTTTAGAAAGCAAGCACCGTCGGAGGGGAAGATAATCTTTTGACACGTTTGCGATTGTGATTTTTGAGTTTTGTTGTCATCCATAGCAGCTTGTTTACGATAAAACAGATTTTCACATTGTGGCAAAATGTCATATGTAATAAACTGCAGGCACAGCCGTTTGAAAAAAGGTTGCAGCATACATCTCAACTACCGGCTTTTATAGTCTGCAGCATTGCGTGGTATCCACCTTGTATCAGTTCAGTGGCTCTCGTGCTTTTTAAGCGTCTCTTCCTTATGTTGACGCTAGAATCAGTCATGCGGATAAAAGTGCCACGTGTTGGTGACACTTACTAACTATCCAGCTTCCTTCACATCACTTGTGCTAAAATAATTGCAGAATGTGTAGATTATTAAAACAAACTCGACTGACTAACCCAGGGGTCGGCAACCGTTTGTACTAATTGAGCTTGAGCCATTCTGCTTCATTTTCCAGCAGATATGACCGATGAGGAGCCACGAAGCGTTGATACCGTTTTATGTTTCATGTGACTTCACATGGACACAAGCAAATATGCACCCAACTTAAATCTAATAGTAATCATAATCAAATGCATATTTAAATTCCAATTTTTGTCGAATCCAGAGAGAGAGAGAGAGACACTTCAGAGCAGTTAAAGAGCCGCATACGCCTTCGGAGCCGCAGCTTGCCGACCCCTGGATTAACCACGCGTTTTTCAATATATTGGTGACCCTGGCTTCATTTGAAACTTTGCCACACAGGAGACGCAGTAGCCTCTGAAGGAAGGATATTTCGCCGAGATAAAAACCAAACTGCAAATAGTTCTGAGTGTAGTTTTTTTGCTTGCATTTCTTTGTCACAACTTTTGTCGCTCAACCTTACCACATGCGTATCCATGTTTGACAATGTTTGTAACTTCGCTTTGTCGCTCAACAGTGTCTGAAATGAATAAACTGCAATGGCAAAGGAAAGATTTTATTACTCAACTGCAATATAATAACTCAGTGATTTCAATCGTGCGGTTTACTGTCTTAAGCATTCAAACGTAATAATAGCAAGGTGACATTGCAATAACAATATTACATCACAGCACTTATAGTTAACTACATACCGACCCACCTTACTCACCCAACCAACACACTATAGTAACATTGTATTACCGATTAACTTACTGTAGTGGCGAACAAACCTACTGCAATTCATGAAAATTTCTCGCTGCACTGTTTGGGAAACCCTGACTTTAGTTGCAAGTTCTATTGGAACAATGAAAACACCATCAATGATATGATATTTTGAGTTTCGATTCCAGATTGCGTTATAAACAGGAGCAACGCAACTAGTCATAAGTGTGCTGGAGGGCTTTCATCAGGGAGTTTGAAAGCGTTTGTCCCAAAACGTCCGTCACTGACTCCATTTCTGAGAACGGCTATTCTGAGTTTTTTTCCCAAGAAGTGGGTCCAAATCAATATTTTAAAGTGGATCTAAAAGCGTTTTGTAGATAGTGGGCGTGCTAGGTGAAATGTTTTGGAAAGTTGTTCAAAATTTTGTCTTATGGAAAGTGGGTCTGCATCATGCACCGAAGAGTCGCCATGTTTCTGTCAAAGCAAAGATCAAAAAAGGTCATCGATGTTTGGTAATTTTGCTAGAAAATGCCAGACAGCGGTCAGCATTTCACACAATTTTTTACTCCGCAGCTGCGGATACCTAATATTTTTCTGGCTACACACTTGTAGAAATATCATTCTAGGCACAATTCTGCATCTTTTAAAAATCCATACATTCTTGCTCTGATTGTTTACCTTTGCCTTCAAAAAGCCGTTTCCTCGTCCCGAAAGTTCAAAATAACTGCCTTCGTTCACCTGACCTTGACATGTTTGTGGAGCTTCGAAAGAATGTTCTTACCCAGTATGCATTCGCCTGCTGAGGCAATGCTGCTCAATTTTTAGGTCAACTGCAACGTTCTCATGGCGCAACTAGGCTCGTAGCCACGGGGGCATTCGGGGACAGTGCACCTCCAAATTGTTTTCAGCCCCTCCAAATTTTGTTGTAAACAGAATATTTTGTTTTACACATAATAAAAACAAAAATATTGCCTCCTGAAAACGTATTTTTCACCTCCAAACCTTGAAACCTGCTACGGACCTGGGCGCAACTGCACTTGTTTTCCTTACTAGTGTTTATATTTTGCTGCAGTGTGGGTCAAGGACAACAGGAACACATCGACTGCTGGTTACAGGGGCTTGCTCTTGCAGGCGAGGAGTGTTGGCGGAGATACGCCTGTCGGCATGTGGCTTGCGCCCCCGACCCATACAAAACGTGTTCAGTGCTCAGCCGCGAATGATACGATCACACATTCCGAAGCGGAAAACCTCAAGAACGAAAAGACCGTTTACCAGTGGAAGGCAACGGGAAATCACATGAAAATCAGATTTGTGTATGTTTGATACTTTTGCGTTCCTCAAGGCGCTATGCTAAGGCTAACACATTTTCATCACGACGGAGGAGGAGTGCAATCGCTCGTTGCATTGAACGTTCTGGCAAAAAGCGCGTTTCTTGGTATCCAAAGCGCTATTCACATCCCAAAAATTATAAAATACGCCCGTAAAAATCGCGTCCAGAAAGGTGCGCTAATCAGCGCGCTATCGTAGTACCTTGATTACAGCCAGAAAGGAGGAAGAATTTACCTGAAACCATGAAATAGTTTGTGTAGGAGAACCTTGTAGATTTTTTCCGGTTTCCCGGTTGACGATTTAATGTTTTTATTTTTAGTCTAAGTTACATACAACCTATTCAGTCTTCAGATTTACTCAAATAGCAAAGCGATATATTAGCAAAAGATATTGTCTACACGCTTGTATCAAGCACACATAAAATCTTTTGCTTACGTTTGTTTCTACTCATCTTAAGTCTGCCAATTCCCACTTTCATATTGTCGTCAGGGGCGTAGCGAGCGGGGGCAAGGGGGGAACAAATCCCCTGGTGCCGAATCATTTTGGGGTCGCCGAAAACTCCCAACAATGTCACAAGTACTTTCTTCTATACAGTACATTTGCTCCCGAAAGATCTCAGGTTTGAACACGGTGGGGCCAAACTTGCTTCTTGCCCCGGGCGCCATCTACCCTTGTTACGCCCCTGATTGTCTTTCCTTGTTATGTCTGCAAGTTGGAATATCAAACCTTCTTGCAAAGAGTAAAACGTGTTTCGCGCCAGATGCAAACACCATGAACAGCTGCATTTGCGAAACAATGATGACAATGATGAAATAATAAACACAGCGAAATAAACGGTGGCTTGAGTGTCATGATTGAATTGCCATGTGTTTGTTTTTTTTCCTGAAGTGCAAAAATTAAAGTACTTTGCGTTAGGGGCTCGATAGGATGTCCAACAACACCCAGAAAAATTGTTTTAGACACTAAAATGTACTAGAAGCAACTACAGCATGCGCATCGTCAGTTTGAGATGATCTGAACCACATTTATTGATTGTCTTTTATCGCATTTTTTCAGGGCCACCATTGCGACAGACCACAACACCTTCTGGGTCATGCTGAAGTCGGATGTGGTGCAGTACAACGCCGCCAACTTTGTCCTTCCGTCTTGCGTTTCGGTCGCCCTTTGCGCCTTGATTTACGCTCTGTTCTCGGTCTGATCGTCCATATGTAGACTCACATGCACAACACGACCGTTGGTTGCTCGCGCCACCTAAGCTTTTTTTGCGAAAGCGAAACAACACAAGCAGACATGGGCGTCGGAAACAGGTCAGGGGAACCAAGCGGCCTTTGGATTTTTAAATTTGACATTTTTCTATACAATTTTTAGCAAAAAAGGGTTGTTCTCTTAGTTTCAAGTTGGTGAAATGAAATTTCACCACTTTGGCCCTTCCCTGGAAAATCGTTTTAGCTACCCCTGGAAATATTCACTATTGCCCTTTTCCTGGAAAAAAAAATCCTTCCAACGCCTATGCAAGCAGACTTAAAGTGATCCTGAATTTACGGTAGGAATACGATTACTCCGTAGACTCCTTATTTACCGCCCACTGCATCCTGGTCTGAAGTGTTATTTGCAAAACAAGAGTTTGGAATGTCAAAATTTGACAACATTGCGATAGACTACTAGTGGAGATCTGTAAATAGCTGTCTTTCGACAAATCTCTCTGATTTGTCCGCAAACATCCCGGCAAATGTAAACACTCATAATTTTTAGCCATGATTTTCACTTTCTCAGTTTTTAATCTAATTTTTTTGCATGCTATGAAAATCAACTCCTTGATTTTATGCATGAGGTTGTTTGGATTACTTGGAAATATTACGTTTTTGTTGTGATTGTGCATTGAGTATTGCATGCTATGATCTGCATAAAGACCAAATATAATTGAATTATATTATCTTCGTTTTTGTGTTATAACGTCTGTGATCTCCGCTGTAATGACTGTGGGAATGTGGGCGGTGGGGCGAGACAGAGAGAAACTTTTAGTTTTATTTTAGCTTTTGCTTGAATTTGCTATTGATCAGAGATATCTAGACAACCCTGATATTGCTGCCAAACATTTGTGTGAGAAATGCTAGTGTATTTTGTGTTTTACGCAACTAACTGCTGTGTGACATAGGGTAAGCGCGTTTAGCACTAAGTGCAACTGTGAAGAGTCAGATTTACAATCTAGAATGCAGAATAACCCGACTTGACGCACACTTCATCAGTTAATGAATCACTGAACCACATCGGCTTACCTGATTAAAGCCTGTCTCTGAGCATTTTGCTGCAGGCTACAGATGCCACTTACATTATGTGATTATACACTTCAGTACAGCTTCTCATCATGTGCAAGTCACAGATCAGATACCAAAGTCAAGTTCCTGTAGCTTTTCACGAAAGGCGTGTTCAGCGTGCACCAGAGATGAGCATTGGACTGGACTTGGATTGGACTGGATCCAGATTATGACGAATTTTGTTGATTTTGGATTGGACCCAGACTGTGAAATGCTTCAAAAATTTAGGATCAGGACCGTATTTGGACTGAGTTAATGGAAACGAATTACGTAGTTTTCGTCAATGAAAGCTGCATTTTGTTAATTTCTTAGACGTGATTTGGACTTAGATTTTAAATTTCTTAACCTTTTTGGACTAAGGTTGGATTTGGACTGAGTTTTGAAAATTCAGGACTGGATCTGGATCGGAAAATATGACAGTTCGCTCATCCCTGGCGTGCACGTCGTGCATCTTCTTCAGCATCTTTTAGGGCTCGCTTAACACAAAGTGAACACATTCTGAAACAAAACGTTTCCAGCAAATATTCTGAAACGATTAACAATAGAATTTCAAGAAAACAGTTTAGCTTACCGCACACACTATCGCATTTCAATTACTACAATCAAGATGTTCGCAGGCTTGCCAATGTGGCACATACATATAACCATCATACTAAACTGTCCTGTATTACAAAGACTGCACAACCGGGTTCCCAGCGACATTTTTGGTAAGGACAGGAAGAACTAAACTCAAATCGGGGAACGTCCCATGACTGAAATGCAAAATGTATAGGCTACTTTCAGTGAATAAAGAATTGTCTGTTTGCACCACGAAAGCTGTGGTATTTCCCAAATTCCAAAAAACTGATTACTGAGTTTTGAGTGCGAACACCGGATTTTGCAACTGAGAAATTCGTGAAAAGAGGTGCTTCAAAATTGCAAAACGCAGAAAAGTTGTTAGTGCCTTTTACGAACAAGACAATTGTTAAAAATGACGTTCGATGAGGTTACAAGCAGATTACTGTTGTTTTGTAGCTTTATCGTTCCATCCTCGCACCAGTTGCAAGACGGACATACATTGGCATCCTCGTACAAGCAGAAGGCCAATTTGTCGACCATTATTGTCGGAATATCATACATTGCACGGTTGATCACGTAAACATTGTGCATATTGCAACTATATAACAGCTTGTTACACAGTTTTAAATCTTCTTAAAAATTTAATCGTGTTATGGGTGATTAAAGTTTGTTTTCCGGTTATGAAGAAATGGCTGCGGATGAGTTGGTGATTTTCGACATTCCTCAACCCGCAAATCCCTTAACTCCCCACAACAGAAATTAAATCCAATGCTTTGTTGCTTGTGACCGTTTTGAGCCATAGTTATTAGATAAAATGTCGCGCATATGTTGATTTGTGAAAACACAAATCTTTTCCAATAAAGTTGCTGAAGGTTCGCCTTCTACGCAAGTGATCTGCATTCATTGCTACACTTAGGGAAACGGTGGGGCGTTCAAAAATGCAACTGTTGCAATGCCAGTAGCGAGAATAACGTTAAACTGCGGCGTTGTCAAATTTGTCAAAATGTCGAAAAAGTGGTGCGTTGTGCCAATATACGGAGAATGTTTACAACTAGGTTTAGAGATCGAACATTTTAATATTAATCATTATTGTCTTGCCCACCCATGCTTCAGCAAAAGGTTGTGCGCATACAGTGACACAACAACCTAACTCCAACCTCTTACCTCACTTCTGCACGAGAATACTCAGACCCTGAGAGTTAACTGAAGCAGGTTGCGAAAATATAATTTTTGAATTACGTAAGAACGTCCCGCCAGCATAAATTAAAAAAATAAAACCACTTGTCTAATAATATTAGTATTGTTATTTTGAAGGGCGAGGGACTGCAAAGTCATTAAATCAAGCCCCTCAAAAACACAAACATATAACGCAAACCCATAAGCAAAAGACACGAAAAAGCAACAGTAACGTCAGCATCACCAACATCAGCAGAAACAACCGGTTATTTCAAATGAAACCCGACAACAGACAGTCAAGCAATTCAATACATCTTAAACACACAAAGCAGACCAAGGTGGAGTCAGCGGTAAATATCTGAAAACAGAACATAAATGAGACAAATTGAAGACCTTCATATCGTTAGGTGTTAGATCAGTTGAAACCAACTGCGCCAGTTAGCAAAACCAAAAAGCATATGAAACAAACTAGACACGTGTATACGTAGTACAGTATAACAGAGCGTCATCACATTTTCGCAATCTCCATCAGTACATCTGAATCCACTCATATAAATATCATGGCATCAGTGACGAACAGTATCAACACCAAACCCACGCAAACAAAATGGTGGAGCAACAGGATAATCACCCCAAAACCCATTGTTTAAAACTATGCAATAACAGTACGTAATACTGACAACAGAACCCTACGAAAGTGGACATAGGTCTCGGTAAATAAAGGAAAAGCTGCTTCGGCTTAAATACTTAATACTGAACAGAACAGGAGTGCAGAAGCAAAAATAAATGAAATATTTCCCAGATCATTAGGCATTGAAAAGAGGTAAATTACAAAATCACTTGGTTCAGTAAGCATTTCGTGGGCTGGAGAAAATACTGGGAATGATTTATTTCTGAAATATTTGGAAACTTTATCCAGAGTCTTAGCCCTGTGTATTGTGCAGACCTTCGCGTTACAGATTTTTCAATTGAAGTTGTAATTACATTGCTATTAGTAGCTACTTCAGTAGGATAATAATGCCTTCGCTAATACGAGCAGGAGGTATAACCTGGAAAGCAGGAGGTGAAACCTGGAAATACGAGCAGGAGGTGAAACCTGGAAAAAGAATAAGAGCAGGAGGTGATACCTGGAAAGCAATTGTGAACAATTTTGTGCATAAATTTGTCTGATATCTGAAAACGGGACATAAGTTCGTATTCGTGTTTTTGATTGAAATAATGAAATAAACATTCTTTTTCAGTTTCAAAACACCCTGACCTGTCTTGGATCCACGCCCATACCTCACGAATGCGATACTGCATCACGCAAACTTGCAACACTTGAATTTGTTGCAAATTTCTATCCCCCATAGCTAACTAAACTGTCTATAAACCAGTCCGATAGAATAAAGTCTGCCCAGTTAATAGGTAATAGTTGTCGCGCTAAAACGAAAAGTTCATTTTTTGTTCTCGAAATAGCTGATGGTCAAAAGAATGCACTTTAGACAAAATGATGTCCACCAGACGAAAGGTGTATATTCACTTATCCAGGCATAGTTTATGGAAACACAAACATCATTATACGAAAGATTGTATTTGCTCATCATTATACGAAAGATTGTATTTGTATATTAGTTCCATAGTTTATGGAAACACAAACATCATTATACGAAAGATTGTATTTGTCATTCTGTTTGTTTGACATAACAGCCAGTGGCGGCTCGTGGTGAAATTGGCCGGGAGGGCTGCGAGAATTCATCTCTGGTTGAACATATGGGATTATCGCTGTTGAGTTCGTCTTGGCTCCTCAACATGAAACGTCTTGTGATCCTGAAACAACAACGAAAGAAGACTTTGATTAAATAAATTGAAGAAAGTAAACT
>JGI24159J19872_10005666_pt1 | contig 16169 bp, 9 predicted proteins | sample Ectturendosymbi4_FD_19872 | JGI IMG/M metagenome (IMG submission 19872) | reverse complement strand
TGCAGAGCTTTGCAATCCTATAACTCGCCAGGCGATTGAGCTAGAGAGCTGTTCAAACCCTCTACGAATTCAGCAAGTCTTGTAGACAAAATCGAAAAAAAAACGTTTTTTGTTTTCGGTGGGGGTTTTTCTTGAGGTGACGTCATAAAGAAGGCATGCTTTGGAAAATTGGCCACCTTTGGCCGGCCGTGGGCCCAAGCCCGTTGACCCATTCTTTTGGCTCAGAGTTTTGTTGAAAACTAGGTCAAAATCCGCCTCTATAGAGCCCTTGATTGACTTGCTAGCATATCTGTAGCCAAAATTATGGGTCAAAAACCCAGTTTTTGGCCTAATCCAAAACATTTCAGAAAAGGCATAATTTGCCCTTTCAGGGCAAACTTTGGCCAGCCATAACTCGGCAGCAGCTAGAGAGCTGTTCAAACCCTGTAATGACTAGTGGCGTCGTGTAGTTTAGAATAAAAGAAAAAATAAATAAATTTGGTTGGGGGGTTTTGGGCCAGTGGGATCCTGACAGGNGCATGTTTTCTGGTTAATTATATGANGTCATCATCTGATCCCACGNGCCAATATTGNGGCTCGCAGTATTTTTGGATTCTAGGCCAGAATATANGTTTTTAGAGCCCTTTATTGAGTTTCTAGCGTTTTTGGTTCAAGAGTTGGCCAAAAAACAGCTGATTGGTAAAGGGCTTTTCTCAATACTTTTAGGGGATTTCCCTAATTAATTTACAGTTTTTTGCCTTAATCTTGGAACCAGGAACGCTGAAAACCTATTCGGACTCTTCAAAGTCCTAAAATGTAACCAAAAAACAGCTAAACTAAAAAAAAAATTTGTGTCATTTATATGGCTCCTGTGGGTCTTAAAGGGAGGTCGGGCAAAAATGCTGACATCAGCAAAAAATAACATAAACATCCTATCATAATATAACCATTAAGCTTTATTTATCTGTTGTTTATTTTTACTTGTGTCTCATTTTGTTCGTGATTTTACCTAATTGGTTGATTTTACCTAATTGGTTGCACTAAATTCTAAATTACAACTTTGCATAAAAGTTGAATTGTACTTCTGTATTAAGTAAATAACCATTATGCACAATTGTGTGTAGGGACTTTTTGAGCAAATAATTATGAACATGTTTGTAAAATCTTATTTCCAACATATTTTTGAGTCAGAAACATTTTGCTTGTTCTGTGCAGACTTGTGGAATGGTGTGCGCTACTAATGGCAAAACTTTGTGCAGGGTTGTTAAAATGCGTGCACTGTGTACTAATGGCAAAAACAGTACTGGAAACCAAGGCAGAAAAAAGTTAAGCCAGATAATGTTGTCAAATGACATTATTTGTTCTAGGATTCATGACTTGGATGAAGACAACTTGCAGCAGTTAATAGTCAATATCACAGCCAATCCTGTCAAAGTGAGCCTTGAGTTAGATGAGTCGACTGATGTCTGTTTTTTAGTCAGTTATTGGTTTTTGTGCAGTATGTAAAGGAGAAAGAAATTATTGAAGATTTTTGTTTGGTAAACCATTGACAACAACCACAAAAGCAATTGATGTTTTTAATATTGTCAACAATTTCTTTTTGAAGCATGGACTGGCACTCATCATGTGTGATTCACCCTGTGCTGATGGAGCTTCAGCCATGCTCGGCAAAAAATAAGGTTTTGCAGCCCTTGCTAAAGGTTATTGTTTTTTGTGTGGTATGTGAAGGAGAAAGAAATGATTGAAAAATTCTTGTTTTGTAAACCATTGGCAACAACCACAAAAACAATTGGTGTTTTCAATATTATCAACAGTTTTTCTTTGAAGCACAGACTGGTGCTCATTATGTGCAGTTCACCCTGCACTTATGGAGCTCCAGCCATGCTTGGCAACACAGGTTTTGCAGCACTTGTCAAAAAGGAGGTACCTTACAGCACAGTCACACATTTTATGCTACATCGCCATACCCTTGCAGCAAAGTCATTACCTGACCAATTGAAATATGTGTTGTCAATTGTTGTGAGTGCAATAAACTTTATCTTATCAGAGGCCAACAATGAATTACCATCTGTTCAAAGTTTTTTGTAACAAAGTTGAGGCTCAACACAATGTTCTTTAACACACAGGAGTGAGGTGACTATCCCATGGTCGATTGCTTACATGTATTTTTGAGCTTCTAAAACATCAGAAGTGGCAACACTGCTTAGTGCTGTTGCCACGCGGTGCAATAAAAAAAGCGTGTGAATGGACTGAAAAAATGTCTGTGCATGTGTAGTAGTGCTCATGTTTTCATGCAGTGCTAGAAAAAAAGGCATGTAAATGGACTAAAAAATGTCTGTTTGTACGCATTAACTTTCATGTGGTGGAACCAGGTACACCACTGATGTTGTGGAAGATCTAAACCGAAACCAATTACCTGGTTTAAATTACCATTTTGGATTCGGATAGTTTAGGATCCGATGCTTCTGGATTCGTTATTCCTAAATGCCCGTCCCTAGTCAGGCTGCTATGCTAATTTTCCACAAGTTACCAAAAAATATCATTGCCCATTGTCATTGAAATAAAAAACAATTGCAGGTAATACAGCAGTTCTTCCACAGATACTTTCAGCCAGAAGAAGTTTCTGTTTCACAAGGTTGTATGCAGGATCATTTATTATTAACTTAAAATCTATGGATCTGTTCTTTTTGGCCATAGACTGAAACGTTTTTGAAATGACTAAAAAAAATTTTAGTCAATTTCAATCAGAATGTTTGAAAATATTAGCTAATCGCCACTGTTATGGCGAATTTTAATACAACTGTAAGACAAATAACCGAAATATTTCAGTGACCAAAACGTCTCAGCAAAATTGACGAATACGTTTCAGTGAAAAAAAACAGCTATGGATGACAATGATGGAATCAAGGAAACTCTAGTTGAAATAAAAGCCAGTAGAAAAAAATTAGAATGGAGTTACATTCAATGCATTTGGATACCTTAAGGTGCATGCAAATCAACAGTTTCTCCCAGTTAGCAAAGACAGCTTTGGAAGTCCATGTGCCATTACTTATGTGAAAGCGATTTCTCAACTTTCCTGCACATCAAAACCAGACAGGGGGGATTACAGCACAAATGTAATCGATTACGATTACTTGCCACCTGCTTGCGATTATGAATAAACAAAATCACGATTACTTTGTAAGTAATCACGATTACAATCGCGATTACATTTGTCTTGAAACATCCGCAGAAAGAAAACAAAACCCAATTGCATAGTTTTATGTAAGTATATTTTCAGACAACATACGGTTTGAATCAATGCAATAAACTCTGCGGCCTGTGAGTGTGGTGCAGAAGAACAAACCGTCGACCATGTCGGCCTCCAGTGTCCAATCCATCGACCTCCCCACGGACTGCACGGCCTGACAGTTCTGGATGATGAGATAACCGAATGGCTGCTCAACACATGCTCCGAAATCTAGCGTGGCCAAGCAGTGGATAAAAGAAGAACTCGCTCAAACGAAAGAAGAAGAATGCAATAAACGAAAATACTAATCTGTAAGGATCAAGGACCCGAAAAAAGAAGAAAAAAACATTGATTGTTTACTGAGATGTTCGTGCAGTCAACAAACCATGTGGCGTAACTTGAGGTTTGAGCTAGAGGAGAAACTTAGCTGAAAGAGGCTCACTGGCCTCTGTAAGGGACCTACTAGTCAACACTCAGAAAAAAACTTGATAAATGATGGTGAATCTGGGTGTGGATGGCTATGCAGTAGTAAAACCCCAAATCAACGGAAAATATTCCGAAAAACGCAAAAAGACGACACCGTACTAAATAACTATTGCAAGGATAATGAAACTGAAATGTAAGTTATGTGGGGGGGTTGGTTTTGACATTTAGCTGGCCAGGGGAGTAAAATCGCCACTCTTTCCTCCCGTCAATTAATCCAATGCCACAAACACTAAAGGCATTGGTTAAACAAAAATAATAACCAATGTTTAAAATCTTTGTTAAAGTTGATAAATATCAACGCTTAAATCTTTTATCAGGAAAACGACATCTATCATGCTTGAACATGTGTCCAGCAATGCTGAAAATTCGTTTCTTGGTGATTTCATAATTGCTGACTATTTCTTCTAACTGCGTGTTACGATTGTCTGCAAGCCAACATAGCGTTGTGCAGCTTTTAATTCGAAATGAAATGAACAGTGATGCCAATATAGCTGAGCATCTGTCTATTGGACCGATAGTCAATGGTTAACAAAACCTCACAGGTTTCTTTGACTTTTTTCCACCAGTATCTGGTGGATCACAGTTAACATGCTAGTTATCAGTGTTGTGGAAACACCTTATTCCTCTGAAAGAAAGTTAACGCATATAATTTACTGTACTAATTATATANATAGCCTACTCTAGCACCTACATTCATAAGTTCACTTTGAATATATATATAAATGAAATGAACACCTCTCCTCCTAATGTCCCTATTCTGTTACTGAAGTGTGAACCTGTTTTTAAGAAGAGCTCCTATTTTTGTTCCTACGTCTCACCAGACTAGACTCACGTTACTTCTGGCGGCCAACAGGAAGGCTAGCTGGAACAAAGTGAGAATTAGTTAGAAACGCTGTGCTTGCCCTTGGACTGCTGTCTGGATTGAAACCACAGAGATAGGCAAATAGCCTCCCCTGAAACCACAACCATAACAAACGATGATAAAGGAGGAAACCAAGCCACCACAACACAGTTCATCGCTCAGTGATGTAGGGTGAAAATTTCAATGTTTATTTGCAAAAGCAATTGTTGATTACAATTAATTGTAATGTAATTGATTACATTTCATTTTTGGTCAGTTCAATTGATTATGATTACCCAAAAAACTGTAATAAATTACGATTGACGATTACCCCATGTCTGATCAAAACTACCGGGAATTGTTTAGAACCCAGGAAACTAATCTCGACTCCGAGTCTTTTCAGCCTTTGATCGACTTTCTAGCATTTCTGGTTCAAAAGTTATGATCTAAAATAAATAAATAATTTAATTATCTAATTAACTAATTAAATATTTTTATTACTTTCGATCATAACTTTTCAACCCGAAACCCCAGCAGGTCATCCAAAGTATCAAAAGACTCTGATTGTAGCCTAGTTTTCAATAAAAACTTCAGCAAAATACTACCGGTTTGGGCCCAGGGCCAGGTGAAGTGGGTCAAACTATCGTTTTTGTATTATGTGGTGAAATGGAGACCAAATTAAACATATTCTTCCATGGTAATGTTCACTGCACAGCACTTCATAACAAAGTTCATGATATTCTGAACGAAAGCGGCTTTGCTGAACGATTTGAGCGCTTGGGTCATACGGATTTGTTGCGCTTATATCTATAAGGTGTGCCTGATGCAACGACTGCCGTTTCAGTAGCTATTTTTGACGCTGTTGACGAATTTCTGAAATGCTGTAATAGATTCTAGTAAAGCAGTGTATTCGTTTTGCATATTATTTATGTTTTTTTGGAGTTAACTCGTGCTGTATTTTGAAAGCTCGACGTGACATGACAAAATTGCACCAGCCAGGCTACCGCCTGTAGCAAGATTGTCGTTAAATAAATAAATAGATACATACAGGGCAGCAATGTAGAGTGCAATGTTGAATAAGTTTTTTTGGATTAGTTGTTTTTGTCAAATTATATATATGATTCTTGACATTGATGTCTGGTGTCTTGTAAACTTAAGACTTATGCATATCTTTTGTAAGTGCAGAAGCGCTTTATTACATGGGCGTTTGTGGTGCTAATTATGCAATGTTTCTTATTCAGAGAGCATATAATTATTGTTAATTGCTAAAATACAGCTTAGCTATGGTTGCCATTGAAAACATTGATGCGATGAAATCATGGTTGGTGAAAAAACTTTCTCCCGTGTAAGTATATTTGTGTGTTTGTTTTTGCTTTGCCTACATAGTTTTTAATCGTGGTTATAAATGCTTCATTTATGTGATGCTTCTTGCACATTTTGTTACTTTGTATAAACGGAATGAGAATGACACATGTTAATTTTTACAGAAGGTATGTGTTAAGCAGTTAGATAAAAAATTAGGCACGAATGTATATTATTCTCTTAACACGTTCACTGCCAGTGTAAGATATATTCGTACTTTGAACTCCCGCATTAGCCGCTATTTTCACACCACTTTGCAACTCCATAACTCGCTTGTCGATTGTGCTCAAGAGTTGTTCAAACCTTTGAAAGATGTGGCAAGTCTTATGTATAGTTTGCAATGAACAAAAATGTAGGTTTTGTATTTCATTTTTTGTGGTGTCATGAGTGAGGTAGGTTCTTGGCTATTTTGGCTCAGGCTACACAGGGTTGGGTTGTTTAAATCATGATTTAGATCAAGCAATAAAATTCATAAAAATCAAGCAAAAATCATATGCAGCTTTGAAGCTTTGTGTGATTTCTGTGACACATTTGATTGGCTTTCTAGCAGGTTTTCACTTACAGCAGTATAAAAGGTAGGGAGTTCTTGTGATAACACTCATTTGAAAACAATTAAAGCTTCATCAATCATAGCTTCTGTGAGGTCACAATCTATTTCGATTAACTGCAAAAATGACATGTAGACTGAAATCAATAACCCTTGCAGACGCCAGGGTTGCAGAGTCGGAGTTAAAATATCTGCCTCCGACCCTTCCAAAATTTCAGTCTACAACTTTCCAAAATTTCTTACTCCAGCCTTTCCAAAATTTCCGACTCCGACTCCTTAACATAAAAGGAATGAAATTTGGCTGTTACAATCAATGGAAATCATGGTGCAAGGCAGGAAATCTGTTTCAACACTTGTTTCAAAAGAAATTGTACCATTTCAACATGAATTTCCAATTTAAGAGTGTGATGTAAAAATGATCCAATTAGACATCTGGAGTTGGAGTCTCACAAAAAAATCCAACTCCAACTCCCAGTGTTGTTACAAATCCGGCTCCACCCAAAAACCTCCGACTCTTTACGACTCCAGCTCTGACTCCGCAACTCTGGCAGATTCAGAAGTTCGAACTGTTAGAATGCCACAAGTTTGAACATTTAGACTAGCATAAAGCTAGTTTTTTAGTCATAGACTGATTTTTTTAAATGAAAAAATTAAGTCAATTCAGTCGCAATGTCTGAAAATATAGACCAGTGAATTAGAGACCAAGTTTCAGGGGAGGATGGAGGGGATGTCCCCCCAATGTTTGGACAAGGGAGGCACCATATCATTTGTATCCCCAATATTTTGATGCATTTTCATAATTTCCACTTTTAATGTAATTGTTGTGTTGTGTTCATTTTATCTACTTTGAAAAAGAACTCTTTCAATTACTAATTTTAAAGTTTTATGTACTTAGTAAAGAAGCAAATGCTTAACAATCATTGCCAAGCACTAGCACAGTATTATGCAACTACCATAGCACTATAGGTGTAGCCAGGGAGGCTTGGACAATGCTCCCCAAATTATTTCATTTTAATAATTTGCCTACTATTTTGCCACTTTTACAAAAAGAGTACACCACGGTTGATTGAACATGGTGACATCATCGAAACACAATGATACAATATTTGTGTGATATGCACAACGACATGCATATCACACAAATTTCGTTCCCCAAAGTTTTCTAGCAAACTTGGTTCCTGCAGTGAGTACTGTTATGTCGAGTTGTAATAATACTAATAGAAAAATGACTGAAATGTCTTTGTGTCCAAAATGTCTCTGTAGAAAAAATCCTAGGCACAAAGTAAAAGTTGCATCTAAACTCATCTAAATTACGAACTGATTTGTCTTCAGGAATATTGCATGGGGGGAAAAAAGTTTAAATGAAAGTTAGTTGTGTTTAGTTGCTGTACTTGAATAAATAAAGCACAAAAAAGTCTTATTGAAACAAACTATTTAAAATTACAAGTGCTAGGTGGCCACCCCTACATATTTGATCAAAAGAGATCACAAAAATCTTATATCAATAAAAAATATCTGATTTTTAAATGAAATCCGATAAAAAAAATTATTATTTTTATCAGTCCTGAGGTTACCTGGCCCTGAACCCCAACTGCTAGATGAAAGTTTTTGACTCAAGTTTTCATTAGAAACTAGGCTATAATCTGAGTCTTTCAAGCTTTTAAATGGCTTTCTAGCGTTTCTGGTTCAAAAGTTATAATTAGGGAATTAATTTATTATTTTGATGTTTTCAGGCTGTCACTTTGAATTAGAAACATGGAAAAAACGTAATCAAAAACTCAAAAAACTCAGATTCTAGCCTAGTTCCCAATAAAAACTTGAGTCAAAAGATTCCATCTTATGGTTGGACCCAGGTTCAGGTAACCTGAGCCAAAATGGCTTAAAACTTACCCACTTATGACGCCACCCACAAAAAACTTGAAACCCAAAAGCGAAATTTTTTTTTCATTGCAAACTGAAAGACTCACTAAGTCTTGTAAAGATTTGAATAGCTCTCCAGCGCAATGGCCTGACAAGTTATGGGGTTGCTCATAGACACTAGAAACCAAGGCTCATGCGACCTGTCCCAGCAGTAAAGGTGTTAAGCAATCAGAAATAATACCTGAATTTTGTGTTAACGGCTTGCACTTGGTAGTATCTTTCTCATGATTGCTTTTCCATTTTGTCACAGTCCAATGAAACAGTTTACCATATTCTTTTTTATGTTACATCACAATTCACTGATTTGATCTTGAAGTTACTATCCTTAGTTCAAATAACCAACTTATTGCTGGTTATATGTGTAATAATCACCATTGCTTTTGCATATTTTGAAGTTGCTGAGTGCTATTACATTTGGTTCATAAGCAATGCAGTGCTTTTCAAAATGTTGTGAAATGTGTTTACAACCTCCAGGTGTGATGCTGATCCTGGTGCTCTTGCCAAATATGTAGTGGCTCTGGTGAAAAAGGACAAATCTGAAAATGACCTGAAGAACCTGTGTAAAGAGCAGTTGGAAGTATTTCTTCAAAAAGGTGGGAGTTATTCATGTTGTGATTTGGATGTAAATACACCATGTCATCCATGCCATTTGGTAGGTCACACATGAAAATGGTGAAAAATGCAAGTGTTTGTGAACCATGATGATGTGATGGTACCAATTTTCTGTTCAGATTTTGTAAGAAAGAACTGGAGGAGACTCAAACATATATATTTTTCTTTTTCATTTTGCCCCACGTTATTTATTTACTGTAAAAAATTCCTGCGTCAGAGAAATGCAACTATCAACACATTTTGCTGTATAAACATCTTTTTGTTTCAACTAAAATGTGTCAAGCAAACCTTTGGCTTAGATACAATAGACATGGGTGAAGATCAACTGTAACATTGGAAAATTTGTTGAAAATAATGTACCAGTACATGTCATTTCAGTTTCTTGTTGCAAAGAAAACAGCCACAATAATAAAAACATTATTTTGTTTGACGTTTCAGCTTATGCGTAAGCCATCATCAGGAATATGCTTAAGCATAAGCTGAAACGTCGAATTAAATGTTTTCGATTATTGTGGCTGTTTGTTTGCAATAAGAATCTACAGCAACTCCGTGCATTGCTTACCAAAGTTCATTTCAGTTTCATTGATCATACCAATAGGATCAAATGTTTACATGAACAAGACATGCATTACTAGGAGGTTACCTTAAATTTTACAAATAGATTTAATGCAGACTAGCTTTTCTTTGACAGGTCAATATGTTGTTTTGTGATAATTGAGTTTTATGTGATTGGCGATGAAATGTTCTGATAACTTGGTGAACATTAATTTAGGTGGTTGTCAAGTTTTGTAATTTTGCCCTATGTGTGTGTTTCAAATTAAGTAGTCTTTCTTGGGGTAATGTTGTTGGTGGTAAAATGCTGACATTCATGGTGGAATAGATATTGTGGTGACATAACGTTCCTGGTAGAACCCAAAGTGATATTCCTGGTGGCATGCGTATTGTGGTGATCATTGAAAGATGTTTATTTGCGACTTTTTGTTTGCTGTTAACTCTTTGGCGTCTGGCTGCTTTCGGGGATTTTCAGAAACAAACGCCTAAACGCATGTGGCTTTGTGTGGGAATTTCTCTGGTCCGGTATGCTCTACAGACCCGGTAAAAGTCTCAAAAGACGCGGCAAGTCTTCTAGTTTGCACTCGAAAAAAATTTTTTTGCTTGGGGATGTGGGTTTTTTGTGAGTGATGTCATAAGTGGAGGACTTTTAGGCCACCTTGCCCACTTTGCCTGGCCCTGGGCGCCAACCGTTAGGTGGTAGTATTTCGCTGAAGTTTTTTACTGAAAACTAAGCTACAATCTGAGTCTTTTGATACTTTGGATGACCTGCTGGGGTTTTGGGTTCAAAAGTTGTGATGTAAGTTAGTACAAATATTTGACTAATTAGATAATTAATTAATTTGTTTATTTTAGATCATAACTTTTGAACCAGAAACGCTAGAAAGTCGATCAAAGGCCCAAAAGACTCGGACTCGAGTCTAGTTTCCATTGAAAACTTTAGCAAAACACTTTGGCCTAGCAGTTGGGCCCTAGGCCAGGCAACATGAGCCAAAATGACCCCAAAACTACTTCACTTATGAAGTCAGTCACAAAAAATCCGCACTCACCAACCAAAAGTTTTTTTCAAGTGCATGCTACTAGACTGGCCGATCTGTTTGAGCTCTTGAACAGCTCCCTAGTGCAATTGGTGGAGGAGCTAGGGCGTTGGTAAGGCAACCGAAAACTGCTGTTTTTTAGGCCGAAATCGAAGTATGAATATATTGTAGACCGGTTCTCAAAGTGTTAAGTATAGTTCCTGCTAAACATTTCAGCATAGCCTCCTGCCAAAGTTTGTTACTCTTCCAGGTGGTTTGGCTGAAGGAGAAATTAGGATTGTTTATACCTTATTTTGTGTTGCTTATTGACAGAAATAAACAAATATGGCAATAATGGCTGCTATAGAACAACTTTTTATCACACTTGCAAGATGAAAGACTGGTCTGTGGAGATTCCCCAAAATTAATAGTTGGACAATTTTGAAGTTTTTATAACAACCAGTATTGAGCACTGCTTGCACCATTAACGCATTTAACTGTATGATCTGCACCCTTGGTTTGGAACCAGATTTGTTCTATTTGAATAAGAGCTGATGAAGCCTACCTTGTAGACTAAGTGTATATTCCTGCAAGATATTAATGTCTGATTCTTTGCTGGGAAAGGTTTCATTCAATGAACAGTCACTAAAGGCAACATTTACTGTGGTATCTATACACTATAGTGCAGCATCTACACACCATAAACAGTTCATTGCTCAGTTAATTTGTAACTTAGGTTTTAATTTGAAGGTGATGGCTGTGGGCATTTAGTTGGAAATACAATACAAATAATTGCAATAGTTGATAATTGATATGCTCTTGTGCCAAGACAACACACTAGATAGTAGATATATATGATGTCCAAACACAAGAACAACCTCCAATAAAGTAAAAATTAAGCTATGTTATAACCTCTGTTTGTTATTTCCAAGTTGCAATACTAAATGTGATGGAGATTTGCCCAACTGAGCTGACTTTTTAAATGACACTGACAACAGAGTGCGTTTGACACTTGCTATTCTAACCGAGTTAATGAGTAACATTCCCTTGAATGTTTGCAGAGTTTTTTTGTTTTTTAAGTCAGCGTTTAATCTGTAAGCATCAGCAGTGAATAAGACCTCTTATTTTAGGTTTATGGCAGTATGACATGCAGATGTGGTGTGAATGCTCTTGGTTTGTATTGTCTCACTTTTGACAAATTCAAATGTGTTGCAGAAACTGATGGATTTGTGAATGCTCTTTTTGAAACTCTTCAATCAAAATCATATTTGGAAACACAACCAGATTCAACAGCTACTGAGGTATTTAGTGCTGTTGGGTGGAAATATGTCATTTTCTGGTTGCCAAGTGGTAGTACTTTCTACCTGTTTGTACCTGATCATAGAGCCATAGTTCCTTACCGTGTTTACCCATGTGGCCAACTTCTGTGGAATAGCAAGCAAGATCTGCTGGCCAATGGTTTGCCTTTCAGTGCATCAACTATCGAAAACAGATACCATTCAAACAGTAATGCAGTTTCACTCGGGTCGCTTCTTAGTGCAGTGCAGTGCAGAACTTTATTATGCATAACGTCCATATCATCCGTTAAAGTATCGAATAGAAATGTTTAATACTGGCTGGTAAAATCTATACCTCAGGTGATGTTAAGGAGGAAGTATTTAGAATAAAGCTAGTGCAAGTTGCACTAACTTATATGTTTTGCACCCTTGGCTTGGAACCAATTTTTCTGTTTTAGCCATGTGGTTTATTTCCGTAGAATTATAAAATGTTGTTGTCACTGAAGTTTCGCGTGTTACATGCTGTAATCTGTGTCAGAAGTTGCGTGATGATGGTTTCAGTCTTGTTTGGTCTGTTTCCAGTCACTTGTGATCTGAATATTTTAGTGTAGGCCTCTCAACTTTTTTGTCCGAGGGCCACATACACTATAATTCGAGGGTCTGGCATCTTACATAATGTGATTGTTTTGGGATATGTTACAATCTGCCAAATAAGAAATTTTTCGTAAACAAGATTTTTTTCATTATTGACAAAATGTCTTTGCGGTCCAGATTAAATGCTGTCATGGGCCTAATTTGGCCGAGGGATCATATTTTGGAGATCCCCGATTTAGCGGATAAGTAATCCACAGAAATTGCTGAACACAAAGTTGATGTGCCCTTATACAGCTAGTTCGTCTGTTGAAGACATACCAGGAAATTTGGGAACTCCTTTCCAAGGAATTTTTTAATGCATGAAAAAAATTATTCGCAATGTTTGCTACCACAGGGTTTTTGATGTAGAAAAGTGGTTGCTTCTGTTTTTTACCCAACCAACGTTTGTAGAATATTGGGTTCTCTTTGTGCCATGGCTTACCTCAGGCAAAATACGGCCCACGGTATCGCACGTCTGGTGCATACACCAATCTTTTCAGGTGTGCTAACCTTGTGCTTTTCTTGTTAGTGTTGTTACTACCTTGAAAAAAAAGACACTTGAGATCGTGCAGTTGTTTGCAAATCCTTGCTCGACAGTTGCAAGCTTATGGGGTGTGAGGGGTAGTTGATGTCTTTGTGAAGCGCTCAAGAAATATTACTGTTGAGCTAAAAGCGTTCAAAACGTACCTTTTAGCTGAAAGACGCAACGCGTTCAAAACCTTTGCAAGGAACCTAGGCAGACCACGCTGTGGGTGTCGTGCATCTGCATCCCAAGGTAGCCGATGTTTTGACAGCGAAATTTTAAGTGTCTCGGTTAGTGGTTACATGGGAGGAGCTGTGTTGATGCTTACATATCACGATGTGCCGGTTTTCGTTGTTGATATATACCAGGCGTGGCCAAACCTGCTCTATGTGTGAGCCGCTTATCGCAAAACCCAAGTTACAAACAGGCGCAATATAAAAATCTGAAAATACGAATTTATTTGCAATCTGCGCTTCTGTGACATCATGATTCTTTTTTGAACGACTTGCAAAATTAATACTGTACGGCACAATAGCTACCACAGTGCCAATTTACAATATTTCTGCATTTTGCAATAGAAATAAAAAGTTGATAAACACATACATAATTTTTCGGAAAGCTCAAANAGCAGCAAGCAATGGTTCGCAAAGCCGCATGTGGCTCGCAAGCCGCTGTTCGGCCACCACTGATATATGCGGAAGACTTGGTGTGCCTCGTTTTAAATTGTCTATTCTCTGCAGGCTGCAAACAATGACAGTAAAGAAAAACCCAAGGATCCCAATGCTCAACAGCCGGCAGCGAGGTCAAAGTCACCCCAGAAAGTGCGGCAACGCAGTCCCGACCCGTAAGCAGTGCTCGTTAACAATGCGCATGTGCTGTCACAAATAGATTTTGTCGTTGGTGAATTAGATTGTCAGCCGAGTGCATTCGATTTTAATTTGCCTGCCGTTGGACTCACTCTGTTTCAAGGACGGTCCGTAACGGTTCCTTCTTCAGTAGTAGTTCGCTGTTGTGTAAGATTTCAAGTAAAAAAGTCTTGACTGTTTTCGTAAATGCGAGCTTGTGCGTTACGATTGAAGATCTTGTGCAGAACTTGCGACTCAGCCACTTGGAAGATATACACGAACGGGTGGTGGTGATTTTAACAAGAGCAGTCTTTTCATTTCGAAATGCGTCTCTTAACATCTTCGCCTAAGTATACAATTTTCCATCACTGTCCATTGCCTTATTCCCACTTTGTGTCGCACTTCCAGGCGACGAAGTCATCACGATGAGCGGCGACATCACGATGATCGGCGTTACAGAAGACGTTCACCAGTCGCAGACAGCAGGTGAATAGTCAGTGCGCTAGTTTTTGTCCCGTACCAGATATTCCATAGCACTTCTTAGAGTATAAATCTCTGTTTCCGCGTTGCAACGAAGCGTGAAATATCGTTGTTGTGATTTTCGCGAAAACTTCGAATGTTGCCGGTTGTGCGGTTGCAGTTTGGTTTTGTTATTAGTCGTAACGACCGGCCAGGTGTGATCGCATTTTTCAAATTGCCCAAAACAGGTTCTGTCGAAAAACGCAAAATGAAGCATACTCTCACTGTCAAGAAAATTGTCATTACGGTATGACGTCCAGCTTCGTTTTGCATAATTTCCAGAAAATCTATTTGATGGCGGGAGTTTTGCGAATCGATCGAACGGTCTTTTCAAGCCAGTGCGCGGATTTAGCACTTTTCAGTTAATATTAATATTGATCATGCATGAAATTCCCCTGGACGTGTGTTTTCCTTTATTTGAATAACAAAGAGCAGGTTGCAAGTTTAAAAAACTTTTTCTGACATCGTTTGCAAACGCACTGCTGTACATTGTGGGAAAGGTGTCCGTACTTTAAATCCTGAAGAAGGTTGCATTTGGTAATTGGAAAGAAGCTGGCCTACTTTTGCACCTAGTGAAGCTTGAAACTTTTGAGAAATCGTGGGGAAAGTATTGATAAAAATCTAGCGACTTCAATGAAAGAAATCAAACNTCATTTACTTCAACATATTTTGTGTTTTGTTGTTACCTACTTTTGTTNTTCAAATGTTGCAGTGTGCNATATGCAAAGCAGCTCTTGAAAGTTGTTTAGGTTTGAATTGCAAGGCCTAAGTTCGCACTTAAGCCGGTAACCCGTCGATTTTTGTACCTTTTGCAAAAGTGTCTCCTATTTTTTTGAGTCCATTTCTTTACCGTATCAAATATTACAACAGTATTCAGTAACTTAGGATTAGTTTTCCCTGAAATGAGCACAAAAAAATCTGTTTTTACCTGGATCGTTGGGAATTCGAAATCTGTGAAATGGGTGCAAGGGCTTGGGTGGAGGGGTGGTGTTTAATCCGAAAGCGGCCGTGCAGTAAAAGTGGCAAAACGCTGTAACTTTCAACCACCCCATCTGTTACGCAGGCGACACTTGGTTAGACGGGCACGAAGCCGATCGAAATCGCCAAACCGACGCCGACCCCGCCCAAACCAAGATTCAGTTCATAAAAGGTAAACGCACAACTGTGTGTGATTGTTGTCATCAGGTGTTCATGACGCAACAGGCAAACTTTTGTTTGGATCGTCTGGAGAGGCGTTATGCCCTGCACAAGGTTAAACTACTGGTCGTGGACTGCAAATTACACCGCGTCGGTTTTCAAAAATTAATTGTCACCAATCACAGCGTGAAAGCGTCAAGCTTCCTGCAAGGATTCGTTGTTAAAGCAATGATTGCAATAAATATCTTCACCGAATATTTTGCGCACATCAAAGCAGTCGCTAGTAAAAACACAGTTCTCAATCTTGCAATCGAAGACGTGCGTCAGGCTTGATCAGATCTATTGCACAGCGGACAGTTCAGTTATGCATCGGCACTCACTGAAACACCAAAAGAGCAGTCGTACTTGCTGCTCATGCATTTCCTTGCGGATTCACGATTTTCACTCTTTTGTCAGAACACGGAAACCTGGTGATGTCAACTGAAGTCTTGGTCCATAGCATGTAGTTGAAGTTGTCCATATCAAGGACAGGTGTCGCTATGAAACGCCGCTTTTTTAATTTCGGCTTAGGCTCTTTTTAAACAAGAAGTCCGGATATTGTGGTAAAGCGGTTATTACACTTCAGTTGCGCTTACTTGTCTGCTATGTACAGGGTGACCCAAAAAGATGTGTACCCATGAAAATTTCAATT
>JGI24159J19872_10005665_pt1 | contig 16169 bp, 14 predicted proteins | sample Ectturendosymbi4_FD_19872 | JGI IMG/M metagenome (IMG submission 19872) | reverse complement strand
GGGAATTCATACCATAATAAGAGCGTTTTCGTTGCAAAAATTGGTCAAAGTGACTAACATAAATCCGTCAGGAATTGTGCCTTATCAGATATGGTAACCCTTGTCAATGAGCATTTTGGTTGCTGTGGCAACCAAGTCTATGCTGGCACGATAGAAAAGTTCTGACTGACGCGAACAAAAACACATGCACACTGTCTGCGAAAAGTGAAACGCGACAATAGTCTGCAGAACTGAAGTACATCAGCGTTCAGCGGCAGAGAAACAAAATGATTATCTTACGCGTGGGAGGATCATGTTTTGAATATTAATTTGTGCATTAAGTTTGTGATACCACTTTATCTTCACAGAAATCTAAAGAAAGGGAGTTAGGTTCTTCAACAAAAGTAACGATGTAGCCTAAACCTCTTGTATCGGCGGTTTATTTACATTGCCATGGAACTCTGAAAAGTGCCGCGACAAAGTCACTTTATCTTTGTTATTTTCATCAGTTTCACAGTTGGGTCTGTTCCAGTTACTGCGGTGCGATGAGATGACCATCTCGTGGAAAATTTGTTCTTGGTTTGCCCGACACATTGTTCGTGGCACATAACATAAGTCGCCACATAAATACCATGGTTTGCGCATGTCAATTTTTGGTTGAGTAGGGGAAACTTTTCTGACTGGGAAATTGTACATTACTAACTTCCAGTGTCCAACGTGTAAACGCGTCACATCCCGCGCAAGGGCGGATCCAGCTGTAAAATTACATGCTTGCCATTTTAGTATAAATGCTGTTGGCCTACATCACCTTGGGGAATTACTAGCCAGTATATCGGATGAAACGTATTCTTTCTTAGTTTGACGAATTGAAGTTGCATTGTCAAATTTCGAAAGATAAGGAAAGCAGGAATCCTCTCCTCTTTATTCAATAACGCACATGCTTGAGATAGTATGCACCAGGATTTGCTGCTGTTGGTGTATTATTTTGACTGCAATGTGTGGTGGTATTAATGGTAGTTTGATTGTCATTACGATGCTACAGTATTTTATCTGTTGTTATTTTGTGTGTTTCAGGTTACTTTGTAAAAAAGGTCAGTTGTGTGTTGCACAAAGACTGCAACTGCAATAAGATAACGGTGATTACTTTCATTGCAAACTGCTAGTTTCACGCAAATTCTGGGCTATATTTGGTCTAGTTTGGATTTTGGGGCTGGTTTTAGGCTAGTTTTATAAAGACATTGGGCTGTATTTCTAATCAGCATCTGGCAACACTGCTGTGAGCCTCTAACAACAGGCACGAAACAAAGTATTTTTTACTGCAGGTGAGCCCTGAGCGAAGGTATTTCAGTCTGTTCCCTGCGCAATCCAGTGATTTCAATTCCATCTGAATGTCATTGTATCCTTCATTGGGCATGCGACAGTGGGATCGCAGACTTCGACTTGCGCAGTGGTTTTGAGGTGTTCGTTTGCCATAAGCAAAAAAGACGTAGCCAATCAGTTACGCCACTTTGAACTCAATGAGCGATTAAAGTTTTCATTACTTTCTGCTTCAGTGATTCATTCCCTCCAGTTTGAATCTCTTCAGAAAGGTTAAGAATCAAAATTAGGGAAAGTACCTACTGTATCCTAGTGTAAGTGCTCTTTTCCCTTGTATTGCACCAAAGCCGTATATAGGCTCCATGATATACATGTTAAATTTACTGAAGTCAAATATCTTGGTGTAGAGTAGCCACTGGAGAAGCAGCTGTACCTATGCAGCTTTAGGAAGCTTGAGGAAGCATGTCTATGATGTCTATCCTAATAAATGTACGCAAATGTACGCATATTCAATTACAGACGTTTCAATATTCTTGTGTAACTGTTAGTGTTTTTAGCTCTGGAAAATGAGGACATAATGCGAGTTGCAAGAAGCGCGGTAATGTGTGCACCTGTGTGACAACACAATGCGAATTGTGAACTACTTGGACTGGAGTTTCATTTCAAGAACTCCGTCACAAAAGCTGCTTGGCTTGATTAGGTGCTGGTTGGATGAGCTTTTACTGCTGTTAACGTTACCTACCGCAAAATTAAATTGCAAGTATGTATAGGACCTTGGCAACTGTTTTGCCTGAGTTAGCCTTGGTGTACCTTTTGTTGGCTTCAATTAGCTACAGCTGGCCACTGAGCTCGTCCAGCGTACATAAGTTCAAGGGGGCTATCAAAATTGTCCGCGATGATGTGCTTGGCGTCACTGAGTTTCAAAACCATGTCAACAGCGTTGTAAAATTAGAGAGAGTTTCGGTGGATGGAGCAAGGTTTTCAAGCGAAGTTGCAAGAAGCTTGAGCTTGAAATTTAAAGATCGCTTGGATGCTGTTGCAAGCTTACGTCAATCTGTGGCTGAATCTTTCAGTCCGCCGAGTAACTTCGGTGTTTGGGAAAACTGTTGCAGTATCGCGAACAAGTTCAGTAACAAAGATTATGATGCAAGATTTCATGCTTTGGTAAGATGAAATTGAATCTTCTAACTAAAACCCGTTTCAGTACTGATATAATAGTCTGCAGCATCTTGTTCTTTCCTGTTGCAATCTCCACTTCTTGTCTGACTGCTTAGCTGGTTGGACTGAGAATCGCACTCGGGCTGTTATTTACAAAGACCTAGCTTCTTGGTTCGAGCCAGGCCCGTGACCAGGAGGGGCGAAGCCCCCCCTAAAAAAAATTCCCTCCCCCCTGGAAAGATGTATTGGACATCGTTTAGAATTATTTGACACAGTTCAAAAAATTTAGGCCCCTCTCTAGTCTCAAAAAGCTCTTCGCCCCTCCTGGTGACCCAAGCTGGTTACGGGCCTGGTTCGAGCTGCCATTTCGTCAAAGTATTGATTTTGCAAGTTTTAAGAAGTTAGTGGATACATAGTTTCCCAAAATGCTACGAAGGGAAGGGTGCAATTTTTACCGGATTTGGGTAGAAACGTGTGGTAGGCCCAGGCGACCAGATTACATTTAAAAATATACGGGTAGCTTACCACCGAATGCACGGGAATCTTTTAGCTCAGGGGTGAAAAAGTGCGGTCGCGCTACCAAAAATCTTGGAGTGTGCGACCAATTTTTTTACATCTTATACTTTATACGTATGAATGCTGTAGTGTATAACAAAGCTTATGTGTGTGCGCTACTAAAAATTTCTGCGTGCTACTGACATCCACAGAAAATTTTGCACCCCTGCCTTAGCTGCATCTCTCCAAGGAGAGAATGGCCATCTGCAAGAGCTTTAAAGCTGTAGCAGAGTAAATCCAGGGGAGTAGTCGGTCCGATATACCCCAAATGTAAGTAAATTATCGAAGCCAACTCTGAATTGAATAGGCCTTCCGCCAGCGGATTCGCGTTACTGCACCAGCATGAGGACATTTTATTTGCCACGGGCTGGCTGATAAGTCGATTTGCCATGAGTGAATACCGTAAACTTATTTTGCATTGTAGTACGAGTAGCACTACGCCTAAAAAGACTCGTATGTTACAGCTTCGTAACGTTGCACAAAATATTGCTGCATTTACCGCTACGAGTCGTTGTGCTTTGTTATGAGCCAATAAACTAGCTGGTAGGGTCGTCCATTTGGCATAGTAAAACAAGTCGTATTTTTGACCTTGATGCACATCAACAAAGTAACTTTCGAATTTACGGGACTGTGAACAAGAAATGCCAACGTGTCGAGTTGCAGTTCCATACGTTTGACACTGGTTGCCGGTAGCGCTTTGTTGGCACAATTCCGCTCCATTCCCTAGTTGGCATTGACGGTTAACTGTGCCACACTTCGGCCCCATCTGCTTCGAAGCAGTGCACGAGCAGCGAGACTGTTGCCTTCACCTACCGACTTGCTTTTGCGCAGCTTTTCGCCTTGACCAATCCTAGATCAGTGCGTGGGCGCCTTCACCTACCGACTTGCTTTTGCGCAGCTTTTCGCCTTGACCAATCCTAGATCAGTGCGTGAGCTTTCTTACTTGAGTTGGGTGTCATCGTTCCGGCAATATTCTTGGAAAATTGTGACTACCGGTGTTGACGCAGTGCTTAATGTTGTGTTTCGTTGATATATTCGTCGCTCCAATCCCGACTGTCCACTGACGGTGACTGCGATACACTTCGACCTTTCGGGTTCTTTAACAGCATTGCACGAGTTACAGCAACTCGCATCTAAACTTTGTTTCTTATTTCACAGTACCGAAAACTAGGCTAATCTGTCTTACTTGAATTAAAATAATCAAACATTTTGTATCTTGAAGTTTTGGTTGTACCAGCATTTTTACTGTTTTTTCTGACTGATACCATGCTTTGTTCATTAAGCATTTTTGCGCAGAATTTGTTGCGTCAAAGCTGAGTCACAGGACACTTCTAACGGTCTAATAACAGCGCCCAAGGTCTGGGGTCGTGCTTAATATGACGTTTTTTTCAGCTGAAACAGTTTATTGCTTATTGCAAAGTTTATGCTGCATCATAATGCAGGGACGGATCCACGGGGAGACAATTGGGGCGATAGCCCGCCTAAAACCAACGAAAGTTTATTTTATTTACCATGATTTTGTACAATTCGGAAAACAGTATTCGCAATTTAATTTGGAAAACGTATCCGTAATAAGACTTGACTACCAAATATTACTGAAATCGCCCCCCCTAACCTTACGGGCTGGATCCGCCCCTGTCATAACGCACATCTTTTTGAACGACCTTGTACTTAAACTACGTTTTTCGCAGGTCGACCTTGCCAATTCTTGCAACATCAACGCACCGACAGCTACGTTCACTCACAAAGCTCCATCTCTGAATTTCATGAACGTTGCAATTAGGAATGTAGAAGCTCATCCAGGACTGAAGTGGCAGTTTTTCGGTTCAGATACTGGGGTTTTCACTCGTTATCCAGCTGCACCTATATCACGTTGCAACACCACCTACGATAATCGGTTTCGGCCATGGTATGACATGTATTTGGCATTGCGCACTTGAAGGCGTACTGCAGAAGGCGTACAGGCCTGCATAGCTCAGAAAGCTCGCAGGGTAAAATTATTATCAACATATATTTACCGCGGGAAGCAAAAGCCTATTTTGTGTCGATGTAGAGATTTCTTTGTAGTATGGAAGAAATTCTGGAATGAAAATTAATTATTCGATGTCGAGCTTTTGTAACATTTCTTACAATTGAGGGCCGCTAGAAAAGCGACCCGTTTGTTGTGTAGGCCTGGCGTACTGTATTACATCAATAATCTTGCAAATTATTTCATAAAACCAAAAGTATCATCTACTTGTCTAAACTGTGAGCAGACTATGTCTAGTTGAGGCCGTTCATGAAAAACCTGTTATATTATGGAAGCGAGTATCCTTTTGCTAAATTGACATTTTAGGTCACTGTATTTGGATTTGCGCAGTTGTATTGCTAGAGTATATTGTACCAATATTCTTCCAAGTTATTCCCGTGAGTTATCCATTAATGTCCCATGTTCTGTTTGCAAAACAGAAAGTCGCCCAAGTTGTTTTCAACAGTAGCTCAGTTGAGGCTCATCAGTGAACAACTGTACTGTTATGAAACTGAGCATCCTTCGCATAAATCGACATATTAGGTCATTCCTTTAAAAACACCGTGCAGTTTCAAATGATGTGTAGTGGTACGTGAACAATACCAACAACGAAAATTTATTAAGCAGTTTACTGTTATGAATGGGGACCCGGATAGATTGATGATTTCGTCCCTTGTGGGAATTTTATGGAATACCACAAATTATCTTTATCGGACATTAGAATCGAAAATTACAAGACTGCAAAACTTGTCAGAGGATCATGTATTAACTTTTTCTGTTCTCAATCCAAAACTGCACTTGCGTCATGTGCAACGTTCTCAAATGATTTTCGTGGCTACAGCTTGACAGAGTGCTGATGTAGAGACGCGACAAATTACAGTAATCTCCCAGTTAAGTTCGCAACTTGAATCTGAGATGTGCGAACTATGTGGTAGGTGCGAACTCAGCAGTTGTGCTTTCAGCTGCATAAGCAAACAGATGTTGATCATTAGGGCTAACGTTTGGAGACTGACTAATGCTTTGACTGAAGCTAACTCTTTTTAGCAAGTCATATAGTTTCACGTACATTATGCTATTCACTTCACAAACAACGTTAGGCAAAGCTAAGCGTTTAATTGAGTCAGAGATTGGAATTACTCTCTGACTTGAGACAGCCAAATCATCCAACTGATCCAAGTTAACGAAACATCGTACAGAAGTACGGAGTGAGGCGGCTGTGAGAAAAGTGTGTGCGAAGCGGAAAGTTATGCTTAAACGTCCTGCTCTAATGTCTGAAGACACACATAAAAAAAGTTAGTGCGTCTGTCCGCAGATTTACCTACTGTAGTTGGATGGCAAGGTATTTCTTTGGATTGATAATATGCATCGAGCAAACTGCCCCTTCCACCTTCACCCACCATTTTGAGAGCAAATGAAATTGTTGAATAATTACATCAAACCGTGAACTTCAGCAACATAACGTTTCGTGTTGTTTAACAATTTTTATGACAAGTTTTCGCGTTTGATTTGCTGTAAATACCAATAAATTGGTGAAAAAGTTGAATCCAGATTTTTTCATTTTTTGTGCTAACTTAACTGGGATGCGAACTTAACTGGGATATTACTGTAATGCTCTCTTTAGCCTCACTTTATGCAGCGTGGATTTGCACCACGTGGCAGTGCAATATTAAATTATGTTTTTTTGCTCCCAGAGCGAAGCACAGCAGAAACGCATTTGAAAGCTGCTTACTTTCAACCTTGCAGCTTTCAATCTTTAGTACTTTTCATTCATTGGGATTCAAAACTGCGGATAATGTAAGATCAGATAAGTGATCTTCATTATATTACCTCCAGGCCCTTTAGAAATTCGATAACCATTTTTTCATTCTTGGTTTGCCAGTCTTAGCAAACAAAATATAGTTATTTTTAGTTTGTATAATAGCATTTTACACTTTCTGTCATTGAATTTATCTCAGCCAATACTCCTTTCCCGTGAAATGAGTACACCCAGTCCTTAATTTTGAATTGCTTGTTACGCACCGTTCTTACGTCAGATAACTGGGCAATATTTCACTTTTTTTCTGACCTCAGGAAATTTAACTCTCGATAATGACGATTTGATGTAAACCGTATTAGTTTCAAAAGTTTGGAAAATGACATTGCTAGTGCTGCACGAGAAAACTCCATCATGGCAAACCCACAGTACTGTAAATCTCGTGAGCATTTAGTGCTTGAGGACTCATCCCTTAGTATGATTCGCATTTAGTCTTCAAAACGAGGCCTGAATATGGCCGGAAACAGTGAAGAATCTCATCGCGATGTGATAGATCTGTTTTTTATGACCAAGTTGGTCGCTTGTTTGCATCAATGTTTTCAGGCGACCAGGAGCGTTTCAAAAGCGCTGGCATGCCGTATTTCGGTAGCTGCTTCAAATTAGAAGCACACAATTACTCCTTTATCCATCGGATAAGAAAATTGTATGTCAAATCCTATCCTAACGGAACAGGTATGTTCAAGCGAGTACACCGAAGCCAAAGGATGTCATTGTAATAGTTGACCGCTCTGGTTCAATGAAAGATTACGGCAAAATGGAAGCTGCAAAGGAAGCCGCAGTGACAGTGCTTTCCACACTTACTCCTGACGATCGGGTTTCTGTGATAGCTTTTTCAAATGAAGCCTACGCTCTCGGTTCCAAGCGATCTGAGGAAGCTGTCTCAACTACTTATTTCGTTGATGGGAATTTTGTGTAAGTGCGAAATCTGATATTGAATGGCAATTTTAACGTCTTTGGTGTAATTTGCGCGACCACCTTTCTTGTACGAGCTAAGCGATCATTTGACTTCGTTTTGTATTTACTCGGTTTGGCTTTCTTATATTGCCATCACAACAATTCAACTAAAATTATATCAGCAAATACCGAACGGTGGTTAGCGTGATTGCAGCCGGAAGCGAGCTAAGTTCGCTAAAACTGTGTTACGCGATCCATCCTTTCTATTGTGCGTGTGTGGTTCAGACGATGGAAGGAACGCAATGCAAATTTGCATCAGACTGCCAAATAACAATGCAGTATTCTGACCCCATTGATGAAGTAAATTCCTTATCCTTATGAGTTGTTTGTTGCTTTGCTTATTCCTTTTTGGACGAAGACAGGTTTCACGCACCTACACAAACATTTGTTAAAATTTGTTAACGGTGGAAGGATTTTTACTGTTTTAATAATCAGAGAAACCGAGGAAACACGCTGCTTCCAAACTGGAATGGCTGCTGCAACGCCTAAGAATGTCCGTCGTTTAACGAAAATCGTAAACACAATGGTGCCTTTCGGTGAAACGTTTTATGGCAAGGCTCTCACAATTGCATTCAAGTTTCTTCACGGCGCCTATGTGCGGGACATTTACAACACCCAAGACCAAACTGAGTAAGAGGTTCAGCAATGCTTCCTGTTTATATATTTATAGCAGTTCTCATGATCTAAAAACAGCGCTACAAAATGAGCGTTGTCCGCGTTGTTTGACGTTCAATTCTGCGAAGTTTGTTGTTCGCTTGTTTGAATACTTGAATTGTGATTCGTTCTTCTTGATGAGATTCTGCTGCTTTTACTTATATGGAGAAAGCTATGTAAACAGTCTTACTTTGCAAGCTTAAAAGTTCTTTTGAACCGAAGTTTTTGTGATGAGTATCATCACTGAAAGGAAGGAAACTGTGCTTGCCTCGAGGTCAGTTGCATGCTTCAAATACCGCGGACCAGCCTGCCGGAAATTTGCGATTGAAACTAATCCTGCTTATCTGGCGAAAAAATTAGTCACCAAGCATGAATTTGTAGTTTTGGTGCAGCAAAATTTTCACCCGTTGCTTCATTCTCTCTTGCGCTATTTATTTTTGTCAGTAATCTTTATTGAGATGGGATGGTAAGCACACCAAATCAAAGCAAAATGGAAGTAAACCGCGTTTACAATACTTTGAATTTGACTTAATTTTTTACTTTTTATTTCAACAACAAATCATCAATCTGATTTTTGATGTCGTCAACTGGAGGTTTTCGTGCCTCGTGGGTTAACAACGATTTCCAAAAAATGGTTATTAAGCGAGTGCACAGTTAAGTTAGCTATCCCAGCTAACCCAGTGGAATCGCCAGCTACTTGGAAAATACAAACCTGTACAGTCATGCACACTCGTCTCTGTACTCCAACTGCTCGTAGTTGCAGTTGCCTCGCAAACAACGTAAATTACGAATTGATCAAGACCATTTCGAAAAACAAGTCATGGATCTTAAATTAATCCTTTATCCCTCTAGTTTCTCTCACAACAATTTTCCGCTTTTGTTTTCCACAGAGGAAGAGTTGAGTCCGTGACGTCAGCGCGTGATCGCGTCATACTTTTTCTTTCGGACGGGGCTCCAACTGACGCGCCTGGTTCCGTCTTCAAGTTGATCCAACAAAGCAACCGGCAAATGCGGAACAGCGTGGTGCTCATGTGTTACGCGCTCGGCAACGGGACTTTCGGTTCGGCCTTAATGAGAATGGCGTCGCAGGATTTCAAGATGAGAAATTCTCCAACTCCTCGACAGCTCTCCGGCAACTGTGGCGAGCAGTGTGCTATCCCGAAACCAAACCCAGGCCTATACCGTCACGTCACTGACACAAGCCACCTGCGCTCTGCAATGGGCTCCTACTACACTTTTTTCTCAACGCACAAGCGACAGGACGCGGCAACTAACGTCGGATCAAATGTAGTGTGGAGTGTACCTTACTTCGATGCTAGCGGCTTAGGGATGGTGGTGACTGCTGCATCGTCTGTGCTTATTGATGGTAAGACTTCGAAGTATTCCTGAACCCGTTCAAAGCATATTGCGTTGTTGACCAATTTTCATTTGGTCATCAGTTTCTCTATTTTGATTTTTTGGTCTTGCGAAGTAATAAAATAATAGTGATAGTACTTTTGATACCTGACTAACAAGCATTAAACCGATTTTGTTTTCTAACGATGTTTATCACATAATGCTATTTTCGGATGATTCTCGTGCCAACAAACAGCCCTGTGCAAGTCGTGAAAATTAAGCCGATCCCGATATTTTACCGATTCCCACTGGCAAGTGTCTATGTTCTTTACGAGTTGCCTCAAACGATGTTGCTTTCTAACTACACGGAAAAACCCTTTGTTTCGTGGCAGGTGAGCTTGTGGGGGTGGTTGGAGCTGACCTTACCATGCAGGAGCTCTTCGCCGACATCGCTTACTTCCGCGTGGCTGGCCACACTGCATACGTGTTTATCATCGACCTCACCGGCAGAGTCTTGATGCACCCTTACATGCCCGCGCCAGGCTCGGTCGACGAAGACCCGGTGGTCACAAACATTGACGCATTCGAACGCAACGACAAAGTCCGTCGCTTTCTTCAGCGCACTCTCGCTTCCATCAAGCTCAAGCTGGGCAACAACGGTTCAGGAACTGATGACGTTTACACAAGTTTGTTTCAGTCACTTCGCGTGCTTCCGGCGGTACGTAAGAAAGCGTGCTTGTTTTGCGTACTGCTCAGTAATCTGTTTCCTGTGTGCAGTGGCGCTGATAGGCGTCCATCAGACGTTGTACCGTTGTTTGAGGTGCAGATTGTGCTCAGGGGTTGCTTGCAAACCGAGTAAGTAGTCACACGATGCACTGCTTTTTCATATAAAAAAAACACCCGGCGTATGCTCGTACAATCAAGCATGCGGTCTGACTGCAAGATACTAAAGTAAAACGTTTCAATTTCACTATGAAATACACTGTCACATGTTCCCTGTGTTGAAATTTCTTTCAATTCTAATGTGGTAATCAAGCGTTTAGGTGTTTCATGTTCTATGTGTTTTGACTTAAGAGGACGAATAGGCAACTGTTACCAAGCACTTTCTCGTTTTCTTTATTTTTTGGACATGTCCAAAACCAACTCTTTCGGTCAAGCTTTTGAATAAAACCTGTGATTAGTTGTGCGTTCCCACCAGAAACGCTTTTACTGAAACGTCGAACCCTCTCCAACTTTTGTTTGCCTCAAATAACCATCAGCTCGAATCGAAAACGTTTACTTTTAGAGCGATAAAGGGAGATTGATCCTCACAGTGGGCCTCTATTTTTTTCCTACCATGAAAGGCCTCTCCTTACACATCAACTTATATGAATTCACTACTAGATACGAGCTTTGTACGTAACTTGTTCTCGTTCAATTTTCAGGGGCACCACACAGTGAACACTTACAACGCCTCATCAAGTTATTCCTGCTCCAGCATCAGGTGGACTCCGTTTGTTACCTGCGTCGTAGTCAACACCGATATTCCTTTTTACACTAGCTTGTCCCAATCGACCGTACCACCGGTTTCCTCAATGGAATTCATATACCACAGGTATAATTCCTTCATTGCATGAGGAGACAGACACGTACAAGACCAGTGGTTCTTAACCTAGGGTGAACTTACCCCAGGGTGAAGATTTCATCTTCCAAGGGAGTAAATTTACTGAACCATAAATTGAAGCAAATGTAAGTTTTTATAAGTCTTTCTAAACTGTAAGAGTTTGTTAATTTCATATTTTTAAGAAATGAGCCCCACTGAGTGTAATGGGGGTAAATCTGGCAATCTTGTTTGATAAAAGGGGGTAAGAAATGTAAAAAATAAGAGCCACTGTACAAGACAGCAGGAAAATGTTGCCCTCTTGCCCTCCTCAAATGTAAAAAAACGTTAAAAATGTTGGTCAATTTCTGTTGAAGAAGATGGCTGATGATAGAAGCCGCAACGCAACGCATGGCATTGTGTTTTTTGTGAATGCACGAGTGCGGAAGCTTTGCCATGTGTTCCCGCACGTTTACGTAGAGATATTTAGCGTGGTCTTAAACATGACATGTCATGAACAGTTCACAGTTAGCCTGCAAGCTTATGGTCGAACGATAAGACTGCTTGGTTGCCGGCGCATGGCTTATCGACAAGCTTGGTGCCGGTCAATGTAGGTTTTCACCGTAGAGCTTCTTGTGAATCCGACCTTTTTATACCTCGCTGAAGGTAAATAGTGCGAGGATGGCGTTTGTGTGTGTAATCAAAGCCTCATTTTTGTGTGTGTAATCAAAGCCTCATTTTTGTGCTTGAAGAATACCATAAGACTTCGGCACTGCAGCAGTTGCCGTCCGGTGTCTCTTTAGCTTAGTTTTATAAGTGAATGCTACATTAGTTTCAAGAACTGATCTAGATCTACGGGCAGGAAGAAAAGGCATTCAAAACCTGCTTCGCCTAGTCTTACTTCATGGAATGGAAAGGAAAGCATGATTAGAACGTGATAATCCGTGCATTCAGTGACTTGCATTGGCGATGAATCAATGCCTTTCGAAAAACATCGTCCGAGACTATTTAACTATAATTTCGTACCGTAACTGTTGAACAAGCAACGTCCAAATTTCTTTTTCTCGTGCCTTCGTCTTAGAAATCGGTAGAAAGAGACGCGGTTAGTTTGACTCAGGACAAATCAAGCGTTTCAATAATTGCTTTTTAACCAAGAGTTTAATTTTCGCAATGTCGTTTTCGGTCCAGGGTAGAACTTTCGCAGCATGGAAAACTGTGCCTGCACCAAACCCAGGCTGCTGTGGAGGACAAGAGTGCCGTCATGTTCGCCCCGTCCGCTTTCCAGGACAGCGGGTGGTATTCGGAAATGCCAGAAACGCTCGACATGGTGAAAGAGTGAGTTTTGTTTTGGAAAAATTCGAATGACCACGACTGTTTATTTACTGGCGCCGATGTGCTCCAGACACCTTTGGAAATTGAGGCAAGTGAATTTAAGATTGCTCGCCTGGCGCTACGTGTTTGCGCTGTGCGACCTCGTGCAGTGTTACAGTCATCGGTTTCAAACATCATTAGACCTTTTCTGCCCATTCAAGGGTATCAACTTTGAGACACGGTTTGTGCGGCAGTTTAAATCACAAAATTTCGTGAGTTGTCACTTAGCTAATGCTGCGAATGGGTCAGCCCTGTCGCAATCTCAGGTCTAGTTGCGAAAAGAGGCTGGCGACACACTGTAGCAATTCACTACTTGGTTTCAAGTGATAACTTTGCGAATGTTCTTATTTTGTTTCAAAACAAAGTAAAACTCAGAGTGCATTTTGTATCACTATCTCCACTGTTGTTCTGGCAAACCACAACTTCAAATCACAGTTTTTGATGTGTCGATATGCTGAAGCCGTCCCTGTGCTTTTGACCACTCCTGCTAGGTGTAAATGGATGAAATACGGAAACTTTGGTCGCGTTTGCATAAAGGAAAGCAAGCAGCGAACTCTTAAAAAATGTATTTTGTTGAGTAGTTGACCACATGACTTCTCTCAGGTACGCAGCCTACATGCTCTATGGGAACAACACGTCGGGGGACGTCTTTGAACCGGACGTGCGCACTTCTTTCCTTGTGTCGGGGGCGCTCGATGGCATCTGGCGCTCTTTGTTGTCCAAGAACGACACCTTGGACGGCTTAGCCGACTTCAGAAACCACGCAATCTGGCGCTACCTTGGCACCGAACAAGGAGTGTTCCGAATATTTCCCGGTGCCGAGATGCCCAAGCTGTACAATCCTGTGCACAGACCGTGGTACAAACTCGGAGAGGCTCTCACTGCAGATCATCAGGCAACTGGCTTGCAGAAGGTGCCGCTGGTTTTGTATGCGCGTTTTAGATTCTATTAGCTGCAAGCTTCACTGCTTCTGGAATTTGTTTAATTCTATCCTATACGTCATGCACTACACAAAGATGATGGTGCCTACTTAGTAGGCGAAATATACACTCTGGTCTCTGATAGGATCATAGCGTCTGATTCTTGGCTGTGAAAGGATTTCTTTTAATAGACAGTGATAAAAGAACTCACAGTCAACGTCACACTTGGCCACGCTTTCGCTGTTATAAAAGCATTTTGTTATCTCCACCTTCATGTACGTATTTGCTGCCACGGCCACTCACGTAGACTCTTGCGTGTCGTGCATTTTTTCCTAATGCTTGCTATTCTTTCATATGTAGCCAACATTTTGTTTTGCATTATCCCCGCAGGCCGCGTAGTTTCTTTTTATTCAGTTGCAACTAGCGGAACATAAGAAGTGTGTTTCGAAATCAGGGTAGTCTCGCCCAGAACTATTAGGCAATTATCAACCGATCAAACGTTCACCAGCAGTATTGTCTCAGCGAAGAAAACCATGTGAGGAATCTAAACGTCCCAAAAATTTTCTCTTGTTTCATCTATATCTCTTCATGAGTTTTCGAAGTGTATTTATAGATTGATCAAGCAATAACCAGTTCATTCACAAGCTTTTTATCTGAGACGGTCAATGGGGACATACGTCATTGAAAAGCAATTGAAATTTAAGTTTATTCTTTTGCTTTGTGATGTGTGGCTTGATAACGTAACCGTTTGCAAATATATACTATCTTTTCAAAGAATTAATATTGTATCTACATCTCCTCTACAATCAAGTAAAGAGCGGTATTTACTTAATCTGTTTTGTCTTTTATTCTGTAGAATTCCAACAGTGACGATGTCCTGGCAGCTGTCTCCCCGCCGTACATTGATGCCCACGGCGACGGCTTGGTGGTAACATTCAGCCGGGCAATTACAGAACCCCCTGTCCTTGAAGCAGAAGCTTCCAGCAATGCCACAGCGCCTTCGAACATTTTCGGTGTTATGGGAGCTGACATTTTTCTCTCGTACTTTGAAAGACTGCTCAAGGCAACAGTGACGGAGTGCAATCACGGGTCGTCAGCCTGCATTGTCATAGATTTATCTGGTAAGTGGTTTGACTGCATACTCCCTTCATGGTCAGTTGTTGCACATTTTCTTGTTGGACTTTTTGCTTGAAACCGAGATTACCATAGCTTGTTCCGTCGGGTTCCTGGGTTCCTGTAGTAACTAGTCCCAGTTAAAACCGTATGTCCCTCCTCTGGCTCCCTACATTAGCACTACTGTTATGCCTTAAGCCTAAGCCCGTTTTCAATTTCTTCATTAAGCTGCGAGCCAACAGATCGCTACAAATGGTTTTGAAATAAAGGATTATTGCGACCTTCAAAAATCTGTTGAGATACGAAGTTTTTTGTTACATTTGAAGGTCGCTTGAAATCGCATTGGTCCCACTGGGGCAGGGTTTCTCAACCGGGACCCTCGACCCCTCTTGGGGGTTATGGAGCGGTTCTCCGGGGGTCACGAGCATAAGCCTTTGCTGAATAGCCTTGCCGTGATATTGCAAAACTCAAGTGTCACAATTCGCCAGTTGAAACCTTAAATTTATGGTTTCCATTATGGTGTCATAGACCTCCCTTGTGACAATTATTGTCGCGAGTTGTAATTCGTGATCAGACTGTTTAAGTCAGGGGTCTTAAACACGCGGCCCGCATGTGGCTCGCGAGGGCGTTTTTTTGCGGCCCGCGATGCTTTTAAAAACTTTCAAATAATTAACATTTACGTTGTTTAGTTCATTCACCGGCGTTTAAAAGTGCTCGGCCAGCGAGTGAACACGTTCCTTTTAAATGAACGTAGAGACGGCAAGAAATGATTTGCTTATAACTCATGATACCTTTCGCAGGAAATAAGATGTAAAAGCTGTTTCTAGTAAGGTTCAGGTACCGCCATTGTTGCGTCAGCGTCATAATGCGGCTCGCGGGTTACTTTATAAGTCGTCTTTGCCCCTCGGACTAAGTTGAGTTTGAGACCCTGGTTTAAGTCAAGGTACTTTTATTGATGAACAGGGGGCCACAAGTGTTGAGAGTCTTTGGAAGGGGGCCACAAACCATGCAAGGTTGAGAACCACTGGCTTTCAGTCTTTTTGCCACACTTAGATTTCTGTTTGCACAGTGTAAATGCAAGCACCCTTGTTCTGCGCTGACTTCTTCGTGTCTTATCCTTCATAACTTTGCGTTCAGCTAGATGTCAGACGGTCTTGCATCAAACAAGCATGGTCATTATTGCTACAGTCCAGCACTACTTAACTGACTGTACATTTACTTGGTTCTGGACACAGTTTCCTGACTCGTAATACTTGACTGTAGCTTCCAGTCAGGGGCGGAGCCAGACATTTTCATTTGGGGGGGCTACTGGAAGGGCCAGTTTTGCAACAAGGGGAGCTGTCAATGGTCTGTGTAGGACTTTCAGAAAGAGACCTACTCCAGTGGCATGACGTCACGCGGAAAATTTTGGGG
>JGI24159J19872_10005663_pt1 | contig 16172 bp, 22 predicted proteins | sample Ectturendosymbi4_FD_19872 | JGI IMG/M metagenome (IMG submission 19872) | reverse complement strand
TCCTTTTCATTGTTCAGCATCTTTCAACTTTCAAGCACTGTTTTTGCTTTTTCGGGTTTAAACACTGTAGGCAGTTCTGTTACATTCAGTGTTCTGTTCTTATTGCTTTGTTATTTTAACATTCTTTTTTATTCGTGGCACTGTGTTGATTCATTGTAAACAGTGCATACCATGCTAACAAGTTAGGCTAATTAAGTGTTGAAATTGCTGCAATTTCAAACATTCTAGCTTATAAATCCTGATTTTTAAGGTTTTGAAAAAAGGTAAGGCATAAAATACATCATATTTTTGATAATGAAGCAGAATACAANATTTAAAAATTTTGNAAATATCGGTATCGGCCGATATATCGGTATCGGCCTCAAAAAAGCCNTATTGGTCGATCTCTACTGGTGATGTATCAAAATTGTGTTATGTGCTATTTTCAAATTAACTGAAGAACACTTCATGCAAGTAAATGTCATGCAGGTCCAGCTCTGTCAAGGTAACAGAAATTATCGATCCACTTTCTGCAATGAGCGTTGTTGATCCACTTTCTGCAATGAGCGTTGTTGATCCACTTTCTGCAATGGCTGCTGAGACAGCAGGGCAGTCAAAGCTAGATAAGGTAATGCATTAATTTGTATTCCTGACGTTTTCTGTGCTTTCAGTCCAACAGTGCCTGGATGAGTGCATACATTTTGGCTCCTTAAACTAAATCTTAATGATCTTAAAACACTGGTTAACAAGAAAACAATGTCATAAAGTTACAGTGCTAAGGGTTGGCTTGAAGTGGAGCTCATTTGTTTTGTGAGAGGTGGAACGTGAGTGATAAACTTTCAAGAAATTATTTGGATAAGGATTAAGAAGACGAGAGTAAAATAAACTTGTTTTTCAGCTGATGCTGTAACTTCTCGTTGAAACTACAAAGGTGAATGTGCTCCGATTGATACACGGCTTGGTTCATGTCTGGCAGAAGAGATAAATTGTCATATATTATAGTAAAATTCATTGGCTACATTGCTTTGTACATGAAACAGCCAGATTTCCTGGTTGTTTGGTGTAGTTTTGACTATGTTTCACTGCCTTGGAGCCTGCAGCATATGTCTTAGTTAAACAAACAACCAGATTTAAATTCTCTAAATGTCAAAATTAGCAATCCGCTAATGAAAGATGGAATCGGTCTCAAGCAAGTGGAAGCTGTTTTGCTAGTTGGCAAACCTAGCAAATAGTTAAAAATGCTCTTCTTTGTGTTATTCATATTATTTTGCAAGAACTTGCCACCTGGCTTAGTTTCGATCAATTAAGTCTTCTGGCGATATTTTTTATTTTGTTAATTTGCCAGAAGATTTTTTTGCCAAATAAACAAAAAAATATCTCCAGAAGAAAACCTTCAATTGTTTCAAATGGATTTGGTTCTTCTCCTGAATATATATTGTACATGGTATCTTTGTCTGCAAAGATGAAAGAAGCAGATGAAGTAGAAACGGCGGAAAGTGCAGAGTTTGGGCCAGATTTTAAACCTTGGTCTTTGAGAAAGCTGGACATTTTAACGAAGTACACTACAGACGATAAGCTATCGGTGACTATGGTAAGCTGTTGTCCAAAAATTATAATGTCGCGTGCACGGAGAGAAACCTTGTTTTTTTCTTTGAACTGCTCTTGATTTTCTATTCCGCTAAAACAGCTCCCAAAGCTTTTTGACTGCCACCCAAATCTAAATTTGGTGAGCATCTCGCTACCCAAGCCTCAAACGGCGCATGTTACCATGAAAAAATAATGATTGTGTGGATTATTTTTGTCAGTAAATTGTTAAGTTCGTTTTAAATTTTTTGACCTATCGCTTCCTTTTTTTATCACGATTCACGACTCATACTTTGGGAAGCACTTCACCAAAACCTTAGCACTAATTCACCTTCGAATCGGCGTGCCTCGTGTAGCTGCACGTGCACGCACCTGGCATTTGTCTGAGTGTCCGAATGTACAGAGTATTTGGGAAGTTATTCCTGACTGTGATGAAGAAACGTGTTGCTAGAGCAGATGCCATAAAACCCGCTTAGATTTAATCCGCAATCAAAGATGTAGCGCTTGATTGTTTGGTCGATGTGTTTCTGTGGGACTATATCAAATGCGACACAGAGTCAGATCGATCTAGAACTGCGACTAGCTGATATATTTTTACTTGTGCCATCATAAAGAGATCGTTAAATGGCAGAGACATTGACCGTGCGTTCGCGCATCATCTTTTATATTCGATAAGCGATGGAAGCTTTCGGATAACAGGAACCGCCTTGGCGAGAGCCGCATATAAAGAAATCCACTTCAGTGTGGTGTAGTTGTCTGCACGCCACTTCAAACGCTGTATAGCATGAACTTCAATGAATAATTAAAAAGTTATTTGTGCTTTTCGCAATGGGTTGGCGTCGCAAGCCTTAATGTTGATGATTGACGCTGTTGGATAAATTACCAAATCACATTAAATCTGAAAACAACAAGCGAAAACACCGATATGTTTATATTTTTCACCCAGTTTTTTTTACATGTACTTCTAATTGTTGAAATGTGCTCCTGCGAATGTTTATCTTGTCCTCGTGTTTTTCAGACTTCATTGGCGAAAAGCGGAAAAAAGCAAGGTGCGTGTGGGTGTCATGACAGTTTTGCAAGTTTCTCGCGTTAATTTTGTTACATTGGACCTTGTATCGGCGCAGGCGCATCTCGCTACAACCAGGGCAGGTCGGTCTCGGACAAACTGAAAGATCGCCTGGGACAGTTGGACGATTTCGAAGAGGTGCGGTTGCCATGCTGGGCCCGAGATCGACCGGGGGGGGTTGCTTGTGTTGTTACTTTCGCCAACTATCAAATAGCGTGTAATCATCTGTGGCAGGGAGGATTCATTGAAATGCAGAATGTGTCTCAGCAAGAATTCATCGACAAAATCCATGAACTGAATCAGATGCTTATAGAAGCATGGAACACCAATCAGAAAGTGAAGGCGCTGAAGATTGCCATACAGGTACTGGTTCATAACAGCATCGTTAATAGACGTGTTCGCCTCACGATATATTTATTCTATTGAAACATATTGCGCATCAAAAAGATTGACTCAGAGCGTTTTCAGGTTCTTTTAGAGGTCACAACCCAACTTCGTTTTGATTAAACTAGAGTTTTCAACGTCACTTAAAATCCTAACGCCGCGCAAGGTGTCAGGGGCCACCACTTCTGTATGGCTGGTTGAGGAGACGGTCGCGATTTTTTCGAACGGTCCCCTCAGCGTGAAGCCCGAATGCGGTCCTAGTTGAAGCGCGCGATGGTGTGATCGCCCCAGCGCATTTACAGTAATGCCAATAACTGCCCGAGTTTCATCGTTGGACAAACGACCGCGACATTTGCGCTGTGACTTTTGCGGAAAGAGTGGTCACCATGAGATGTAGTTGCTGCGATAAGTTCGTGTTGGAGTGACGTTTAATTCTGTCGGCCGCCCGACCAGCAATCACTACCACTGAAAAGGAGAGGCTGGCTACCTATATATGTGTTGCCGCCGTCACTTTTGTGGTGGACAGTGCGGACGATCTTTCAGCCCTTTCTGCCTGTTTTCACAAAGGTAAACAGTGAAACAGGAAAACATAGTTTCGATGCACTTGCTTTGGTTCACCTTTCGGGAGTGTCACGAGCAGTCTGTAACGCCCATCTTCGCTTGCTTGGGCCGTAACAGGAAAATAGTGAAACAGCGAAATATGTGGTACGAAGGGAAAAAACATAGTGTTATTGCTGAGGAGACTTACTTGTAGACATATCGTAGGTTCGTGATGTTCACAGCAACAGCAATCTCGGAAGCTGTTACTGAACTGCTTGAACAAGGTAAAACCATGAGTTTATATGTTGTGGATTGTGACGAATGGCCTTTGCTCGGCGCCACTGACCTATTTGAAAATTAAAAAACAAACAACTGTTGAAATCAAATCAAAGCTTGTTATTCGTAAGTGATCTGACAAATCGAAGCTTCGGTTCTCGCCCAAAATATTTCAGCAGCAGATTCGGGAAACCTTTGCGATTCCTGACTTGCCTGTGGCTTTCATTGAACTCATGCGTTGGAGAACAGAGATGATCTACGGTCCATGCCAACCGTTGGAGAACAGAGCGCCTGGTATTTATCGATGTCTGAACAAGTCGGCTCGAACTCCCCCATCAGCGATTCAAGCGAAAACGCATTTATATTCAGACTCCGGCTTTACGCTGAACCGCGAACATGGAATTCTGGGATGGTTTTCGTTGTTCGACGAATGATTTACTGTCTCCAGGGTGGTTGACCTCTTGCTTTTACCGGAATTGGACATTTCGGCGATAAATCGGTTATAAGACGTGATGCTGTTGATGGGAGCGCTTTTTATGTACTTTTTGAAACAAACTTGGGTTTAGCTTCAGGGTTAAGGTTTAGGGCAAACAAACATCCTTTATAATATAAGGCTCTGTCCTTCAACTAAAATGCCATTTTAGGAACGATTTTTTGTAATTCGTCAGTAAGGTCAGTTCGCCTACAGTGACGCTTTGTCTCCGGTCCCTTGAAGTGACGTTACTGGGCAATTCTACTGTATTTCAAAAACACACTTTTTCCGTATAAAACATTTGCGACCACCATCGCTGAAATGTCCTAGACTCGCTTTTTTAAAGAGCAATTTCGCGCAGGAGTCGCTTGCCTGGCGCGAAAACCACGTAATATGTTCACACTCGGGAGGAGGGCTAGAGTTCGCAAAAGGCGCTAGCCGTTAGGTTTAAAAACACACGAAACTTTTATCTTGCCGTTAATAGGCCCTGTGGGCTAAACTTTCGTTTCTACGTTTGTTTTCTTTACCGTTACACCACAAACCATGTTTGAAACCGGCAACGTTTTGCTGCGCCTGCCTGTTGCTTCAAGCACCGTCTGCGCACACGCAATCGGTGTCGTGAATTCTATTATTATCATCGTTTAACTTTATTGAATGCAGTGCGCGAAGCTGCTCGGCGATGTATCGGTGATGCAGTTCTATCCCAGCAAGTTCGTTCTGGTCACCGACTTGCTCGACACCTTCGGTGAGAAGTTACTTCAGCAAAAACACAGCAACGACTTGATGTGCGCGTTATTGCATTGTGCAAGCTTATGTCGTACGTGTCAGTCGCTAGACGTTTCCTTGCAAGAATCTATGTTTTAGCGTTGACGCATTTGCTTCTTTTCAGGCTCGTTGGTTTCCAATCGGATCCTTTCTCTGTGCAAAGGCATGGACTCAGGTATGTGAAGAGTTTTTCAAGTTACTGTAGTAGTTTGCTGCAGAAATCGCTAACCCTCTTCAGACTAGCGCAAGCAAAACTATGTTCTTGCGTCAGCAAGTATTTCCCAACTTTCCACGTGTTGCACCCAGGGCTGTAGAGCCGGTACTCAAATTTGAGGCTCCGGCTCCAACATCTAGAAGTTTTTGGCTCCGGCTCCAGAACAAGTTGGTCCAAAAAAAAAACAGAAAAAACATTGTGTTATTTGTGTAACTCGCTTGCCCCACAAACTATCTCTGTGAAATCGGAAGGCAAATTTTCGGCCCCGGCTGCACCATCTAAAAGCTTTTGGCACCAAAATTGCTTGGGCTCCGGCTCCACAGCCCTGGTTGCATCCCGGTGGCGACATATAGTGGTCGATATAAGATCCGGCACAAGCACAAACAACCACTTGACAAAAATCTTTACATGCTTTGGTGGGCAGAGCTCCGTCCAGATATTTCTGGCTTGACAAAAAGCTTAGCGTCTTGCAGCCTGAAAATTGCGGAAATACACTGCAGCATTATTAGCAGAAGTGCTCTGTTACAGTCTAAGCAGCTTTTCCGTACGGTAGCCGTATGGTCAGATTGTTTATGTATAAGATTAGCCCCCTCCAACTTCAGATGGTTACCCACGAATGAAATTTGGTCGTAGTTACGATGTTTACATAGCGATTCTGTCGCACGAGGGATGGTAATATACAGTGTTTTTTAAGGTGTTTTGATGGACCGAAGCAGCTTCTCAAACTTTTACAACGGCCTCTCAAAATACAACAGAATCTCTCTGCAAAGCCACCTCCAAAATACACTAAAACCTCGCTTTATGACCATCTCGGTATTTAGATGAAATAGTTACGGTCACTCAAAATGTCTCTCTGTCACCAAGTTCAAACTTCTAAAAATTCTTGGCCACCCCTAGATTCTATTTGAATAAGATTCTGTTTTGAATAAGAGCTGATGATGCCTACATCGTAGGCGAAATATATACTCTGTAAGATCTTAAAGTGTCTGATTCTTTGCTGAGAAAGGACTTCTTTCCATAGACAAATCTTGGCCACGTACGAGATGAGGTTAAACATGTGACTGTTTTGTACTGTACTGGCCATAAGCTTGATCGTGTTCTTTGCCGGAATCTGTACGTAACCGTGTGACGGCGACAGTAAACAAGCAACTTAGATAGTGGTCACAGTGCCTGCAGCATAGTTCAAGAAAATGTTGTGTCATGCTTTTCATGCTGCTGAGTCATACTTTTCATGCTGAGGAATGCTTTTTGCAGCCCGCATCAACGCTGAAAAAGTTCCGGAAAACGCGCGCGAAATCTGCATCAACTGGATGCTGAAAATCGCCTCGATTCGTGAACTTCTGCCGCGGATCTATGTCGAAGCTTCTATTCTTCACTGCAACGAGTTCCTGCAGAACGGGTTGGTTGCGTTTGAGCTGATGATGCTTGCTTGTTGTTCTGTGCGTCTTAAAGCGCGAACTTTCAAAAATGCAGATTATTTGCTTGCTTAGTTATGTGTAAAGCAAATGCGCTTCGTACAAAGCCCTCGCCAATTAACGCAGGTTCCTGTGATTTCCAGGCAAAGCAAGAGCGTCATCAGTCACTTGACAAACGCCGTCCGTGGGATCGGCGACCCCCTGATCGCTGTCTACGCGCGGACATACTTGGGCAGGGTGGGTAACAATATTATTGTCGTCACTGCATATCAGGCCCGCAGCCGTGGGGAGCATTCAAGGGGAGCTCCCCCCAAAGTTTTGTGCTGAATAAAAACTGTTTTAAACCTATAATAAAACCGAAAATCTTTCCCCCCTAAAATGTATTTTCCCCCCAAACCCTAAAACGTGGCTACGGGCCTGCTGAACATGCGAGTGCACTTGTAACAGTCGTTGGCGAAGAGTTTGCCAATCGCGATAAGGCGGCCACTTCGTGCACAGGTTTGATCAGAACGTAGTTGCTAGATGGCCTGTTTTGCGCGTCGCCGCTGTGGAGTATGCTTTGTGACGTCGCAAGGCATTCGCTTTGGCGTGTCGTGAGTCCCGTTCGCGTCTTTGCGCCGAGACGCGGCCCACACGGCGTTTGTTGACGTATGTTGTGACGTAGATATTTGGCCATGTGGTCGTCAGGATGTGTCGTTGACACCACTCGTTTTCAGGTTGGGATCAGACACGTGCCAACGTTCAAGGGCTACTTGAAATCGAACTTCTATGACTTTCTGACGACGTGCAAGCAGGTACGCTCTCCAAGACAAACATCCATCTTTTTCTGTGTTACGATGAAATTTTAATCTTTCTGTTGCGTTATTGTTGTCCTTGACTTGCAGATCGGTGTCATAATGAGCGTCATTACGCACGAAGCGTAGGTATGTCATAATGAGTGTCATCAGGCAGGAAACGTAGGTTATGTCATAAGGAGTGTCATTACGCACGAAACGTAGGTTATGTCATAAGGAGCGTCATTACGCACGAAGCGTAGGTTATGTCATAATGCGCATCATTACGCACGAAACGTAGGTTGTCTTGTGCCACTGCATTAAAACTCTGTTTCTAATAAAAACGCGCAAGAACTCTGCAAACAACGAAAATGTAAGAACCTTTGCCAGCAAGCGTTCTGAACGAATTGATTCCAACTTTCTTGATTTTTGTCATCAAAACATGGTAAACTGGAGCCTAAGCCACAATACCGGGTGCAACATGTTTGAATATCGAAAAAGTCTCAGCCTATAAGCGATAATGTACACTTATAATAATTAGCAATAATTTACGCGATGCGGTTTTCGAGAACGATTCACGGGACGAGAGCAAGGTACGTCGAAAGTTCTTGGAGTCCAAGATTTTTGATGGCGTTTATAATAATATATTTTCCTTGGTGGTAATTTCCTCTTCTGTCGTTGCTGCTTGAAACGTGGTGTTGGATTCCTGGCTTGGGGTTGTCTTGCACACACTCAGAGAGCATCTTGATCAAAAAGAATCAAAAGTTTAAGTCATTTTCTGGCGGTAAGTACCGACATGAGCGTCGAACTTTGTTGTTCACTGTCCTTTCTTTTTTGCAGATACACACCATGACAGTCCAAAACACGATGGCCACGCAAAAGCTGGACATGCCAACATACCTCGATCTTTACATTCCTGCCTTGGAGTGGATACTTTCCTCCATCGCGCACAAGGCCCACGAGGTAAGGTCCTTGTGAACGCAAGCGGCTTTCAAGATCGCACAAGAGGGACTTTACGCGTTGGCTTGACTCCGACACATTAAGCCAATAATTTTGCAAACATTTCCAAGCATTCGCCTGACGTGATATGCGGGGGGGGGGAATGCTATGCTCGCGTTCCTAAGACGCGGGTCCAACGTGCCCTGAAGTTAGAGGCCTTGCGACCAGTGTTCCCTCCAAGTTGCGCAAATGCGCAGTACTACCAGAGACCATTTGCGCAGTGAAATCTCATTCTCGCGCACTTGCAACATTCCCAATTCATCACCCGTATGTAAACCGCGTAACGCTTGAAACGCTTCACTGGTTGTGTGTCCTACCATCCACAAGGTGACGCAATTGCATGCTCTCTAAAACAAACGTTTATAAAACTTTCTTGGAGCGAACACTGCTTTCGCCAGTCGAGGTGCTTGTTGAACTGCGTCTTTCCTCATTCAGGCCACCCTGTCAGAAGTGCTTGAACGGTGCAAGAAGACAGGCAGCAGCTTGATGCTGGTAAACTGCTGCGTGGTGGCATTCAACGCCGACTACGTCAGCGCCAGAGCTGTTGCTCTTTGCTCATTGATGTGTCAACTGCAAGACGACAACTTCCCGAAGGCGAGTTTGGTACCTTGAATATTTTTGGCGATCGAATTACTTGGTGCGGTTTTAATTCTTTCGTCGATTTTTGTAACCGTACCGTGCAGCGTTGTTAGAAAAACTAGTTTAATTTTGCTGGTGTCCGGTGTTTTTTTCTGAGTAATCGACATCGGCAACTGGAAAAAGAAGCGATTGCCTTAAGTACACTCAGCACTGACAGCAAATGGTACTTTGTTTTCAGCATAAGGTGCTTCGTACTTTGGGATGCAAAGTGGTGGAATCTGACCCGCCCGAAGAGGATCGCCTTCCGCTTTTGAACGAAGTTTGGAAATTCTTGGCAAAAGTCAAAAATCCGAAGGTGCAATTTTTGGCGCAGTTTTGCGTACTTAGCTTGATTTATCAAAAACCAGCTTTATGTTAACATGAAAAATACCATGTTTTCGTGTACATTGATTGAAATGACTTGTGCTACTGGTCGTTTCTCTGGTGCTTACTTGGTCTGCTGGTACTTATGTGATCCGCTGGTACTTACTTTACATTGCCTGCTCGTACTTATATGGCATGTTAGCGCTTATGTGGCATGGCGGTGCTTATGTGGTCTGCTGGTACTAATGTATGAGCCGTTGGTACTTATATGGCGTGTTGGTACTTATTGGTCCGTTGGTACTTATATGGTCCGTTGGTACTTTTAGTGACTGCTGATACTTACATGGTCCGCTGGTACTTAACTTTATATGGGCTGCTGGTACTTATATGGTCCGTTGGGGCTTACGTGGCATGTTGGTGCTTATACGGTCTGCTGGCATTTATATGGGTTGCTGGTACTTCTGTGGATGCCGCAGAGTAATGTTTTGTTGCGGCAATCGTCGCCGATCTCAGTAGTTCTGCTCCTGCTGTGACGATTGTCGACCCCGTTGCAGGATTACATCACGTGCGCCGAAGTCTGGTCCGAGTTTGCAGCGAAGAACTTCACAGTGAGTCTGCTGCTTATGACGATGATTGTGGTGTTCGAGCCGTTTAGTGCAGGTGGTGAAACTTTCTTCATTTGCAGAAGAAGGAAGTAAACACCATCCTTGCCGACGTCATCAAGCACATGACGCCAGACAGAGCTTTTGAGAGGCATTACGGGGAGGTACTTGCTCGTTTTGTATCGCATCATCTCTGAGCGAGAGTCCATTTAGTGTTTTTTGTTTAATTTGCCGCGGCTTGTGGGGAGGTCGCTCCCCCTCCAAAATCTTCTTGGTTCGCTCATTTCTAAAGGAGCGGCTTCACCTTGTTGTGGTTCGAATTTTTTAACTTTTTTTTCTTTCAACAGCCTTTTTTCTTTTTTTATCTCTCTCTCTCGTCCACAGCTGCGCAACATCGCGGAGAAACTTCTCACCCACATGTCGAGCTTCGTCGAGATATTTTCAATGGTAGGTTTCGCTCGTTGTCGTTCTCGTCTGTCGCAGAACGCCCCCTGCTGACGTTTGTTTGTGACGAAACAAACGTATTTTTTTCACAGGACAAATTTTTGCCGTTCCTGGACATTTTCCAGAGCGACGCGAGCAAAGTAGACGCGTGCAAACTCGTCGCCTCCTATTTCATCAAGTAAGTGCGTCAGATGCTTTTGTTGGCTCGTTGGCTCTGGGTTTTTTGTTTCGCTGAGACATTTCGGTCGTTTGTCCCATAATAATATTAAAACAACTCGCCGTAACAGTATTCACTACTTTATATTTTCGGACATCATGACATCATGACCGAATTCACTGGTGTGGGAGGCGGGGATGCAAGCACCCGGGGGTGCAAGCACCCCCTCCTCAAAAGTTTTGATTTGGTGAAAATATCTGAAAATCTTGAAACACTCCCTGAAAAAATGAGCAAAATTGGCGCTCAACATGCTTTGATTTGAAAGAAATGNCACCCAAAATGTCATGAAGAGCTTTTTTTTATCTTTGGAAGTCGCTTTTTTTTGGAGTNTTTTCGGGCAAGTTTGGGAGAATTCGGCCGCACCCCTAAAAATTTGCCTGCGTCTTCAAACACCTATGACCGAGTTGACTTCATTTTTTCCGGTCATTAAAAAAAATCTGTCTATGACCGATTTGGCTCATGAAGCGGATGGTGTGATGCTTTGTCCTTGCTGCGGACAGCCAATGGTGAAACGAACAGCTTGCAATATTATTTCGAAACGAAGTGATCGCATTCGGGCGTCTTATCTGTTGCTTCAATGAGAACGGGAATGCATTAGTTGCAGATCACCCGGCAACCCCCCTGCGTATTTTACAGGAACTCGGACAACGCGACCTCTGACCCCATTGTCATCAACGGCTTAATGTACATTTGCAAGGTGCTGCACGACTCAGTCAGGTAAGCCTGGCTTGACGGGGTGTGCTTTGAGCGTTGTGCACGTCATCACACCCATCACGCCATGTCCCCAGTAGGCCCGCACCCACGGGAGCATCGGGGCCAGTTCCCCCCAAATTTTGTTTGGCCAGAAAAATTTGTTTTAAACATTAGTAAAAACAAAAATCTTTTCCCCCTGACCTTAAAACCTGGCTTGCGGGCCTGGTTCTCAGGATAGGAAGAGGTGACTAATCACCTAAAAGCTTTACGGTCGAGATACATCGGTTCACATTTGTTTGCCAACTTTCGATACTTTTTCACTCACGCTTTCTTGTCCGTTTTATTCGCTTCTCGATTGTTTCTTTGCGTCAGCATATACGTCATGCAAGTGACCGCGTACACAAGCAGCGGCAAAGCTCCTGAACAAAGGGCCTCATGAGGGGGCGTTTTGAGGGCCTCGCGGCGCTTTTGAAGTCGGCTGTAATCGGAAAATTTAGCGGCCACAGATGCATAATTTGGCCTTGGACTATTCTCGTCACAATCTTCTATCGCGATATAATCAGCACACCGGTCTCCTATTTTGACTCGAAGATGCGAAACAGCAATTACGCGAATCGTGACTTGTCGATTTGTTTTTTGCAGCGCTTTGAGTATCGACGACGATAGGAAGGAGGCGAGCGCTCTCATATCCGGAGTCATTTTCTTGGTGAGCTATAAACGATTAAATCGTCGATTTAGTGAAGAACCCGTCGCGTCGTTGTTGGTACAAAGTGTTCTGGCGTCTGTTCTCCAGTGATGCGTGTCGTCAACGTGAGTAGTGTTTCGCGTTCGGATTTATTTCAGACGCGATGTTCTGCGCTCAGTCAAGAACAGCGGGGGGCATTCGAGGGCAGTGTCCCCTAATTTTTTGTGCCTCCCAAGTTTTGTTGGGCTCCAGAAGTTTTTTCATTACGTTTGTTTGTATTTTATTATGTTTAATTTAAACATTTATTGAAAACAAAAAATTCCTACCCCCCTAAAATGTGTCTTCCTCCCCCAAACCTTAAAACCTGCTAACGGGCTCGGTGAAGGATTGTTCCCGATTGCTGTTGACGTGACTTCATCTCAGCGGCGCAGCCAGAAGGGGCTATTCCCCCCCAGAAGCAAACTTCCTAAGATTTTTACTTGGTGCTTTGTATAAATAATTTTCAACCTCAGAAAGACGTTAGTGACTGACGACGTCATTGACTGGCCCCTCCCAAACAAAATTATTGACTGCGCTACTGCTCGACCTTACGGTCACTTGCTTTTTGTGATACAAATCAGCAAACTCTTAACTTGCCAAGTTTCGTTTATGACTCAAACCGGAAACGCGCTGTTGATCGCTCCGAGAATCGACGCCAGACGTCACTTCCTGCGCAGGTGAACTTCGGCAAAGACTTCGAGCAACAGCTGAGCTTCTACGTCGAGTGCCGCGCGGCCTTCAGCGATCTGGACCCGGTGATCGCGTGTCTCGTGCGCGTCGTCAACCGACTGTCGGCGCAAGTCACCAAGATCGTGAAAGGCAACCACACCCGGAAGACGGCGGCTTTCGCGCGGGTGTGAACGATTGCGCTTCGTTGTTGGGTCGTAGATCGCCTCACTAGGGCTTTTTTGCATGACGCTTAAGTGAGAGCTCATTGGCTCACTTTTCTGGTCACGTGACATGATTCCTGCTGAATCGCGAACTGCTTGAGTGATCGAATGAACTCTCGGGAAAGTGAGCGCAGCACGCTCGTAGTTGCTTGGTTCATAAGCGAGCTCCCGAGTAAAAGTGTGTTCGCGAAGCAGCCGCCTTAGGTTTGGCAGTCGCTGTAACGCCTGCTTTTGGTTGGTTGATGCAAGAGTGAATTTAAATCACGTCTGCTGTTTTGAAATGGTACGTGTTGGTTTTAACTTAGTTTTGCAATCCATATTGCAGTAATAACGACATCAAGCCGCTCTGTGACTGTGGAGTGTAGTGCAATTCTGTAGGCTACGTAACATGGCCTGTTTGTAGTACGCTAGACTGCTGCTTCACTGCAGAATTTGAATGTCAACATAGTCCACTGAAAAATGCTGTTGCAATTTACATACAAAATTAACGGCCTATATAGGCTAATTACTGATGGTGGTTTGCCTCCAAACAGTAGTATAGGACACCATGTTTGCTGGAATGTAATCTAATCGTGTTTCAACTGCAGAAAAGTAGGTGTTATAGTAGGCATCTGCAAGTTTTTGATAATCCCTTTGTTTTGTCTGATGCATGCTGAAACGTTGCAGCAGTCTGTACAAAGAAAGTATCGGTAATCCTGGCCTCATCTGTTTTGTCTTATCCAGTCGTTCTGAAGCTCCATGTAAACACACAGCTTCAACGTTCTCGTTTTGGTTCAATTGCACCGAGCTGTCTTGACGTCATAGCTCACTTCGAGCGCACTTGCTAGCATGATCATGTAAATAGGCCTCACTGTTTTGCTGTTGGCGTCATCTCTGTGTTGTTTTTCGAACGGCAGGCATGCACCGCATACAACTTCATCACGATACCTTCTCTACAAGACACTCGGCTACGGTTAATGTTGTACTTGGAATCGGGGGAGGTGGCCTTGATAAGCCAGTGCATCAGTCAAGGTGAGAACAAGCTTGCTTCCGCTGCCGTCTCACGAGCAGGCTGGGTCTGGATTTTCATTCACATGCAGTTCCTCTTAAGACCTCGTTTAAGTCTTAAAATCATGTTTCATGTTGCTTTAATTTGCAACATGTAGCACTTCTTTTGTGATAGTGATGATGAAAATGATACAAAAAGTTTGCTTGAAGCCAGGGTTGCGGAGCCGGAGTCGTAAGGAGCCGGATGTTTTTGGATGGAGTCGGACTCCTAACAACACCGGGAGTCGGATTGTTTGTCCGACTCCGGATGTCCAATTGGATCATTATTTACATCACACTCCTAAGTTGGGAATTCCTGTTGAAATGGTGCAATTTCTTTTGAAGCTTTGTTGAAACAGAGATTTCTTGCTGTGCACCATGATTTCCATTTATTTTAACAGCCAAATTTCATTCCCTTTATGTTGAGGAGTCGGAGTCGGGAATTTTTGAAAGGTGGAGTCGGAAATTTTGGAAAGATCGGAATCGGAGGTGGATATTTTACCTCCGACTCCGCAACCCAGCTTGAAGCAAGCAATCGGTTGCCGACGTTTGTAAAAATTGAAAAAATAGAGAACTTACTGTAAGAGTGCATTCTTTGACAGCGGACGCAATGTACAAGGCGGCGATCAGCTTAATGATGGACTCGATGGTTCTGTCAGGAGCCAAAGCGGCAAGTGCACAACAAAGCTTTCACGGCTTTGTGTTCAACTTCCTGTCAAGCTTGTTGGTGGTTCCGGTAAGATCAAGCTATCGCTTATGTTTGTGTGTGTAGCAAATTCCGTGCACTATAGAAAGTGTAGGTACAGAGCAGGGTTTCTCAGCTTGTGGGCCAGGGAAGAATTTTGGACGGGTCACGGCCTTGTATTACTGAAATTGAATACGTTTTGCAAGATGAACCTTTAATTGAAAACGTGGTTTGCTGCTAAGCTAACACGCTCAGCCTTCGCATTTATTGTAGTGCACGTTGTGTTATTGAATGGTTTCAGTTGTTTTTGTTTCTGCTTTGTACAATGGTTGTAGAAAATGGTTTTAGACATGGGCGGCAGTTGTCGCATTGGAGAAGTTTGTACAGTCGGCGGGCCACGGACCCTCTGTTTGTTTATTAATTGGACCACACGCTTGAAACGGTTGAGAATTCACACAGTTGACATGAACGCTTGGAATATCGAAGTTCACTGTGCTGTTAACTCGGTGAATACAACAGAACAAACGTGAAGAAATATATAAAAGCCGACTCTGTTTCATTTCCATTCACACACGCATGCCTGTCTGTTCATTGACCAAACTTTTTTGAAATGACCGAAAAAAAAGTGAATTCGGTCAAAAGATGTCGGAAAACGAAAAAACGACAGACGCTTTCAAGCCACTGTATTACGGAAAAATGGCCGAAATGTCTCAGCGAAAAAAAAAACAAGTAAACAACCGCCTGTTTTGCGACACTGGTTGTATGCCTGACCGAACAGGGCAATGTGCACGCGGCAAATATTGCAGTTTGTAGAGCGAAGGTTCGCCCAAGATAGCAGCGATAATAACTGATAGACACCAGCCCGACTGCAGCCAGCCTAAAATTATAAATTTAAGCGAGCAACAGTATTTTGTTTGGGACAGTGACGTAGCCAGCTCATTCTTTAAGCACGAAAGGACTGCTAAAAATTGGGGGGGGTTCCCCCCTGGCTACGCCTATGGTTTGGGACACAGCGTCTCGAAGCAGAAAACTGCTAGAAATTTGGGGAAAATGGCTTCTTTGGCCCTCCCTGGCTATGCCCGACAGCCTTTCCAACGACGATGTTTGACGTTTTCGCAACCCTTGTGCGTAATCAATGTTATCTACAGTAGAATTTGCCTAATTCGTCACCTCAAAGGGATTAGAAAAACGTGACGAATTATGCAGACAGGTAAAAACTCTATCATAGAAGCTCGTATACATACATAGTGCTCTATTTGCAGTAAAATACAAGTTTATGACGTTATGGTTGAATACAACAATTAATTACTCTACTCTGTCTGGACTCCATTTAATCAAGCACCTTTTAAATCTTTAACAAACTTTAAAGACTTCCCACGTTCTCTCAATGGGGAGTCGGGTCGTGCTTCGCACCTCGTGTATAAATTCGATAAACAAATTGCGAGGTGCAACAATTCTCAGATAAAGATCCTTAATTTGTTT
>JGI24159J19872_10005659_pt1 | contig 16181 bp, 6 predicted proteins | sample Ectturendosymbi4_FD_19872 | JGI IMG/M metagenome (IMG submission 19872) | reverse complement strand
ACTGATTCTGCTCTTATCAGCGGGATGCAAGCAACCAGCGACCACACAACCCACGCTCCTGAGACCCAAATAATCGCCCATCTGGCCACAACTCGCGAATACGGACGAACGATGCCGTACAGTCGAAATGATGTCATGATCACCAGGGTTGTCACTGAAACTTGGCTGGAGATGAAGTTTAAAACTGCAATTAAGCTACAACCGGCTGACACTGTCCATTTGATTCTCGTTTCATAGGAATAGTTTCCCATGAAAGCAGTTGCGGTAATGCCAATGTTACACATGTAAAAAGCCATGAGCAGATCAGAAAAGGCCAGATTGAGGAGCATCGTGTTGTGAATCCGTTTGACCGCCGACAATGTCTTGTATGTTGTTCTGAAAACGTTCAAAGTGCATCCAATAAGTATCAGGTTACCCAATAATGAACAAACTGCCAGAAACCAAATGTAAGCAAACAGGATTGGGGAGGAAATAAAATCGTGTTCGGAAGACAACGTATCTTTGTGTTTGTGACTGGGGCGGGAGTCAGATATGTTTTCGTAGTCTTTGCGGACCTCATGCTTAATGCAGTTTTCTTGTTTAATTGGCGGCGTTATTGCAAAAGAAGTGCTGCTATTGTCAGTATCCGGTAGACTGGCATTCCCCTGTTCATATTCTTCAATAAACTTTTTTGCTTTGTGACAGACAAAAGACTTTTCAACGTTCTGAAACCAATCCTCATAAGACGTTTTGGGCACATCACAAAACGATAATGGAACGATGTCAGGGATGCAAAGTTGCAAAATGCACTTCATCGTTTGAGTCCTTGCAACGCACGCGTTGTAACCTGCTGACACTAGAAAAAGCAAAAGTAAAAGTCATTATGTGTGAACGAAACCGATTCATCAATTCATCGAATGGATTCAGAAATTGGGAGAAAAATCACCATCATTTTTCTGTTTCGGTGGAAAACATCAATCAGCCTGACATGTTTTTCATTTTGGGAAAAACGATATTTTCTGTACGAGCGTTCGTAGCGGCATATTAAATAAATGAGAAGGAAGCAAAACGTTTGTCGCTCAGGTTTCGAAGCTACTAACTAATAAAATCTGAAATATTTTTTGATGAAAGACCAAAAATAACTTCAGCGCTGTTGTGAGAGGAAATTGGAATTGCTTCGAGGTCTTGTATTTTATTGCATCGTTCCCGCTTCAATATCCCCAGAATTTCTATATTTTATATTCTAATCTTTTTTCAAAATATCGAAACATTATTCTAGCAGACACCAATCACTAGATAGTTTTTTGTCCAAAAATATCCCAACCCTAGGTTTCGTTTGAAAAACGCGCAACATTTTCATGGTAGTCAAAGTGAAATTGACTTCAGCAGTCCAAACTTTGCTTCAAAGCTGGTGAAAATCCAGCTTTTTTAAAATGTTGTCGGAACCCGGAAAACATGTTCCTCCTACTATAAATAATAATAGTTAGTACTGTTTCCAATTTCAGCTGGAAATGAAGTTTGAAACGTTTCCTAGTTTGACATTTAAAACAAGTTGTACAAGCTATCACTGCTCAGAAGACATTTGTTCAAATCTTTCTGATTTGTCATTATACTGACCTGCTGGTACTGGACTGGCGAAAAAAACAAGGAAACAAATTGCAATTGCAGGAAACGAATATTCAACCTGAAACAGCATTTCTTACAGTAAATGAGTTACTTCACGTTAGGTTTCCTGATGGAAGAGAATATTTATTATTATTGTTTGCAAACAAAGCGTTTTGCAGTTAACCAACACGCAACGCTTGAAGCGTTGTTTTCAGAATTGGGATTGAAATAAAAATGACGCTGNCTTTTGCTGAATCTCAAGAAAACTGAAGCGACAGGAAATATGAAAAACTTACAGGAAGCTAAAAATGCATTCAATGCGATCTNGTGTTTCGTTTACAAGCACCGTTTTGCGGGCCTTTTAAACATTTTTAGTTTGATTTAAAAATGTAAACAGCTGACAATTAAGCTGTTGAAGAGCTTCACCAAGAAACAATTTGGAGATATATTTGCAATTACCTAGTTTCCTCTTCCTTTTCAGTCTACGAAAACTTCTCCACGGAGCTATTTCTCACGCCTTACACTTTTTATAAGCTTTTTGCCAACTAAAGCTAATTGCTTCCTGCACATTCTCACACTTCGTGAATCTTTGCAATCAGACTGCGGTCAACTTGACAAATAAGAGTACGCAATTTGGAATTGGGTTTCAAGCAGAGGCGAATTTTCATTTTTGGGGCCCTAGGCTATTTTAAATTAGGGGCTCTTCTGGAAGGTTTGCGACGACTGATGTCATACAAATTAGCACTACACCTGCTCGTTACATTCACTGAACAAGTTGTTCCAATTCGAAAGCATATTACTTTATTCTGAATTCCCTCGATATCAGGAACAAAAACAGTCATACTGAAACCAACGAAAAAGGCAGCGGTGAAGTGAGCTGACCACACTCACAATATAATTTATTGAGTACTTCACTGACTTCGTGTAACCTGAAACATGGATTCAGGCGTTTTGCTCCACACATTATACGTAACAATCATGGGCGTCTGCAGAAATATTTCCATGGTGGGGCAACGTCGACATTTCGCTTATTATTTTTCAAGTTGCGAACGATGCAACACAAATGGACCTTCACAAAACTCTTCACCTTTTCCGCACCACAAAGAAAATTCCCAATGAAAGCACGCCCTCCTTTCGCATTTTTTGAAATCGTATTCAGGTGGAGTTGTATTCAAATTTGCGAAGAGCTATGTCAACTGCAGACAACTGAGTCTGAATGGACTNGATCTATCCACCACCGCGTTTGCGGTGCTCACATTATTTTGTGCGGGTTGAACGTCACTTTTNAAAATTTAGTCTGAAATGTTTTCTATAGTTTGGCCATCAGAAATGCTTTTTCTTTTCATAATCTGCTTAAGATCCATTTTTCGAGTGCTTTCCAAAAATAAGGCATATTTTCAGAAAAATCAACGGCCGGAACATCTGTAACGGTGAAAAAACACGATTAGACGCTCTCGCAAAACTCTTTCAAGCAATGAGAGCTATAAATGTAAGTTGACGACTAACGGACAACTATAAGTTAAAACACCACGCAGGCGTAGCATAAGCGTAGTTTGATTACGCAAGTGTGGTCCAACTACGGGCCCGAGGGCTGCATGTGGCCCGCCCTACCGTTTTCTGTGGCCCGCTGAAGCATTCAGGAGAAAACTTCAAATTCGAAATTTGTGGAAAGGCGTGTGAGGTTACATTTGGTTCATTGAATTGCTTGCGCTGGATAAAGTGTACTTGCACAAACACAACGAATAACACCTTTTCTGTGTAACAGTATAGGTTTTGTTTATTTATTTTTACGATTGAATTAGAAGGTCCTGCCCTGCCATATCCCTCCGCTGGTGCACCTGACTGCATAACCTCTGTGTTTTTTCGGTGCCCCGGCGTTCATTGTCTTTAAGAGCACATCTGGCGCAATGAACTCAGTACTAACAAATCAATCTATCTATCTATCAGCTAAACGCGGCCTTCTCAAAGTGGCCCTCGAGCCAAATTAATTGCCCATCCCTACAATAGGTAATTTTAAATACTGCAGAACAAGCATAACATTTTTTAGTAAAAACATAGCTTACAATACTAACGAAATTAGAGACTGTAAAGAGATTCTGGAAATTAGTCAGCAATTATAGATTAGCTGAGAGATTTCGCACTAAAAATGCGCTCGATGTTAGGAAACACATACGCAGTGGCGTAACTAGAGCTTTGAGTCAGGGTGTGCAAAGCTTAGCTGAAGGGGGACCACTGGCCAAAACTCAGAAAAAGGCTAAGAAATAATAGTGAATTTCTGGACGTCGCGGATGTCCATACCAGATAAAAAAAAACGAAAACACTCTGAAAAACGCAAAAAACAATAAATTAAGGAATACTAAATGTCAAAATGTCAACTAAAGGGGGACCAATTTTTACATTTAGCTTGCCAGGGGGGCGACTCGCCCCCTTGCTTCCCCCCACGGTCAATTACGCCACATGATGTGTGAGAGTAAGTATATTTCCTACGATGAACCAAGTCAAATCTACAGTTTAAACAGAAACTGAATAGCAGACGAAACACTGGACGATGGTCTTCGACTTGCTGCCACTAACACTAGTATTGCTAAAGGAGCGATAATGTCATAAAAGCCTCGACCATCCCACTGATAGATATCTGTAAAAAATTGCTGTTTGCTGTTGTGAAGGCTAATAATTTCAATGACGCACTCGCATATATTCCCATTTTTAGTTTTAAATGTTGTGAATCTGTTGTTTTATACATAATTTTATTGGAAGGGGTTCGAAATTTGTTACCTTTTTGTGAAATGACCCTTAGGTAAAAAGTAGTTGGCCCACGCTGCATTGGGCTAAGACAGGGGCGGGAAAATAGCGGCCCGAGGGCCAATTGTGGCCCGCCAAAGCGTTTTCAGTGGCCCGCAGAAGCATTCAGGAAAATCTTCAAATCTGAAATTTCCTCCCACTTCTCATAGTAAACATTAGTGCTGAGGCTATAAATCGAGACTTGCTTCTACTCGCATAAGAAGATACAGCAATGGGTATCTCAAACTTGTGGTTGCATTGTTATAGATTCACTCTGGCTTCTTTACACACAGTATAAAACCACGTGGCTTACCGCTACCAGCAGTCACTGTCTCGCTGCATTAATTGTGTGGCAAGATGCCTCCATTCAACCTGGCTCAACAGCAAGCAGCCACATGCGGCAAAACGCCTACTATCATAACTTGAAGTGAACCATACCATTGTTATGCAATAAAGACCAAAAGCAGAAGAATCCGCTCCTACGTTCGGCCACCCGCTGGAGCATCAATGAACTGCAAGCTCACTGCAGCATGACACCAGGACAGTGAGTGTCTTACCGGAAACTAAACCGTCATTGCAAGAATTAAATCATTAATCGAAATTGAGCTGCTGACTTCATGTTTTCTAGAATTTTTTGGTTCTTAGGCCCAATTTCCAGGGGGGGCAAACGCCCGTTTTGCCACCCCTAGGGACGCCTATGGCAACAATAACCAATTCTCAACGCCACAAAAAGAGAATGCTCATCGTCATTCACTTCAATCTTTCGCGCTCATTCTTCTATGGAGACCTTCTGTTAGCGGCATAGTAAAAAAACGTGCGTCCAAAAAAAACAAAAATACAAATGTAATTGCTTACAGAAATGCTGGAACTGTCCTTACTGTCAAAATTTTTGGGCTCTGCAAAATCGGGGGCCCTAGGCCTAAGCCTTTTTAGCCAACGGTAAATCCGCGCCCGGTTTCAAAGCTACTCAGGATTACTCAAGTACAGCGGTATCCGACTACTATCCATGTAAAAATCAAGATCAACACCGCTGTTCTCAAGGTAAACAATTAATGCTGGAAGTAACATATATATGGACTTGGGTTCAGACGCAAGGAGTCATCGTGCGATTGAATGCCCCCTTTAAAATATTTCAATCCCTTTTTTGTTCGTGCGGTTAAGTTCCTGTAACTTGTAAACAAGTGAAGGGCTGAGAACTTTTGAGAAACTTTTGAGTGATGTTTAGTTTTCTTTTAACTCGCATTAAATTTGTAAAACATCTTCTGACACGGTGGAGAGCAAGTGGATATGTGTCACCGCAGAAAGTGCTGACAACCTGAATGAGCAACTACAACGAAGTGCCTTCACATGAGCAGTAACTCCGCGTTTTTCTGTAGCACGTCAAGTAAAATGTTTGCTGTCTGTGTATTTCCACTTGTGAAGCCTGTTTGAAGGTAGATATAAATAATGTCCATCAAAACGTATAATTCTAGTTTTTCTTCCGGCGAATACTTTTAACCTGTTACAAAAGCGATCACCAATTTAACGAAATAAAGTAATCAACACCAGCAAAACTCCGATTACTTGAAATAATACCTAATGGCAACTGCTACGAAGAAACATGAGCAGCAGAAACAAGAGCATTTATCGTCTACAATAGCATTTATCGTCAACTCCATTGTGCTCTGTTCCCAGGTACGTAACAAAGGGGAGCACAAATCTCCGGGCGTCGATTCTCCGCGGGGGCGCCGAAAAGTCCCAACAATGTCACGAGTACTTTCTTAAATACAATACATTTGCTTCCGAAAGACCTTAGGTTCGAACATCGGGCGTAAATCTGGCTTCTTATCCCGGGCGCTATCTTAGCGCTTTATGTCCTTGTTAGTGCCAGTATCAAACAATGTCTATCCTGCATATTGCGGCATAAAGATGCTTCAGTTTCTCTAATATACTGGATGAATGGCAAAAGAACGTTTGGTTTTACAGCATAACATTTTGTATGGTGCGCTTGGTAAAGTTCTTTGTTTCATAAGATAAAACAATACAATGGCATCACGTTGGCCATAGGCATATACCTTGCTTTGTGCGTCTGGTGTTGTTTCACTTTGTGGATATTTGGATTAACAAACATTTTATTTTGTTAATTCGGTAAGCAAGAATTCAGTAACAGACTGCCATGTCATCTTGAACAAATATTTTGCTTGTGCAGTTATTTTGATGGTGTCTCATTGCATGTAGCCTACATATGACAAAGAATAATTGCAATAATTCTAAGTTTTTGTTAGTTACATCTATTTCCCACAAAAGCAAAACACCGAAAAATTATCTATGTAATAGAGTATTTTGAAAATCAGGCTCATTTTTTTGCAAGGTTGTAAAATCGTTCATGATCAAAAAGCTTTCGTGCGTTTCTTTTCAAATTGTTATCAAAAGCAGTTGATATTTAATAACCTGTGCGAATAAACGATGCCCTGCTTTTATGTTTTGTCCATCCATCACACTATGGTGGTCGTAGTGTGGTTAAGGTTTGTTCTTAACTTTTAAAAAATGCGTTGAAACCGGCCATGCCGCATTGACCACCAGCAAGAATAGTGACAAGCGTCATTGGAATCAATGGAAGTAAATTGCTTGTTGAGAGAGTTTTGCAGCTCATTAATTCTAAAATCTAACCCCCAGTAGAATGAAATTATAGTACAGCATTACGTAAATTTGAAACATAAACGAAAGTGATCCACAAAATGGAGTGTTTAATAAGAAAAAACAGAATTGATACAGCAGACTTGCATTCTCTCAAAGCAATACCGAGTTTCCTAAAATTCCTGATTTGTGGACCCAGAACATACACATCCGTATTCCAGTAACTCAGGACCCTGAACAGCATTAACCATCATTTTAGTTTGGAGCTTTCGATCACGAACGTATTTTTTTATATCTTCATGCAGGCTTGCGATCTAGATCCACCATTGTGTTGAGTTCACTTCAGATTATTCTTGAACCTTGAACAGGTAGAAAATACGTGGCCAGGAATGCAGAGCAGGAAACGAGGGCCGCCGCTGTCATAGGGTCACTGCTCCCATACGTTCATGCAAAACAGCAAAACACAATTGATACACCACAGTGAAAAACAAAAAATGCGATTAAAGATAATGACGTTGCAGTGACGTTCGATCAATTAATTACCCAGTTACAATTGCAGTAATCTGCACCCCTCCATCGATATAACAGTCAACCCCACAGCAGAACCACCTGCTCAAAAATACAAAGTGGTAACTCTCAGAAGGTCAGTATCGCAGCTCAAGGACACCCGCACAAAATCACAACAGCAGCTCACTGCCCGCCACATTACCACACAAGAAATCTTTGACATAGTAAAGAAAATTGTTAGGCTGTCAAGGGTTTTCACATAGATATATTTTGAAGCTCATTCACCCTAAATGTCCGCTCCACGTGTGGTTTGAAACACGTTTACTACTCATGCAAAGGCTTGACAAGATAGAAATTGCGCCTAGCTTACCCATATCGCTAAACCCCAGTCAAATAAACAAATAGGTAAAAAAACGAACAAAATCAAACCAAAACGTTACAGTTGATGTATCAACAAAATGTAAATATTAAAGCAGCAAGATCACACAATATTCATTACACACGTCAAAAACCGATCAGCACAAACACCAAATATGTTTGGTTTCGTCCATTTTTTGAGCGTGTATCACGGCTTAACTGCGAACAAGTTTGATTTTCTAGCAGGTAATCCTAGCAAACGTTTGAAATTGGGGAAAGGTTTTGTTTGTAATGGTTATGGGTATGGAGTTCCATATTTTTAGTCCAATATACACGAAGCTGTTTTGATCTTGTTTTCCTTGTCTCACGGCAATTAAGTAATGATGCTTTGCTGATAGCCTCGTGCTACATCTATTCCTGTCACGAATACGTTGATATTTTTCAATGCGGAAAAGAGGAGTCTCATTGTTATGCAACTTAAACATACGCTTTCCAAGCCCATAGTTTTGCAATTCATTGAGTTGTAATAATTGTGCAACTAATATTAACACTATTAGCATTCTAGTAAACCTTTCAAAGCTTGTTTACGAGTAAAGACGTTTGGCTGGAACTCCACGAACATGTGAAAATTGCTATCTAAAACTCTCTTAAATTTACATCTCATATTTCGAAAGCTTGATGAACCAAATTCTATTAGTGTTTAAACGCCGAAAACAAACGTTTACGTTTATCGCAAAAATATCATCTAGCCAATTTCAGTTGATAACATACAACAGACAGCTCTGTATGGCTATTACAGAGCTACACACGCTTGCCTTTCAAACGAATGGTACTTCCTCTTCATGGCAAACCTCTACTACTGCTACGTACAGTGTATACAATTTACTTAAATAGCATCAAAACGTTGCTACAATTCTATTTAGTGAATTACGTTCTGATTGATGTAAACAGCTTGACTAATGCAAATGAAAATGGCTTTTGATTAACGGATAGTTTTATTACCAGCAAACCATAAGTGTATGCAATGCATGCAAATCAAGAATGGACAAGGTGCACATGCTCGCTCGTCATATGGATGAAAGTGACTTCCTTTTCCCTGCTGAAGTAAGTTGATGAGACCAATAAAAAATCAAAACGCTTACTTTAATGACAGACTAAAAACAATACAAAGCTAAAGGAAAAAACAACAGTTTTTGCAAGTCATCAAAATTCTGACAGGCAATTTGTCAACCAGAAGCAGTTTCAGACTCAACATTACACTTCTCCCAGAAAACTTTATAAAAAGGTAAGAAAACAAAGAAAGCGTAGTGGCTGCAGGTGTCTTGAAATCCTACACTACACATGATCCAACTTATCATTTGCTAACATACCACCAACACTGGACAGAACAAAAAGTAAAAATGTAAAGCCATATTTGAAGCAGGGCCTCCAATGCAGGGACAACGAAAGCAGTTTGACATCTCCGACGAAAAGAAACATTGCAAACAAATTTTTGAAATGTCCAACACAAGAGAAAAGCTCTTCTACTACACCAGTGGTTCCCAACGTTTCTTATGAATTCCTCCCTTTGCTCATTTTGGAACTTTTCATTCCTCCCTTATGACACAAAACTCTTTTCTATTCCTCCCGTATTATACGAGTCTGCAGGAATATTTTATCTTCCAATATATTGTTTCTCACCTGCCTTTTACCTGTCACGGTGTAACTTATTGTTCAAGTTCGTAGGCTAGTGTGAACTACAATTGGAACAATGGTCTTTATTGACCACAATAACTTGATTAATAAAAGTGGGACAAAACTATTTGTTGTCAAATAATGGCACTAAAGTACGTCAACAAAAATATGTGATATTCCACTAAATAACATCCAACTATAAAGTGATATAACTAATTTAAAGAGCCTATGTCAACTTAGAAAAGAAGTACAACACTTTCTGTACACTGAATAGGTAACTTGGCTACAAAGTAGAAATTCCTCCCCTGAACTCATGAAATTCCTCCCTGGGAAGGAATTCTTCCCCAGATAGGAACCACTGTACTACACTCTTTCATAGATCTTTTTCCATCAGATGCCACCATTTAAACAGTTTTCGTCTCATGGAAGTGAATCAAAGGAACTGTCTTGTTGTTTTCCCACATTTTCCCCTTGAACAACGAACGTAGTTCTATCGACAGGCAAAAACGCCATCATCTGGTAAAAAGACCAATATACCTTAGTAGTGGCAGCATTCATTGGATCAACGTCGCTTTTGTCATGCGTGTGTTGTGCATTTTACCTCACAGCACTGAGTGATAAAATCGTATGTAGCCGTATCGCTAACGGGCATTGTGGATGTCACAGCCAAACGCATGTGTCAAGTGGGAATTTTTTGAGGTTTGACCTTGGTGGCCGTTAAAACGTTTTGAGCGACCGCAACTATTTTATCTAATCACCGAGATGGTGGTAAAGCAAGGTTGCAGTACAATTTGGTATTGACCGTAAAGCGAGGTTCCATCGTATTTTGAGAGAACTTTGGAAAATTTGAGAGACCTTTCCTGTCCCACAAAGCATCTTATAAAAACACTGGTGATAGGACATCGAACAATTGCACGACCAACTTAAACAGGTACACGTCTCTTCTGTTGTTTGGCACTGATCGCATCGGCTGGTTTCTGCTGCATTGCGGCGCCAACATTTATTTGCTTCATTTTTCTGATAAACTGATCGGATGAACTGTACACAGGAAACATAAAACGATTAAATTAGCTGTAACGTACGTTACGGTGAAATGTGCATGAAATAACACAAACCACTGACAAATGTTTTCATTGGCCTGGCAAAGGTATTTTAGATGGACTGCCGGAAAGGTTTGTTCAAATGTCCGCAATGTCTTAGCTGCCCGAAGCTCCGCTTACCATCGTGATGGTTTTCCACAGTAATATGCGTACTTCTGTCCGTTGCAATTATTCTGTCTCAAAATCTTTCGCCGTCAAACGCGGTGCGAAACAAGGGTGTGTGCTTGTACCAAAGCCACTCGTTCTCAGCATTACTTCTACCCACCTTTCCGTCCACCTCTCGCATGTTGCTCCATTTACGCAAGTCGGATAAACTCTTTAACTTGCCTCGTTTCCCAGACAGTTCCAAAGTTATCCAGTCATTCATCTGCCTGTTACTGTAAGTAAGCTCATGATGCGACTCTCTTTGCCCACTTCACGTCAGACGCCTAGAACATCTGCAAATCATATGCAGTTTTCGATGCTGATTTATGGTTGGTGATAAGCACAGGGCTGCTGCCTCAGCTCGTCTGTGGCAGATTGCCCGGTGGTCTGCAAGAACAGCCACAGATTTGCAAACTGAGTGATTATCCCCGTTCGCCAAGAGGTAGACAGGAGTAGGGGCGCATCCAGTCAGTAAGGTTAAGGTGAGGGAGTGGTTTCAGTAAGAATAATTGGTAGTCAAGGCTCATAGCAGCTTCGCTATTGTAAGACAGTTGAAGCATACTTCACGATACAGCTGTGACAAAATACAATGTACAACAAGATGGCCGTATATCGCGAACGTTGTGTTCCGAATTGTACAAAATCATGATGAATAAACTTGCATTCTAATGCTTTGGGGGAGGGACGTGGCCCCAATCTGGATCCGCCCCTGACATGCATTCGCAGCTCCAGCTGTCGACTGTGTCAAAGGGATTTTCCAACTTGATTTAAACTGAAACCAAGATTTACCAACTGCAGGCAAGTTAACTCAACAGAACCTATAATCACGTTTGTGGCATGTGCTACCACGATGTTTGTGTCCAGCAGAAAGCTTTTCGTTGCAGCTAGAACCCTGGCATTTCTCTATGCTATTCAACAAATTGTCACGCTGCTGAAGCGTCGGCCACCATTGTGACTCGATTGTGGCTCAATAGTCAAATTAACGTCAAAGAAAATGGTCTTTGTCATTTGTTCAATCTGTGCAGTGCTGCGTCTTCCGGACACAAAACACTGCAACGGAAGACGTACGTCTTTGGTTTATTTGTGACTTTGTGTAGGTGTTTATCCCCTAAGCGAGTTTTTAAACAAACGCAAACCCAAAATTTTGCTCTAAGCCCAAAAACTTTGTCAAAAACAAGAATAAGCGTTTTTCAACATCATCGTCAATTAAATTATTTTTGTTACAACACATTAAAAAAACGCAGGGCACCGGAAATGGTCAGAGTGCATCGTAATGCTGAGTCAACTTTGACAAAGCGTACCTGTGATTCCGATAGCCTGCAGCCACACAAATAACGCAGGGTGCTGTGACGCCAGCGTGAGGTAAAAGGTCGAGGGATCAACTTGCCTGATTTTGTATATCTGAAAGCAGAAGGAGCAGGCGAGTTTTTACAACTGAGAGACGAAAACGAAGAGCAACGTTGGGTATGGGAGAGAATGATTGCATTAGCTACCGAAACATTTTTCTCCTTGGCCTCCCTGGAAGTGTTTGCAAATTGCCATGAAAAAAGATGCCGCGAAATAATTGAACCAAAACTGGATCATGCCCAGTGCGGTTGTCGTCCTGGCTGTAGCATTTAAGACGAAGTTTTCACTCTCCAGCAAATTTTCGAGAAATATTAAGAGTATGTCAAAAGTTGTTCAAGCTTGTTTTATCGACTTCGGGGAGTGTTGCGGGAGAACAGTGTTGATGTCCGCTTGCTACTGGCCTCCAAGTCATTGTATTCCTGCTCAGATGTTTGTGTCCGTGTCGGTGCAGTTAAATCACAAGTGTTCACCGGGAGTGTTGGACTCAGACAGGGTGCATGCTGTTAGTGTTGACAGTTGAGCTAGTTTTATGTTGCGTTGCGGGAACGTTTTTGTTGTTGAGGGTTGCAGTTTTTTGGGCTGTTTTTCCGAAACCTTTTTCATGAAAGAGGATAGTTTGTACAAGTTTTGCTGAGATTGTGAGGTTTATTTTGATATGAGATAATGTGTTCGCCAATTTTTCTTGTTCGTTTCTCATCTGATGAAGGTAGAGTCAATACGATCAAGCCTCGATCATGTGATCGGTGAATACTACAAAAGTAATCACTGGCGTGATTGCATGGTCAACTGTTGCCCTCATTCTGAGTAAATTTGTGCATTTTGGAATAGGACTTGGTGTTGCTGTGGTCACATCCTAGAGCAATAGTCCAAGCTCGTAACCAGCTTCCAACACCGGGGCGGCGAAGAGTTTTCTGAGAGGGGAACGATTTTTTAAACCATGTCCAAGTCCAATAGTTTCAAACTATGTCCAACAAATTTTTCCACGGGGGCGCCCTCCTAGCAGCGGGCTTGCTATAGTCACATTAGTTGAGAATTGACAGTACGAGCAAAGCTTATATGCATGCGTGACGCGAAGACACATTGCAGTAGTCCAGTGGTGGGCAAATAGTGGCACGCGGGCCAAATGTGGCTCGCCACAGCGTTTTAAGTGGCCCGTTGAAGCATTCAGAAAATACCTTCATATCTAAAATCACAACAAATGTTAGTGTTAACTGCCTAGGCTAGCATAACCAAGACTTGCTTCTGTTTCACTAAGGAGGTACGGCCCTCCGCCAAATAGGGCCTTCTGGAAATGACCCCTGAGCCAAATTAATTACCCTCCTATGCAATAGTGAATTTCCAGAGCAAAATCAGCCACGGCACTACTAGACGCTATGGTTTCTTGTGAGAGAGAGAGAGGTTTAATATTTCATGAATCAATCAGCTAATGAGCTGAACACATGCAATGCAAAAGCGCACAGTAACAGCGTTTCAGCAGAAATCATAGTAAATGAAAACAAAATGGCAAAGAAACTCATCAATGTAAACAAATATTTGGTAACATAGGATTGGTGAAAGACCACCCATCGAGGTTTATCTAGTCAACCAACCCTGTTTGAAACATTTTGACAAACAGTTGAAAACAAAATAAGCACAATTAAAAAACAATAACTCAGAACTCTGTGAAGTAATAAAGAGAATAGGTATGTACACAAGGGAGAGGGTCTCTAGTATAAACGAGGAACTTCTTTGTTGTGAAACGAATATTTAAGACAGCAAGAATTAACTAAGTAATTCAGAAGTAAAAAAATACTGTGCGGTGAAGTTTTGTTTACAAGAAACATATATGCACAACGAAGAATAACGAACAAACACACAAGCAAACAAATATACAATAAAAAACACTCAAATCTTCAAATTACTAAAACCAACAAATGTAAGGGAACATTGGCCTGGTGAAGGGTAACCATTTGGAAAAACAGGTTGCTACAGGAAAATAGCCTTGTCAGCTGAGAATGAGTGGAGCTGAGTGGAATACACTACTATAAATCATAGAAATGTTTTTCGAACAATTTGTGGTAATAGGAGGGCATAGAAGGAACCTGGATGATGATAATCGGCTTTACACATAGATGTTTTGCATTTCTTCTACTATTTGAATAAGACAGGGGATATTGTTGTAATAGAGTATGTAATAACCTAACTTTATATCGTATCAGACAATTTGCAACTTCCTGTTGATTACTGATCTATTGATATTGGATATATGAGTGAGGCCACATGGGCAAAATCAAACTCAAAAGAAGCAAAACTGAATCATCTATGGCAAAGCATGAAGGAATTGAAAGAAACAATGCTCAAATCTGCTTGTCTTTCAACTTGACAGACAAGAACAATACATAAGAAGAGAAAATATTATTATTTATGGAGTAGAAGAAGATAAAGAAGACAATGATGATGGGGAAAAGGTCTTGTTCAAAATAGCAGATGAGCTCCAAATCGATCTCGAAGACAATGAAATACAGAGAATACATTGACTAGGACAAAAAAGAAGAAACAATGAGAATCCACGCCCGATCACTGCAAGATTTGTGTCATACAAAAAAAAACGAGTTTCTTACTAACAAACGGGATCTCAAAAATATCGAAGGAAGAGTACACGTCTTCGTTTGTGTAGATCTCACACCTCTACGGTACAAGCTACTGAAGTACATGCAAAAATCCTTTTCTGATACGTTTACCTCTTGCTACACTCGAAATATCAATATTAAAGCTAAGCTCAAGACATCTGAATAATGGGTCACCGTCACTTCACCTGATGATATCCTAAAACACGGAATCGATATTGATTATATACAGATGGGCTGTGGCAAAATACTTAACAACTAACTCTACCGCAAAGATATCACCTTCCGTGAACTCTGAAACAAAACGTTCAATGCAAGCGACCACTCATACTTGAACAACAAACTTCCAGAAGCAAAATGCACACGTAAGTGTGTTAATTTTATATGTTGGAATGCTTTTCCTGTTCTGAATATATGGCTGCTGGCGCAGCAGTACAACGTGTACTTCCTACCTAAACCTAGATGAATGACTGCAAACATTACAATGCTGAATTGTTTCCTGACTGTGAATGCTTAACAAGTAGCAACAACCACTCTGATAGCGATCTATCACTACCTCTCCCACAGTATGCTACACATCTGTCTTTGTGAGCCATGTTGATAAGTTGATGTCAAATGATCTCTCCTTGCTACATTGCAACATAAGATCTTTGTATAAAAATATAGACAAGCTTGAAGAAATCGTAACTCCATGTTCAACCCCAACAGATATTATAGCGCTGACGGAAACCAGAATTAAGGACACCTCAATTATAGCCACACTTCCAGGCTATAATTTCATTAACAAAAATTCTGAAACGCAAGCTGGAGGTGAAGGTGCCTACGTAAAAAATTATTTGAAGTATCTTCAACGACGTGACCTCCAGTTCAAAATGTGAAAACATATGGTTTGAGTTATTAGGAACATGTCAGAAAATAATAATCGGAATAGTGTGCCGACACCCTCAATACAACAGAGACGAGTTTTCTCAATCACTTTCTGAAACAATCACAAAAATCGCAAAAAATAACTATGCGTACTATGTATTATGCGACATTAACATAAATCTACTTAATGCAACAAATGATAGCAGAATACAGCAGTATATAGATACTTTATACAGTCTTGGCTGCTACCCAATTATAAATAAACCGACCAGAGTGGTAAACGAAGCAGAGCCATGTGTCGACCATATATATACAAATAATTTATCCACCGAAATAAAGCCCTATATTATGCTGCATGATATTAGCGATCACTATCCAATTTATTTGACTGTGAGTAAAGCTCGATTAAAAAGAGATGCTAAACTAAGATTTTTTAGAGATGCAAGTAACGTTGATGTCATTGCTTTTGATCGAGATCTGCATGAAACCTTAGATTCGTTGCCGATGCAATACTCAGAATGGAATGTTAATGAAAAATTTGATTTTATTGTAAGGTCCATGAAAAGTCTTGCGGATACACACATGCCTGTTCGGAAAT
>JGI24159J19872_10005658_pt1 | contig 16183 bp, 7 predicted proteins | sample Ectturendosymbi4_FD_19872 | JGI IMG/M metagenome (IMG submission 19872) | reverse complement strand
CGCTGTGATGTGGAAAGAATGTCTGATCATTTCCAATGCCCTTGTGATGCAATAAACACCTTCCAGGGCGAAGTGCCAGCACAACTATTGCTTTCGAGTTTTTTGGTATGTTTGTCTCTACACGTACCCAAGCGTTTTTTTGTGATGGGAGGGAAAAGTTGTGCTTGTTTTCGAAATAGTATACCTTTTATTCGACCTTCAAGTTATTTTCTATGGTCAGATGACTTCGATAATCAACAGCATTTTCTTTTAAATAGTTTGTGATTGATTAATAGTTTGCCACTGATGGGCAGGTATTTTGTAAACAAATTTCGACATTTTGCTAGACAATCGTGATGTGCAGGGACGTAACGAGGTTAGATGGCGCCTGGGTCAAGAAACAAGTTTAGCGCCCCAATGTTCGAACCTGAGGTCTTTCGGAAACAAATGTACTGTTTTGAAAAGTGCTTGTGACATTGTTGTGACTTTTTGGTACCCCATAGTGATTACGCGCCCGCGAAATTGTGCCCCCTTACCCTCTGGTTACGTTTCTGGTGTTATGCAATAAAAATCGGAAAATTTTCCGAAAATAAAAAAAAATTCAAGTCCGATGGTCATGAACTTCTATTCCATGAACATCTGCGATTTTCGAACAAAATACGGCATAGATCTTGCACAGACTGCCAGCAAAGGTTACTGGCAGCGTTTCAGGTTTCTTCGTGCAGATTTTTTCGGCGTGGACCTGTGCTTGTTTTGCAAGTAATAAAACTTTTCCAACTTCAACAAGCTCACTTTTTTAAGGTTAGATAAGTTTGACAATAATTTCTAAATTCTTTTGAAGGCCGCTTCTGCTCCAGAACCGTCGGGTAATGGCGAGAAATTGATTTATCCAAAATGTGTATGGTTATTGACCGTGTTTGTTAAAAAAAGTTACATGAGCAGTTGGGTCTTCACTGCTATGCAGTCAGTACACATCCGGATGAACTCGTCCTTGATCCCCCCCTAAAAGAAATCCTGGATCCGCCTAGGGTTTTCGTTCATGTTCTACAACTGTGTACGGAAAATGGTGTTTCGTTTCACATACGCAGTGCTGTGGAAGTTGCATGGTTAGCAAAGAATATTCGACATGGCAGTACACGTGTGTGATTGCATCAATAGTGGCTTTAGGTGTTTCTAGTAAATAATAACGCTAGTTCATATTTAACGATATTCACAAGCCTGTGCTGGATTTGATAGGGTTAATCACAGCAACTTAATCTTCAAAACAACGAAAAATCACCATGTGAGATAGCCATTTATGTTGGCCCCCCTACTTTTTCCTTGGCTCCGCAGTGGCCCCCCATTTTTTCAATTATAGAATTGCCACTGGCTTCAAACCAACGGTAATGTATTTCTTCGCAAAAGTGTCTGATCTGTCCTCTTCAAGAACAAGAGAGCAAGTTTGTAATACAGATTACAGATCTAACAAGCAAATCTCTTCCATCAGTACCCAGAGGAAACAAGTGATAGTATTACATGTATATTTTTATATATTTCTTCACAATACAATGTGTAATTAAGTGTTTCCTCGTCACAAACGTTCAGATCTGTTGTCTGGATTCTGGGTCTGCCACTGTTAACTTAGTGCCGGACTGCTTTACAGAGCAGTGCCAGTGGTGTTTGTGAATAGCCTCACTGGCGTTAAAGCGTAACTGACATGAAACAGCAAAGCGCATCTTACCTCAGTGACGTCGTATCCCTCCCAGCCCTCATTCGATGCATCACAAAAACTGGTTTCCATAGCAATTCTTTTGCGGCGCTTAAAGCTTTTCCCACTGCACGAAGATGTTTCGCCTTCCTCCTGTTTCAGCAAATAGCAAGTTAGAAAAAATTTTAACACATTTTAATTGTCCCTGCTTTGTCACTGTCGTTCACGGACTTCCAGCAACACTCCAAACTAAGCACCGCAACAAGAGCGGTCAAAGTGGGTTGCACTTGCGACATTGAACACAGCGGAAAATTTTTGTTTGTTTGTTCATCCATTGCACGAATGTCCTCACTTTTCTTTTTTCTATGGTTTCGTTACCTGCAGTTGGGTGCCAGCTTGCGACAGACTGCACCGTCAACAAAGCAGCTTGGCAGGGTGATTGAGGAAATTAGTGCAACAAAGCCATCGCACCTTGTCAAGGAGCGCTATAACGGCGTATTGTTCAGCGGTCGTGGATCGATTACCCAACCTTTAGATTGAAAGACGCACGTGGTATCATTGTGTTATCATCGTCGCAGACGTTGTAAGCTCCATATTTTAGTTAGATATTCGTTTACTGGGCAGTAAGAATATTTCGTTCATGACCCAGCTGCATTTTTAAAGGTGAAGGATTTTAAACAAGAGGAAATTGAGTGGGCAGTTTTCAAATTAAATGCCTTCCAACATGTGCCACTGAACAGAAACAACATGCAAAAACATGTTTCTCATAAAAAGGCTCATTTCTCGGAGCAATGACTACAGTCATTGCACGCTGTTATATCGCGTTGCCAAAGATATTTTGAAAATTTGACAATTTCTTGCTCCTTTTCATGTAATTTCTAGAACAACATGTAATTCTATCTAGAACAAGACATATATTGGTTTTAGACCAACGCTATCTTGCATAAATGAAAATTAGGCATCCCTGAACTACAGGCATACTGCAAGATCTTATCCATAAGTGTAGCAAATCAGTATGTAATAAAATGTAAAAAATATCGTATCCGCTTAATCAGTTTTCTCGTTACTTTTTCCCAAAATTGTAGGTAAGCAATCGTTATAAATTTTGACTTAATTAGAGATGGCACCATGAGTTCCTAACTATAGCAATGAATTATTACTAAATTATTTTGTGTTGTGCAGCTCTATCAACTTATTAACGTGGATTACAATACGCTACAAGAAAGAGTGTTTCTGATCACATCCAAGCCATTTGACACATTTCTGGGTGTAGTGTTTCATGCCTTAATGAAGGGGTGACAATAGCATTCAGAGCTAAGTCAACTCACTCTGTGCTGCAAACATACGAAGCATGCGCCTTCGATCAGCGCCCAACTGCAGCAGAAACTACTTTGTTTCGTACTTATTACATGCCAGTGTATGCCAGCCAACTTAGGAGCATGCACACACAGTCCTGTTTTAAAGCACTTGTACATATAAAGCCATAACAATACCGACAGATCTTTTGCATTTTTTCTGAAATATAAGTATTCGACTGCAGCAAGTTACTCTTTTTGTCAAGACATTTGTTGCTTTGATACAAAACAACTCATACTCGTTTGGTCAGCGAACTGCATCTACATCCAATATTTCCATCCACTCGTATCAAACGTCAGACCCATTTTTTATGCCATTTTCTACAATATGTTGCTCTTCTATACATGATGATGAAAAATTCATGCAATGGCTATCGGTGGCTTCTACGGCAACACTCCCAAATTTCACGTTTGTTGTTAGTTGAAATATCGATAGGCCCCTGACCATGATGACGGACAAACGGTAAACTACTTGGTAAAACTTTGTCAAAACTAGCAAAGCCTTTAAAAATTTTTTAATGGTTTACTTTGTAACGTTTGGAATTTTTTCCTTCTATCAGAAATGAAGCAAGGTGACGCAAAAATGCTGAAATCAAAATTTAAGACTGGCAGTAAAGTAAACGACTGAAACAAAAATAAGACTACCACAGCAAAGTGGTGCACAGATCGCAACAAGTGAAACGTTTTGTTAACTTGGCAACAAGTACGATTTAGCCTGAGTACACCAGCGCCATAAGTTGTTGTATGCTAATGAAATGACATTATGTTGAAAACGTTCCCTGACGTTTGACAAGGCTTTGCACGTGCCTTTTTATTTTGATCTGAAGTGTTACTGCAACCCACAACCAAGTCAGTCCCACATATATACTTCGGAGCTTAGCTTTGTTATGACATCAAAAGCACTTCTTAAATTTCACATTTTGAATCAGTGTTTATGTGAATGTATTCTCAAAACAATTCCGGATTATTACTGTGTTGCAAAATATCGTTTGGAAAATATCTAGCTTATATTTCAACGGGTACACTTTTTTCAATTTGCTATACCATCTGTTGTAGTTCGTTGCAGTTATTACAAATTTTTGTGCAGAGCACAAATAGTATTCTTCTCGAACGGCTCCCCTTGCCGTAACCATCAAAACCGGATTCTGCAAAAAAAACGGTGGTGGAACAAATTCAAACGAAGAAGGCTAGGTTTTGAGTGCGCAGACAAGTTCGCTAGCTGCGAAGAGTTATTCAAAAACTACAACTTCTAGTTTAAATATTCACTGACTACAACCCAACAGATTTTCCGATTAAACTTCCAGATAGCTCAGTATTCGTGTAGTGCTTGAAAGGAGAATAAAAGCAAAACGATTCTTTCTTCCTGTGCAAGTTTCTGTCCTAAATCAGCTTTTTCATTACTTTCCGATCTCGTCGAACTGCCGACCTTTGTGGACCACCGGTGGTCCACCTGGAATTTATTGTGGTTCACCGAGAGTTTCAAAAATCCCTGATAAAATATTCACTGACCTATAATTAATCAATACAGCTTCGACTAGTTGTTCATGAAGTGTCAGCAGAGCAAAGTGGTCAGTGGTCCATAGGTTTTTTGAAGATGGTCCATGGGCCAAAAACGGTTGAGAACCACTGCGTTAAACCATAGGTTTCCTCAAACCTCAACGCAACCACGCAACATGCAACGGTATTTTAAAATGAGGTAACTGTGAAAGCAATTGTAAAACGTGTAAAAGCGATGTAACCATCAGAAGCGTTACGGCAATTGACACTGAAAGACGGTCGATGCCTGCCGGTAATTGCTGCTTTAGTTCGGCGCGCACGGCAACATGGCGTTACTACTTCGTAATGACAGTTTTCAGTAACTTTGATTGTTTCATAACAGTCAAGGCGTAGCGATCCTCTTTTGACAAAACTTCCTTACTGCCTCCACTGCCGCCGCTTCTAGTTCCCGCAGTTTTGCCATTGTTGTCGAGCAGTTCATCAGTCACTGGAACGTGATTGGCGCAAGCACGCCCTAGAATAGTTCCCATGGCATGCGGGCTCATCCACCCAGCTAACTCCGTTGCTCCCTTAACGACCAAAATACCTCTGGAATGTCGACTCCAACAAAAACAAAAATACTCAGTTTGCTCAGGAAACGACACCATAAAGACGACTCTATCGCTTTAATGTTACAGACCTCAGGTAAGGAAATTGAGTGGTTGGCAAAAATATTTGACAAAGAAAACGTTTGGAAGCTTGACATGATTATATTCATGTAACTGCGCTAATAAAAAACGCTTTGAACCCACGTTTGAGAGTGAAGCTGACCTTTACTGGGGACGCAACCAATAGTTGTAATAACCGCAACCGTTCTTCACATACAGCGATAAGACGATCCTTGATCCAATAAAGCGCTGGTTATCATCTCCTTCCCGTTAACCACCACCCGAACAGGTACGATGTTGAAATACACGGATTATCTGGCGTGCTTGTGCCACCGCATATACCTTCTGAACTCACTGCGTCTTCGGAGGTCGCCTGCGTCGCGCAATTTCGCATTTGTTCGGGGCGTTTTGCTCCTTTGTGTCATTCGCGATCCTGATGAAGCAAGGCGTGTTGCTTTCGTTTGCATCCATTTACCTGCAATTGCTACCCTGGCAGCATTGTTTTGGCACGTGATCATGTTCAAGCAGTTACAGCACGAACGACGGAATTGGGCGTCAGTCGAGCACATTTTTTCTTTTGAACAAGCCACAATCAGTCAAGCCATGATGCTTCGAGTACAAGCGACATTTGCCTCGTTTGTCACCTTATCAGTCACATCGGCCGTCGCAGTGGAATGCACACTGGTTTTTGCAGTTTAGCTGTAGGAAGAATTCATAGCACTTACTTTATTTTCAACAAAGCGGGCACATCATCTGATGTCGCTTGGTGATCTCGGCGTTCTACCGCTGCTGAAACATACAGCTAACTTTTTCGTAAATCAAACGTTAAGTCTCTCCATGATGCGCTAAAATTGTTGAAAATGCAAATTAGCGTAGTAATTCAGATACGTCAGCACAGTGCACTCTTCCAGTAAGTGTGCACCACGCACATGCACAACTGCATCGTCAGATTTAGCTTAGGCCTACTCAACAGTAGATCCTTCAGTTAGCTGAGTAATGGTCTCTAGCTTCACTTCGACGGTGTTGGTTTAACTAGTGCAACCTTGACGTGGGATCTTCTAAGTCTAAGCTTTTTTCAACGTGAGCTTTCAAATTCGAGAGAAAACTGGATGAGCGGAATTCCCATCGCAATTAAAGAGGTCTGGTGATGGTAAAGGCTTGTATCATGCTGGTGAAGCCAATCATATTCACACAAAGTAGTAGCCCATTGCACCGTTTCACCGGATCACCACGATGACCAACCGCTCGGGTGAAGTTTCTCCACTGTTAACGATTGGCGCTTTCTTTGCGTTCCAAGGTGAGAAACCGGCCTATTTCGCAACTTGAGCTTGAGTGTCTTGTACTTGCCGACCTCGTTTCACACTAATGGCTATTCTTTGCACCTCAGTGTGGTGCGTCATTTCATCCTCGCCGTCATTTCATCGAAATTTGCAAAGATTTGTCGTTGAAAGTTGCGAAATATTTTTTGAGCTTCGGCTGAGAATTCAGGCTGTGGAGCCAGAACCAAAACTTCAGACTCCGGTTCTAGACATCAAAAAATTTTAGGCCCAGCTCCGGCACCTAAAATTTTAGGCTGCGGCTCTGCCTTCACAATGACTTGGTCCAGTGAAAATTGAAAACCATTGTATTATACCAGCATAGATGGACTGTTGCGAAATGATATATGTGATGGATAGGAAGTCAGTCCCGAGCAAAAAATTGAGAGACCCTGATCTACACAAAACGAGGAAAACAACAGTATGTATACATACGGCAATCCTGGCATCCATAAGCGATACCAGGATTTTTTTCACATATTTCAATTTCCTCATTCGCATTGAATCTTTTGAAAGATTAGGCACTACATTCAGTTTTGAACTGTATGAAATAAAAAATGACCCCGACCACAAAATATCTCCAGGCTTCGGCTCTAATCATCCAAAATTATTTGGGCATCACAGTCCTGGATGTGTTGATTCGGCAGTTTGCCCAGTGGCAAATATCAACCACAATCAAAATGTTTTTCATAAACTTGTCTTTTGACAGTACCTAACTCGAGAACTTGCTTGACTTCTATCATATCTCGCTGGCTTATAAATTCAGCGATTTTTTGCTCTCCTTGCAACCGAGCCTGGTTGATTCTGTTTTTGTTCTTCTTTAAGCTAAACTATTTTCAAACGTGCCAAGTTTTTATTTCGCAATAGGTTTTGCTCGTAAATGCGATGTTTAGCTGCAGTGATCAATTCCTTCACTTTATAAGATATAAATCGAACGCAGTCGCTAGTATGACTCTTCACACGAGAACGCAGTGTTGGTTTTGACAGTACATTGCTCCGACAAAAGCGATTCCTTCTAATTTTCGTAGATGATGGCCAACACATCTACAGCAGTGAAGTCAAGTTTGACAAAAAGGTCGTGAATTTACCTGAAAATTGGGCTTAGCGACTGTGGCTTAGACGATAGGCACAGTATTACAGTATCGGCATCACTAAAGCTCAGCTGATTATCTTTTACCAGTTTTCGCTAGTTTACTCCAACCACCATTACGGTGAACTGCCAAAACGCACAAGCAAACCATCTAACGTAATCAATTCAGCTCGTTTACCGACACGTTTCCAGACCCACTGCTGGCTTACTCCGCAGCAGTGTTCTAACACACCCAAGCAATCTTATCGCAGTGCACAATCTCGGGGTATCAAGCAATGAAGTCGCTCCTTATTTCGAGAAAATTGCAAATGATCACTAACAGTAGGGGAGATAGGGGTGATACCAAAATAAACAAGTTCTACTGGAGCGCCAAGCAATCGTTGAAATTTAATATTACGGCAAGTAATCTTGAATACCTTCAACCAATTTGTATAACGCGCTGTTGTTAATAACAAAACAAAAGCTAAGCAATGTCGATCTTACTACCAAAAAAAACAAAACAAGTGTACAAAATGCTACTGAAATGAAATGAACTCTTACAATTTAAGTGCAACAGCGCATAACTTCCTCGATTTGGCGCAGTTAAGTGCATCGGTATGTACATGCTACAGTGGTAGTGAAATTATAGCGCGCAAGTTCACATACTGAACCAGCACGCAAGTGTTCTCTGAAGGATCAAGAAATAGTACTTTGCGACGACTGCACTGGAGTCACAGGCGAGCGAGCGGTTGGAATGATTTTAGGTAGTGATGTGACAGTAGCGAAATTGATTTCCACAACGAGAACTTCTCGCGCGACATTCGGTTCGTTTATGCGAGAGGTGAGCTAAAGTTAAATGCCAATGTTTGAATGTTCTTAATGCAACGCGTCATTTGATTTTACGCATAGGGTTAGCGCGTCGGGAGTTCGTACATTAGGGACCATTGATGTAACGGAATTAACGTGAGTCTGATCCTGTTCAATAAAAAGATCTGTACTGAAGTACTCAGAAAGTACAGAATTTAATGAACCTGGTGATAGTTATTTAAGCATACAGGGTCAAATAAAATGTTTGAATAAATGAAGGTAGGAAGCATTACAAGGGAAGTAAGGGAAAACATGAATAGCGAGGAAAAAACTTTACCAAGCAACTGTGCTCTCTGCGTTTAATCGATGCTTGTTTCTGTTCACTTCAACCTCAAGCTTTTGTGGAGTGTGTCGACATGACATTTGATAAGGCACACCCTGCCTTCTAGCAAGGCGCACCTGTACTCCTATTACAAACCCTAGAAATATGCTTATGCGTTGAAAAATTCACGACAGGTGTCTCCGCCCTGCACATAGGCATGCTTTTGCCCTTCTGAATTTGTAGTTGTTTTTTGTTCACTAATTTTATCTGACGTTGATTCGATGCATTTGGTACTTTCTTGTACAGTATTACATGTGAGACGTTTTCAATCAAAATTTGATTTGTGCAAGCAACAGGGCTGGCTGAGAGCTTGACTCATATGGTCTTTCACCAAACCTTTGCCATTGAAATATGTTACAACACACCAATTTGCTCAACATGAAATTTTTGATGTTTTTGTATTCTCATCAACATGCAATTAATTTCTGCTCTTTGATGTTATTCTTTTTCCTCTTGTTGCATTTGTGTTATTTCGTGATTTGAATCACAAAAATGCATATGAATAAACCATTANCATCAACAAGTCAATGACTGTTGCGTAAGTTACCTCACNGTCGGAAAGGCTTCGCGATACCCCTGGAAGATGACTGTTAAGGAAAGGCCTCGGAAATGTGTCGTTGTTGTAACTCCACAATTTACTGCTTGTACTCGTTATTGACTGAATCGCCGAGCTCCTGTCGTTTTCTTGTTCTGTTTCGCTAAGGAATGATTTCACCGAGTGCTTTCGTTCACGCCGCCATTCGGTAACGTTCTGTTCGTTTCGGTTCGCTTCACGCGGCGACTTGATGTTCGCTTCTTCGGTACCAAGAACTGTCGATATGGCTGACCGAGCGGCTGAAAACAAAAACAGAAGTTCTTAAAAAAACAAACCAGGTTAAAGCGAATGGCCGATGATACACTGCCTTACGGCACAGTTTTTGCGTATTTTCAACGTTTGCGGACGAATCGGTGAAAGTAAATCCACGGATTGCGAATGTGTGTAAACCTTACTTGTGCTGCTTGGTTTCGCAATCGTTTCTTAGACGTTTTTTTAAAGCTAGATATCAAACTTTGATCACTTTGCCCAGCGGTTGTCTATCTTTTTCAGTTTGTACTTTACCTTCCATATAATATTCCATGTGACCTTATGTCAAACTCCGACAAAAAATGTGTCGGCGTGTTTTTATATCGTTTATGGCTTACACTTTCTGCATTCGACTAGGATCATACACAGAAAATAGCAAGTAAACAAATTCTCTCAATTATTATAGCAAGGTTCGTATCTTGGGTAAAAGTTGTGTGATGATTTTTCGAAATGAGGCGAGAGTCCAGCAGTCTCTTTCTAATTTGTAGATAATATTCAATTATGAAGTTGAAAGTACACGGAGGTGGTTGTTCCAACAAAAAGTATTTATCTCATAACTACATCCCTTATAAGGCTGCAAGTGCAGCATACCGTAGGTCGTTTCATCAAAAGGTCGTTTCATCAAAAGGAAACAAATATTTTTGTGAAGGAGTGAAACTTTACTTGACTTTTTTTTACTCATATTAAAAATGTACACCAACTTGGAGGAAAGACAAATTATGCGAAAGCTACAACTTCTAGTTCAAACCAGAGTTGTCCGATACCTAAAATTCTTGGCCCTCTCTCAATTCAGTTGATCGTGTCTGACATCCGCTACATTTACACTCCGGTTACTAAGTTAGGCATTTGACCCTGACTTCTGTTTCATACCGAAAAAAGAAAAAAACACGAAAATACTTAATCACGCTAATGTGTAGGAACGGCAGTTCTGCATCGGCCAGATACTTTCAGAAATACACTTTTAGCCTTTCGTAAGAGTGAGATGAACGCAGCTTATTCTGCAGAAGAGCAGCATTGTCTCCTCCGGACGAGGAAACAACACATCANCGCTGCCAGTAAATCAGTTAACTATCTTCAATTTAGCTGTGCGGCCCCAGCAAAGCAATAACTGTTGATAACCGCCAGTGTGAAACAGCGTATGTGTTCAGCATTAATTGCGAACGTGAGGCAGTTCACACTATGACATTGATAATAAACAGAAGCCTCCTGCGCTTGTGTTTCAACAGGATGGAGCTGGTGCCAATAATAGTTAACACATCGTAATGGGACAGCGACCTGCATATGACATACCACACATACAGTAACAACAAAACCTTTTTGCATGGTGGCAAAAATTGTTTAGCTGGGGTGCCAGAAAGCAAAGCGTGTTTCCAGTCATCAGCTTTTCAACACTAGTTCAACAGAGGTTCCAGTCTTAAAAATGGGTGTCGGAAAGGGGGGCCAAAGCTCCCCTTGGATTTTGAAATTGTGAGCAAAAAAGGTTGTTTTCTTAGTTTTGAGTGGGATAAAAAAATCTCACCACTTTTGGCCCCCCTGGAAAAATTTTGGAAAATCTCCTCGTGCCCGCCCCCTGGAAAAATCCTTCCAACGCCCATGGTCTTAAAACAAAAACTGATTACGACCCCAACCTGCTTTTCACAAATTTGCTGAACTTTGATGAGAAACAACCCCGAACACAGGATGCTGTTCGACACAGTGTAAACAGCGGCATACACAGAAACACTGGTGACAGCGATACGAACTTGGCGACAGTGAACACTTTCAACCCTGTCGTTTCGAGTTTTCAGAGAAGACAATTGCTCCGGCTTGTTGATGATATGAAAAACCTGACTGTTTAACAAATTCGCGACGTTCGAGTATTAAGAAATTTTCGTTGGCTTGAATTTTTCAACGATGTAAAATTTTAACAGAGCAAGTGTTGCTGTACAACATGCCCGTGTTCCCCATTTGTTTTGGTTAGTAGTTCCTACTGTGACCTTTTCCTTTCCAATGTAAAATGGGCAGCCGGAGTTGTAATTTTTCAATTAGATTCTCTTAATTGGTAACTTTACTGTTTGTGGGTTTTATTTATTTCTATTTATTCTTCATTCACTTCGCAGAGCTGAAGATGCCTACTTCGCAGGCGAAAATATATATTCTGTAAGATCTTTATGGTGTCTGGGAAAGGATTTCTTTCGACACACCATGTTCATGCTTGTTTGTTTTGTTTTCTTTTTTACAGCACGAAAATCCAAAACGAATTTTAATTGAAAGGGGTCATTTCAGTGCGGTAGTACACAATCATTTTTCTTATCATAAAAGCAGGCAGAAAAATCAGTATTTAGTGCTTCTGTGCTGTGCATCAACAATGTTGAAGCTGCTTTACGTCAACGCATTTCGGGTAAATTTTCGCTTTAACCAATTAACAATGCCAGTTCTGTCTTCTGTCAGCGTCAGTTTAATTTATATCTTGTAAATGCTGTTTTTAACCGCAAAACGGACGTAAAATACTTCAAAATATAATGAACTTACTTGCTACGAGAAAAGGTGAAACTAATAAGCTCGAGCACTGCAGCAAATAATTGGTTTGTTTAATTTCACGTAATTTCGCTCAGCTTGGGACCTACGTCCTTCCCGGGCTGTCAAACCTTACTACTTCACTGCTTTATATAGAGAAATAACACTCGCAAGTAATTTTTTCTGCAGATAGGCCTATAAGATATACTCATATAATGTACATATTAACTGGTCTTAAACTTGCTAGTACTCCGTGTCTTAATACAACAGTGCTATAAAATCAGAACGAAACTTAAATTTCAAATATTTACAAACTTTTTAGTGGCAAAACTTCTGTTCCGGCCGTTCGTCAATATTTTTTTAATGAAATTGAGAATACCAACAACTTCACCAATTCAAACATCTTGCATAACCAGCCAACAGCACGATATCAATAGTAATGTAAGTTTTGATATCTGTTGTAAAACTTAAAACGACTCCAACCTTTCGATCAGCTAGCTAGCAGCTGGCTTTCATCAGGGTAAATGGCACATGAAAGCAGGGCAGAGAAAGTCACCAACACGGAAACCACTCAATTACTGCGATGTAGCGATAACAACGATAAAGGCAAATGAGACAGTAAAAGTGTGGAGTGTGCAACTACAAAGGTTGGGGGTGGTAAAGATAGCAAAGCATGCTGAACAAACGAAGTAAATTATGTTCAATCCATTCATACGCAAACGCTTTTTTTGCATTTGCAAAAGATTCGATGATTTCTCCTTACGAACATTAACCGCAGATGTAATAAAAAGCAATCCAGTAAAGTATCGTTTTTTAAAATCCTATTCAAACGCAACAATCTGAGTTTCAGACCAGTCAATTTGGCACCCGAACTCCAACGTATGTTTTGCAAAAGCACTTCTTATGGATGAACATTTGTCATGTAGCTAACATGCTCTTTTCTCCGGTGGTGAAAGACTTTTTGGTTTCACTAATATTCTTCTGATCACAGTCACAATACCAGGGACCGAGTTAAGGAGTGGACGGGGAGACATGTTCCCTCAAAGTTTGGACAAGCGACACCATATTTTATACCCCCCAATATTTTGATAAAAATAATGTAGTCATACAAATTTTGTGGTTACATTACTGTTTAAATGTGAATATATTAAGTGAATTATCCTACCAAGATATTGTTAATGAATTTGTGAGGTCCAGTGATACAATGTGCCGTGTGTTTGGTAAAATTAAAAAATTTTGAATACTATCTCGATGTATATGACAGACATCAATATGACTGAGGTGTACTTCTGGGTCATTGAAGGGCGCAGCCATGTCAGTTAATGGAATCTCAGAGACACATGTTCATGAATTCAACTTTTAACGCATTGTTTGTTTTTTAAAGAATAACTGAAGTGTTGCGTTTGTTTTTGCTGCTTTGACAAAAAACTCTTCAAGAGCTAATTTAAAGTTTTGTGTACTTCGTAAAGAAGCAAAAAGCAAATACATAGTAATCATTGTCAAGTAATATGAAACTTCCAAAACACCATGGGCGCAGCGAGTGGGGCCCTTAGACCCCAAAACACATAATTTCCATAATTTCCAAAATTTGCCTCCTATTTTGCCAATTTTACATAAAGGTCGTACTATGATTGAGTGAACATGGTGACGTCATCGAAACGCAAACAATAATCTTATGTGATATGCACAATAACGCATAGGTGTAGGAGCAAGCAAATGTGTAGGGGTGTGAAGGATTTTTGCCCGAATTTCCTTCAACTTAATTGCCCGAAAAAATTTTGTGCACTTTTGCCTACAAATTTTCTCCGACAAAGATCATGAAGAGCTTGTTTAGGTATGACCTCCAAAAAAAGGTCTTCATGTGTTTTTCTGCAAACGTTGGGCGCCAATTTTTGAAGTCAAACAACGCTATGGGCGCCATTTTTGCCTGGATTTTCAGGGATTTTGCCTAGATATTCAGGGATTTTGCCCGGACTTTCAAAGATTTGCTCATATTTTCAGAGATTTTGCCCAAATTTTCAGGGATTTTCCCCGAATTTTCGACAAATCAAAACTTTGGGGGTGTGCTTGCGCAGCCTGCACCTCCACCTCCTACACCACTAAAATAACGCATATCACACAAAGTGTGTTCCCCACAAAGTTTCTTAGCAAATTCGGTTCCTACACAACACGCACGCATTAGAGAGCTCCTTGGCGAGTCTTAAAACTGATTGTTATCCTGGGCTGTAGAAACGAGAACCGACTTGATTTTGTGGCGCTTTGCGCATCGTGGAAGGTTTTTAGTTATTTGCTAGAACCACTAAAGTTCGGATTTCTAACAGTTACCAACTGCGGCTGGCTAGAACATTTACGTGGAAATATAACAAACGAGGCTGGACAACCGTTGTTTTTGAGGGATTAATGAATACGTTACTTTTGTCTTCATGGCTGCTTTCATTGGAAGTCAGCAGGATCGTGAAAGATTGCATTGAATCTACAACCGCTTGTTTATGTTGCACCTTTCTTTATGGGACAGGGTTGACGATGTTTCTCGTCAGTGCTGGCGCTACCACTAGGCCAGGGGTTCCCAACCTGTGGTACGCGAAAGTCTTCCAGGTGGTACGCGAGTAACTTCCATTTTTCACAAACACCTGGGTTCACAGCTTTCTAGTTTACGTATCGGGATTTGTTTCCAAATAAATAAATTTTCCTGTAGCCTGCTATTCCCATTGTTTTTGTAACATTATGAGTTTCGATGCGCTGTTAGCAAATTAACGCCACGAATCGACCAATTGCTGGACGGTAAACAAAAACAAAAACCTCATGTCATTAAATTTAGTTGTGGTCTTTGATTGTTATTTTAATGTACATTTATTTCTCGGAATAAACTAAGACTCGATCAAATTAGTTGTTCTGGAAGAAGTGGTACGCATTGACAATGTGGGATGCTCAAGTGGTACGAGATCGTGAAAAGGTTGGGAACCCCTGCATTAGGTGAACTAGGCGGCTGCCTAGAGCGCTGGGCCAAAGAGGGCGCCAAAAATACAATTGTGTGGTTCAGAAGGTGACGAACATACACCAAAAAAGGGAATGAACATGATGAAAGTGAACAAAACACACGATCATGCAGTTTATGGGAAGATAAAGGTACTACACTATTTCAGGTTTGCTGCAGAAGGCAGTCGAAGCCTTCACTAAATCATTTCTCAGTCATCAAGTGTAGTCAGAATAGGAAACGCTGCCGAAAAGCCAGCATTATTAGCGTAGCCTAGTTAACCAGTAAGATTTAGATTATAGGATGTACCACCTTAATTTATGTAACAAAGAGATACCAGCTGGTACGCAATATAACGAACATTGGTAACCTTCGCGAATATGCCAAGTTCCATGAAAAAGGATGCCTGGAAATACTCGAACCAAGACTGGAGGCAGTGGCATACGCAGAAAATTTCCCAGGGGGGGGGCAAAGCATAGGCGTAGCCAGAGGGGGCCAAAGGGGCCTTCCCCCCAAATGTTTAGAAAATATTGTCATTTTGTGCTTTGAGAGGCGTTTTTCTAAACAAAATAGTGTTATTCGCCCAAAATTAAACGTTTTGGTATACACTGCCGAATACTGACAGTATACACTGCCGAATACTGTTTATACATTTTTTTATTTTTAGGGTCTGAGGGGGAGCCATGGCACAGTGCCCCCCGCTCCGTACGCTAGTGGCTGGAGGATACCTGCTGCGGTTTTTGTGTCCACCGCAGTTCCGCAGATCACATTTTCACTCTCCAGCAAATTTTCGAAAAATCTTGAAAGTATGTTAAAGACGTCTGCACATGTTTTGTCGACCTCGAGAAAGCATACGACCGGGTTCCCCGTTGAAAGCTTTGTGGGTGTTGCGGGAGTACGGTGCTGACTGCCGCCTGTTACTGACCGTCAAGTCACTGCATTGCTGCTGAGAAGTTTGTGTCCGTGTCGGCCTAGTTAAATCACAACCGTTCTCAGTAGGTGTTGGCAACGGCGGCTTGTATGTAGGCACTGCTAGGTCCTTGCGGATCTGAGCAACCCATCCACCGAGAGAGACCGGTTGCGACCCAGCACCCCCCTGCGCAACTGTGTTGATAATCTAGCAGCTCCTT
>JGI24159J19872_10005656_pt1 | contig 16184 bp, 10 predicted proteins | sample Ectturendosymbi4_FD_19872 | JGI IMG/M metagenome (IMG submission 19872) | reverse complement strand
GTTGGGCCCTAGGCCAGGCAACATGAGTCAAAATGACCCTAAAACTACTTCACTTATGATGTCACTCACAAAAAACCCGCACCCCCCAGGCAAAAAATTTTTTTTTGAGTGCAATCTATTAGACTGGCCGATCCATTTGAGCCGTTGAACAGCTCTCTAGCGCAATCGGCGGAGGAGCTAGGGCATTGGTAAGGCAACCGAAAACTGCTGTTTTTTTGCGAAAATTGCCAAAACCACCCAGACGCCAAAGAGTTAATTGATGAAATGCAGAAATAGCAAATTTCTTTTGAAACCTAATACCTGCATGACTACTTTGGTCAGCTTTAAGTAGGAATGTACCTGAATTCTGTTCTGGCTGAAAATAGTTTGTTCCAGCAGACTTTTTTCTTCAGTACTTGTAAGTTTTTCATAATATCAGATCACTTTTGGATACACTTGAGGTAATGTAACAATTTACCACAAGGTGTTTGTGACATGACAATATTAATTTAAATTAACTGTTAAAACTTGATTATCGAAAATCTTACACACAGAAACATAATGTCTTGGGCAAAATCTTTTAGTGCTGGAGCTTTGAGTGTTTCAGTGCATATGGAACAAAATTGAAGCTATAACCCAAGATACAGTACTACAATACAGTAAATCCAGTTCCAAAGAGGGTTTCGATTGGACTTTTTCTTTCAAGCCAATTCTAGTTCAGGCAGGAAAGGAATATTTTTTCTGTGCATCTTTAGCACACCACGATCCCTAGCTTTTTGACTGGTGTTGCTCACAATTTGTGATTATAAGGTTGCCTTGTCTGTTTCTTGATTCAACTAATTAAAATTTTTATCAAAGTTTTCAGTTTCATCTGTGACTATCAAGCCCGACGCCTTTTGTTTAAAACCCTTTTGTCAGTTTTTGACATTATCCATTCAAAGATGACTTCCAGGTGAAGTGTTGAATAGATTATATGAGTTGAGCTGAAGAACTTGCTTTTACTTGAAAGAGNAAGTTAATCAGTGAAATGTATGTGCAATATATATCAAAAGAAATNTGTCGAAAGCAATGAATCAGACACCATGATTGTTATTGAATATGCATTTCATCTCTTACTTAGTGTGGATCATCAGCTCCTATGTAAATAGAATGAAATGCATGTACATAGTTTTGCAAAACGTGCTGAATTGCTTTTGAAATGATCAGTGTTAAAATTTTGAGATGGCATATTTTGTGGTTGTTGGATTACGTTATGGTGTTAAAAACGTTGTTTTAGTGGAAGTTGATATTTTCATTACCATTTGTCAAGAATATTAACTACTTTTTGTCTTTTTTTTTTGCATCATTTCACCAGACCATGCAAATCTCTCCCAGGTGGTTAACGCTGATTTTTAACTTCTTGTAATTCAATGCTGTGAAACATCACAGGCGTTCATCTTTTTCTTTGAGTCTAAAGGATGATGCAAAGTTAAAAATGCTACTGCATTATCTGTTAACTAGTATGAGTGAAAACACATGATTGATTGCCTAGAAAAAAACGCGAAAACCTTGGTGCAAATGAAGTCTAATTATCTTGTTTTGCTTATATGATGAACATGATGAAGAGTTTAAAAATATACATCCTGGAAGCCAGTGCTGGTTACTTTTGACTCAGTTTACAATTGGGTAGCGTAAGTCTGCCTGGGTCCGATAAAACTCTAAACTCTCTCTCTCTCTCTCTCTCTCTCTCTCTCTCCTTGTTTGGAAAGTACGTATCCAGCCCATTCATTCTTATGTGATGCTGCAACATCAACAAAAGCAATCTGTGCTATTGCGAAGGCTATTTGACAAATTGACATATCTTTTCTTAAGAAACATCTCAGGTGCAATTTCAGATGTTTTTAACATTAAAGAAGCGATGGTCAAACTAAGTTTAGTGTGCCAATTGCACTTGAGGCTTCACAGGCATTTCAAACAAGCTTCAATTTCAAAATCATTTTGGGGGATTCACTCGAGGCTTGTGGTGTTATCCACCTGTTTTTCAACAAATATTTGGCTCGGTTTTGACATTAAGCTAGCGTCACTGCCAGTGACATTTTTAATTGCAGCTGAGTAAAATCGTGAAAAACTATAGTTCTGTTGTGACTGCAGCCTTGTGCTCAAATTGATTATTTTTGTTGTTGTGTCTAGATCTTTTTTGTTTTTCGCCTATGCCGTTTATATCTAGATTTTGAATTTGGTATTCGTTATTTCGATGCATATGCAATATGCCTGTGACTCAGTCCACGGTCTCTGCACCCAAAAGTGCCTGGGTTCATGTATAGTATGCGGCGAACTGTGGATTGATCTCACGCGTTTCGCTACGCAGGTTCCACCATAACATCTAGATCAAGTTTTCCATCAGAAGTTCAATATTTGTTAATTGGAGGTGGCACGGCTTCCTACGCTGCCATGCGTGCTATACGGAAGAGAGACGTTACCGCAAAGGTCTGCTTCTAGTTTTATGTTTAATGCAATTGTGTCTTCTTGTTATTTCGTAATTTTAAATGTCTTTTCGTCACGGCTCAATAGGAGCAAGTTTCTTGCTTCAGTTTCAACCTGTAGCGCGATTTAGAAACCCTCGGTTTGAAATTGCTTGCAAACATTGCATCAGGCGATACTAGCATTTGATAAAGTTAGTCAGAAGTACTGATTGACAGTTAATTGACTACGCGCTTAAGAAATGTTTATGTTGTAAAATCGAAATACATGTTTGAAATTGGTGTTGTAGAAGTCAGCATTTTTTCTTTGCCTTCCTTGCTGTTGCCGTCAAAATCTTATGTTATATATTTTATTGCAATAAGTTGGTCCTATTTTGAATAGTCGGCTACAAGCAGTACTGGTAATATGAAGTGTCATAGAGAGGTGTCCGTATGTAAGTGATTGTTTAAATCAATAAATTTTGCCTAACTGATTCATTGCACTTGAAGATTTGTAAAATTCAACCTTGTGCAAGAACTAATCGAACCTCCCAAAAACTTACGTTACGATCAATACCGGCCAATGCGGCCATGTTCTGAAAACTCACTACCTATTTTATGGAAACCCAGCAATAAAAAACATACATTTTACGGATGAAGAACAACTTGCGACTCAAGGAGGTTTTGCGCTGGAAGCAACTATCGCTTTTATTTTTCCTGTCAACAGTAGTTTCGTTGCCTGACACTTTAAAACAAATGTGGAGGGACGAATTGTGTTACTCGTTTGGAAAGATGACACATACAACCGCTGGGCCCTCCTGTCGTGCACCTGTTTTTGCAATCGCGCTCCCCAGTTGGTTGTAGCAAACACGTTTTTCTGTCGTGTTATTACCGCACAAGCACACTTAAAAGAAATGCTTTACAAGTGGCCCTCCCGCAAGTACACACACAACTCATAAAAATGGAAAGCTTAACCGACTCTGAAGCGCAGGCTGGCGGAAGTTGAAATAAATGCAACTTCCCGCTCCTGGCCTTAAAACTGCAAAAATGTTAAAATTATTTTTGTCTCTTAGTGCTGCCTACCTCTTGCTTGCGCTGTCCAAGCTCATTATTCACAAGTGCTCGTGTTCCAGGGGGTCCAACGATAGAATGACTATGCCTCGCAGGTCAGAGCAAACCGCAACTGGCAATCGATTTCACACAAGACGACCAGATGTGGTAATGATTCAACCCCATGGAGAAAATGAACCAATCGATGTTAACTATTATACTCCTCAACATAATCCAAAATAAGAAATCTCTCCCGCTGTGGCGTGGCTGTTTCTAAACAGCTTTTACATGAAAGTACACTGCGTACTACAAGCTGCCGATTGGTAATGACTGGTTACAACTGTATCGTCAGTGGCAGAACAGTCGCCAGAAAGTCGCCAATAGGGGGGCTTTACGTTCGTGCAGGGGGGGGCTTGAAATTCAAATTTGACGAAAATTCCACTAATTTATAGTGTTTCATATTTCAATTTGGGGGGATAAACCCACCAAAGCCCCCCCTCTGGCGACGGGACTGCATCAGTGAGGTGAAAAAAAATTAATTTGTTTATTGCGTTCCGAGGGGTGGGCAAACAAGATGGTCAGTCCAAACTTGTTACGTCGCAACGCTTGGTTGACGGCGATGGTGGACTTTTGAGTTTTGGATCGACTGCTGTGGTGAGGATCAAAGCAGATAAGCATTCCGTTTCGCTATGTATGTTTCAGATATTGATTATCAGCGATGAAGATGAAGTTCCGTACATGAGACCTCCTCTTTCCAAAGAGCTGTGGTACAGTGGCGATCCGGAAGCTGCTCAGAAGTTTGAATTCAAACAGTGGAACGGAAAATGGCGGAACATCTTCTTTGAGAATCCGAGCTACTATTGCAATCCAAGCGAACTTTCCGAAAAAAACAATGGGGTAGCCGTGGCTTTAAACACGAAAGTAAGTTAAACGACACTGGAGTACTCAAGGATCGGGAGAAGGGGAACGGCTTCCTCACATCGTTTGACAGGAGAACGGAGTTTCTCCACTTCGTGTAACACCAAAGTATTGGCTCATTTTTATAACTATTGGTGAATTTCTCAGCAAAAAAATCTCAACTGTATTGATCAGGATTGGGATACCGGAAAATTTCAATTTCGAAATCCCGGGATTTTATCACTTTTTTCTGTTCACCATCTCGAGATTAATGTTTTTAAAATCTCTGAATTTCAGAAATGCATCTGCAGACGTCAATGGGTTGTTGGATTTTGTTTTTATTTTAGAGCAGTTTTACAATGAAAGCTGCCTTGGGCATAAAAAGGTGTTGGTGTCTAAATAACTTCAGCATGTTGCATTGACTGTTTCCACTGATTTTTCACTAAATCTAGTGGTTTTGGAAGTCATTTAGTGATAAGTATGTCAGGGTTTTTTTAAAGGTGTTTTAGGGACCCGATTCGAATCCCTAGAATTGAAAATCGGTTCCCTAGAATCAGAGAAAATGATCATCGGGTCCCTAGAATAAGAGAAAATCGGGTCCCTAAAATCAGACAAATCGGGTCCCTACAGGTGCATACTGGGTACCTGACATTTTCCTTAAAAAAAACCTGAAGTATGTAGTTATTTTGATAATCCTAAAATCTGGTAATGTATTTTTAAGCGATTTCACTACTTCGGTTCGCACTAACAACTGATGAATGAAAATTTCGAATGGAAGTTAGCGAGGTATTGGCCAGATTGGTTTGGGCTAAGAGAAATTAAGATGTAAGCTATTACAAAATCGATGGCATGTTTAATACTGGAGAAACATGGGTTTGAAACATTTATTGAGAATTAAGGCTAATTCATTTTGTTGGTCCAACATCTTGAGCTAGCCTATTGTTGAAGATTGACACTAATTTTCTGGGGCAAGTTTAATTCCCATGGCTTTCCCTAGCTACAATATAGGTCAGGCTTAGTTGAAAGAGACAAAAAATTTTGGTGGGCAAATTATTGGGAATGCACATCGGAGTTAGATGTGAATAAGAGGGATCGAGGTGAAGATATTGCAATCATTGTAGTGTACAGTATCTGTGCAATGTTCTTTGGTTCGGCTCGTACTAATCAGATTGCCTTTGTGCTCTTAGTACCGTTTCTAACACCAAAACTAGTTCATTTTGAAATGCAAAAAGCAATAAATTTTACCTCAGATGTCGAATATAAAAATCACCAGGCAGCTATTAACGATAATACTCCTGATGCCCTCTTGTTTATGCATCAATATTATATGAAATAAACTGTAATTGCAGCTTATATGTGTACTTTTCCCAATTTTATTCATTTCGCAAATTCCCGAGAGTTCTAATTTGGTCCCGAAATCCCATATTGACTGTAGTAATTTTTGTACTACATCGTCTGATAGAGCGTTCGAGCAATGTCCATGTCACTGCGTAGTTGTTTAATAGAGTTAGTAGAAGGCATACCAGAAAACAAACTGCTCTCAGGTGAAGTTATTGAACGACTTCCACATCTACGATAAAGTTCGTATCAAGTCATGAAAACCCACGAAAAATCTGTTTCATTCAGATTGCAGCAGTTTAGAGAGTGGTTCCAAAACGACTTCTACAGTAGGTAACTATGCTAACGATGTGCTCAACGTCGACACCACCTGCCTTTCACGAACCAGTGTCTGTTGTCGTCTCGCCAGTCCAGGGCCGGCCTTAAGCCGATGCAACCGATGCACCTGCATTGGGCCCCGCGCCATGGTGTTTGGGTAGATTATTCAGTTTTGCCAGATACACCTTGCGCTTGAGAATTCAGTAGAAACGCCATATAAATTTCATTGTTAACAATGAACGCTCTCGTCAGAACTAGCAAATTTCCTCTCGAACATTAGCAAACGTGCTCAATTCTTGTGTTAGTACTGTACTGCATATCTGCGCTCTAACACGATCGTAACACGGTTGACTGAACACGATGACGTCATAAAATCACTGCTCAGAGGGGCCCAGCGCCTCGGTCTTGCATCGGGCCCCGCATCTGCTAGGGCTGGCCCTGCGCCCGTCCCATGGGCCACTGACCTATATGGCCTCATACCGAGTGGCAACTGGTTAATTACAAAACATACTTTCAGGTTCTAAAGCTCGACCCTACCGAAAACACTGCCACTCTGAGCGACGGAACTGAGGTCAAATACAGTAAATGCTTGATTGCAACTGGTGGCCAGCCCAGAAATCTTTCAAGCGTCATTAATGCAGGCGAAGACGTTTTGAAACGGACAACTTTATTCAGACGGGTGAGAATGCATGCAACTAATTTAACTAAAAACAGTGTCATGATTTACATCGGTGTAGTATTTGCATAGCTGCGTTAAAACAGTTAAACAGGGCGCACATTTTTCCGGGTCGTGTCATTTCGCATTTCAATATCGCTTATGATAGGTCTATTTTTGTGCCAGGCAAGCGACTTTTTAGAACTTGATGCGATAACGAATAACGTGAAGTCCATCACTGTGATTGGTGGAGGCTTCCTCGGCAGCGAAATCGCATGTGCTCTTGGAAATAAAGGTGAGTTCAGTGCTGGGTTGCAGAATTCTCTAATATTTATTGATCTGTTAAATGTATCGAGTCATGAGGAATTTCTTTGCTTAACGTTTGGAGGTTACCATAAGTTAGGGCTGCACAACCCGCAACGGTACAGCCGCATGCGGCCTTAGATAAAATTTATGCAGCCGTGCACATTGCAATATATCTTATAGCAGCTGTGAATTAATATGAATTCTTTGTCTGCTATGCATGAGGATACTTCGTAGAAAGACGGCCTAACAAATGTGTGGAAGCAGAGCAGAAGTACTGCAAAAAATAAAAATATCTTGAACTCACTGGCGGCTGGCAATAGCGAAAAGGTTGTACACCCCTGCCATACGTGATTGATCTAAATATCTGAAATTGCGTGATTCGCGCTAGCGTTTCTTAGGCAAGAGCAGTGAGTTTGATTGCCAGTACATTCGGCATGTTTCAGGTTTTGGTCAGGTGCCTATTTCCGAAAAGCGGATGATGTAAAAATCATCTAATCGTTCTACTCGCTCCTACAGTTACGCGTTTTGCTCATTCAATAAGTCCCTCGCTTGTGGTAAACATAAATTTCAAGAATGAATAACAATTCATCGTACGTTAGTAGTTCCCAGTCGTGGGTCCGCGAGATAAGCCAGGAATCCGTGAGTCCTCTTGTACGTGATAGCACTGGTAACGATATTTTGCTGTGTGTCGACGATTGCGTGAATAGAATAACTTCAGCTCGCTGATTCGGAATTTGAATTCAGAATTTTTTCAACACGTCAGAATTTCAAGATATTGCATTTTCTTAAACACTTAGCAGGTTGGGGGAAAGCAAAATAACTTACTGTATGTACAGGTTGTCAAGTAGGAAAAAGTTAGGAAGCACCGGCTTAGGTGGACATTTTTTAATTTTTGTGACTCAAGTTATGTAGGTGCAAACAAAAATGCGAAGGGACTGAGTCATTTCAAGTCGAGTCAATTCTTCGAGTTTCTGCCTTAGTCAATGTGTTTTTATCATAATATCAGCATTTGGTAGTTCATACAAAAGTCAAGTCGCAAACATTTCGTGAAAGCAGGTTTTCTGTGGGGTTTTCTTAATTCTAATTTGCTAAAACAAAACATCAGATATCAGAAAAACTCTGTATGGTCACGAGCAATCCAGCTAAAATTAATTAAATTGTCGTAAATGGCCAAAGCAACAACACTTCCATTTTTTACTAGCTCGAGCAATGCAGTGCTTTAGTTAAGTCATTTACCACGAAAGTACTGTAGTGTAGTCTACAAAACGGCATCCCTCTTGTATTCTACTATTTGCGTTGTGTGTTGTAACTGCGTGAAGTTTGTCACAGAGCTCAAAACTAAGCTGTTTACGGTGGCAGGTTCGAAGGAAGGTTTTGAAGTCAATCAACTTTTTCCCGAGAAAGGCAATATGGGCCTTGTCCTGCCTGAGTATTTGACGAAGTGGACCACCGAAAAAGTTCGGAAGGAAGGAGTCAACGTGTTGCCCGAGAGCTTGGTACAAAATGTCGGCATGGAAGGCGACCGCGTAAAACTGACTCTCAGCAACGGCCACGAGGTAAGTTGGAAGTTATCGCTGCTCACCTGCTTCCTTTCTGCTGAGACATTTTGGTCATTTGTCCCGTAATAGTAGTAAAACTCATCGCAACAGTATTCACTAGTCCAGGGGTTCCCAACCTGGGGCATATGTACCCCTAGGGGATACATTTGCCTATCTGAAGGGGTACATTTAAGGTTAGCAATACAAGGGAAAATATATGTGTAGGCTGTATTGTTTATTTCCAAATATTCTCAAAGATAAAAGTACAGTAGAACTCGTCTAATTCGTCATCGTTTAATTCGTCAGTTCGCTTAATTCATTACTTTTTCGTCGGTCCCGGCAGAATTCATATCTTTTGTGTATATTTCTGTTCGTCTAATTCGTCACCTCTTTCCGTCCCTTAGAAGCGTTTTGTTCGGCTAGTACGTCATTTGCTGTTTCGCTTTTGATGTCTAAGCAGCTAGTAGGTGTGCAAATTTAAAGATTTTTATCTGGGAAACAAATTAAAGATCTTTATCTGAGAATAGCTGCACCTCGCAATTTGTTTATCGAATTTGTACAGGAGGTGCGACCGACTCCCCATTGAGAGAACGCGGAAGGTCTAAAGTTTACTAGATTTAAAAGGTGTTAGATTAAATGGAGGAATCTAGATAGAGTAGAGGAATTAATTGTATTTAACCATAATGTCATCAACTTGTATTTTATTACAAATAAGAGTACTATGTATACAAGTTACTATGATAGAGTTTTCACCTGTTTGCATAATTCGTCACTTCGCCTAAATCGTAACTTTTTTCTAATCCCCTTGAGGTGACGAATTAGGCAAATTCTACTGTAGTATAAAAAATTATGTGGATTTCCATATTTTACTCAGCGTTTTTGTCAAGAAATTTTTGTGGTACATGCTCGTCTGTCGAAATGCTGAAGGGGTTAGACAAAGGTTAGGAAACATGGTCAGAGAAAGGTTGGGAACCCCTGCACTAGTCTATATTTTCGGACATCATGTCCAAATTGACTTAATTTTTTTCGGTCATTGAAAAAATTCGGTCGATGACCGAACATATGCAGTTTTCTCACTGATTTGATTCGAACGTTTCGTTGAAAGACTGAGGTTGGCACTTCCTTCGTTGCAGGTGCTGACGGATCACATTGTCGTCGCCGTGGGCCTGAACATCGACACAGGCCTGGCAGATTCGGCCGGAATAGAAGTGGATGAAACTCACGGCGGTTATAGAGTTAACGCCGAGTTGCAAGCGCGTTCCAACATATGGGTGGTAAGTTTCCACGTCCACCGGCCTCGATTCTTGCACACCGAGCTAAAAAATTCAAGGCATTCCACTCTTGTCTGATTCACAGCGGAACGAAATTTTTTCGCGTTGATGCTCATTCTTACTTTAATTTTGCGGTGCTGTATTCAAATTTGAAGCAAGTTTTTCCCTGCGGCTATAGCTTTTGTGCCATTGAGCATTTCTATTTTTAGCGGTAGTGCACTTTTAAAGCAAAATCACACAGTTTATTATGTCTTTCATGCAGTGTTGTTGAAAGGTTCCTTAATGAGGCTCGTTAAGGTGGACGTGATGTTTTCCTAGAAACGATTTGACGAATGCACCTCATATGGGGATTGATCTAGACCAGAGTTGGCCACGCCTCCAGGAGCCGCATGTGGCTCTTTCATCCTTATTCTGCAGCCCCCTGTAGTTTTGGGAAATAAATGTTGAGTACTTGACTTACACACGTATCTGTCCTTGTTCAGTTATTTTATGGATGTAATTTCAAATCTAAAGCTTGTGGCGAAATTGTAACATGGTTAAGAAAGATTCATTTACCCCTTTCCCTCGTACCATACTTTATGTTTTCTTTTCTAATAAAGACAGGTCTCCAAATGGTCTTTTGAGAATGCAATCCTTGAGCTAGACTGTCCATTCGAATACAAAACAATATCAAACTAGGTATTGTCCAAACTAAACGTTACGCCTGTAATCTTTGCTTTTGTATTTTTTTCACGATAATCATTTGGGATGCTTCATTAATTGATTATTCTTCACATCGTCGTTGGTTATTAGTTTCATTGTCATGAGATCCTGCTGGAATTGTTTGCCTTATTGATCACTGTCAGCCACGAGTTTATCAAAGAATTCATCAGAAATGATGCTTGGCGCTCATTTTGTGCCGTAGTATGTGAAAATTTTTCAGATTTTCATTTGCCAAAGTTTCTTAGTTATCTGACTTTGTATGACCAAAAAAGCGTCTTTAACTGTCACGATAAACACCCAAATTTTTTTCTGTGTCATTCAACTTTTCAACGAATGGCAATATCGGGACGCGGTTCTGAGATCCACTGAACACACCTGCTTTGTGTTTGGCAAAGGACAATTTACCAAAAACAGAAGGTAAGCGTTGACAATCTTCACTAAAACTTTCCGGTGCACTTGCGTTGTTTAATCTAGGTAGGACTTATGTCAGCTGGATGTAAAAATCACCTTGTTTTGGTTTGTACGCAATGTTTGGCATGCCTCCCATTAAATTTTCACCATTGGTCACTCCTGGGTCCAACGATGCACCCGACTCGTGAACTTACAGTTAGGTTTCCACAGTTATAAATATTTTAAAGTAAATGTTCACCCTTAGCCTTGTCGTCAATTGATGCAAAGCATATGATAGCATCAGAAATCCCATTGAGTTGCGTTGTTGTGTCTTGCAGGCCGGCGACGCAGCTTGCTTCTATGACGTCAAACTGGGAAGGAGGAGAGTCGAGCATCACGATCACGCCGTTGTGAGCGGCCGATTGGCCGGAGAAAATATGACCGGCGCGCAAAAGCACTATTTCCATCAGTCGATGTTTTGGTAAGTCGGATGATTCAAGAAAAAGCAAATATACGTCAAGGTATTCCACATCATTAGTGTTTGTAAGACTGCTCTGGTAGGTCTTTGACGTCTAAACGGAGCGTTTTTCTGACGGCAGTTGTTTCGACTACAGTTTGTGGCTCGGGCTTTAAAATGTGCTAAGAAAAGCGGAGGTTCGATTTTGCAGCTTGACATTGACCGCACGTTTTGAGGCCGCGGCAAACGCCGTTGCTCTTAACGGGGGTTGTACTTCGATGGAGATGGATACGAAGTCCACCATGCGAATTGACAGACCAGCAAAAGCATAGAATGTCTGGATTGAAATTTGATTACTGTATACCTACGGAGTGAAAAAGTCCTAAGAGCTTAGCTTGTAAGCCTTCAAATTGGATAGGATGTTACAGATGAAAAGGTCAAACCACTCAAACGTCTTTGACTGAATTAAAGCCTAAGTTATTTTTTAACATCTTTGGCGATGAATTGCAATGAATCAAGTCTCGTTTTAACACTTACGTCTGGTGGGAGATGCATTCCCCCCTTGCGTCCGCGGAGTACTACGGCAGAGGTCTCAAGTTCTTTTGCCAGAGGACCACGTAAGCTATTACACAACAGCATGAGGGCCGGACATCTTACGTAATGTGATTGTTTTGGATTATGTTACATTCTACCAAATCATTGAGGTTTTCGTAAATATATTTATTTTTCATTATTGACAAAATGTCTTCGCGGCCAGATGAAAATGGCTTAGCGGGCTGGATTTGGCCCGCAGCTTAGAGACCCCTGTACTACGGCGAGAAAGGTTGAAGGGCTCTGCACTATACTATCAGACATTGTGCAAATTGTCGAAGAAAGCTTTCAACTGATGTTCCTTGCATGTCTAGGTTTTTTAAATTAGCGTAAATCCGTGTGCAACCGGGCAGCGTAAAGTATACTCCACATCGGGTGGGTAAATTCCATAAGAATTGCTCGATTTAATAGATTTATGAGTTAATGACGTCGTTGAAGTTATGACGTCATCGCACCGCCGAGCGACAGTGGTACATGGGAACAGAGTAGGGAACTTGGCTTTTTTGTGGCCAAATTGTGAGTTTGGCCGCTTTCAGAAGTGGTTTGGGCGCAAATATTTTGTTTGGCCCTTTTTCAATGTGGTACAACATTCCGGAATTTCCAACACTCAAAATGTCTCCATATCCACTCTCGCAAGCACGCTTCCGTCCTGACAGTTAGTTGACGACCCATAATGATCATTGTTATGTAATCAATCGATCGAACTTCCAAAAAACAAATAAAGACCACGTTAGGCCTTAGGTACGAAGCTTCGGCCGTTTATGAGTTCCAACTTTTTTATCCGAGGACCACAGAAGTTATTACACAAAAGTCCGAGGTCCTGGCATCTTACGTAATTAGATTGTTTTGGGGTATGTTACATTCTGCCAAATCAAAAAGTTTTTCGTAAACATATTTAATTTACATTATTGACAAAGTGTCTTCGCGGACCGTAGTTTGGAGCCCCCTGCATCAGACCAGTGGTTCTTAACCTGTGGGTAATTAAACCAAAAGGAGGAATTTGGCTTTTTTTTAGGGTAATTTAGATTATCGTGTTTTGCTTACGTTGCAATAAAACACATCTGTTACGTCATTCTTCGGTGTCGCAGAGACCGTGGTCGTCAGCAGTAGTCTAGTGCAGGGGTCTCCAAACTACGGCCCGCCATTTCATCTGGCCCGCGGAGACATTTTGCTACAGTAATGAAAAGATAACACAATTACGAAAAATTTTTTGACTTGGTAGAACATAAAATTTTCCGAAACAATCACATTATGTAAGATGTCACGCCCTCGGACTGTTGAGTAATAGCACATGTGGCCCTCGGACAAAAAAGTTTGGAGACCCCTGGTATAGTGTAAGCTAAAAACTATTGGATATTGCTTCTAAAGAATCGAAGCTCCAAAAACGCTTTTGTGCAGGTTGGGTTTACAAGTGTTAGTGGTTTGAAAACAGTATCAACCTTTATCAATCGTATATTTTTAATGAACATTTGAATCCGAATTTTGACGTCACTTTTGCGTTGCTACAATGTGTTATTTATTGAAAATTAAACATCTCAGGGGTAAGCAATATTAAGTGTTTAAGAACCACTGCATTAGACATTCGTGGCAAGTATCGCTGCGATGCCGTTTCGTTCCTTGCAAGCGAAAAACAATGAATTGCTGAATGTACATTGTCATATTAGGTCAGATCTGGGTCCTGAGGTCGGCTACGAAGCTATCGGTTTAGTCGATTCCCGGTTACCAACAGTGGGCGTGTTTGCTAAAGCAACAGACGAAGACACACCAAGAGCTGCTGAAGAAAAGGGCTTACGCTCTGACGCAGGTGTGTCGTTAAATCGGCTGATTCTTTCCCGAAAAAGGGCTCCGTTGATTGGCTGTTCGATATTTCTCTTTAATATACATACACGTTGGCGAAAAGGCGAACACTTTGTAAATCACGAAGCACATTGATCGGAATTGTAAAAAGAACGATACTCGTGCAATGATAATCACGCTACAAAAGCGAAACGTCAAGGTTTGTAGCAGATGCGCGAAGCGCAACGGTAACACTGTCCCTGCAATCGTTGGAAAAAGTAGCACCCGATACAACTCGGACGGCTCAAAAATTTGCTCCGCTGACAGTTTGGACGAAACACAATACTGTAAGCATGAATTACGGAAGAGCGACCACTTTACTTTAATCACACAAAGAAAAAGGCACCGTCGTGACCACTTCTCATGTACAATACAAATTTGTAGTCCTTATCTTGGCACAGTTGAAGAGAACGCGGAGAAGCAACGTTCCGATCAATCCTCACCAGCACCGCGAGCGAAAGGCGACGATTTCGGCAAAGGCGTCGTGTTTTACCAACGGGATAACGTTGTTGTTGGAATACTTCTATGGAACGTTTTCGGCAGAATGGGTGTCGCCCGAAAGGTTAGTAAAACATTCGGCGGTAAAAAATGAAACAGCGAAAGTTTACATCATTATGTTATCTCTTACAGATTATTCGCGATCATCAATCCTATGATGACTACAGCGAAGTAGCAAAACTCTTTAAAATACACAGTGAAGAATTGGATTAAACGCATAATTTCATTCCAGCGTATCGTTGCGTACTGCTAACCAAGTTGTTGCGGATTTTTCACGTGCCTTTTGCTTTATGAGCGCTCGCTGTATCGTAATTAATTTCGAACTGTTGCTTCTCCATTACCTAGTATCAGTTCGCTGAGCATAATAAATTATGTTGAACTTGTCCGGTGCGGTCGAGTAACCACCTCGAATATATTCATTGTAGACGAGCACGCAAACTGAGAAATCAGTAATGAATCATTGCGTTAGATGGACAGTTGAAACAAAGCGTAACGTCGACTGTAAGGAATCAAGCTCCTGCATAATCTGCTTGCCAAACATTAGCAACATTTCTGGTTACCAGTGTTCATGGTTCTAAGATTCACGCTGGGTGCACTGGACGCAATATTGCTGATGCTGGCATCGCCGCCCTGTCGCAACTGAGAAGTTACGGTTTTGCGAACCGCCGTCACAAAGCACTGCTTCACATTTGTTGCGTCTTTTGCACTTGCTTCGATGTGCGGGTAGCCACCATTGTCCCTGCACCAGTTTTCGACGTCGGCGCGATTGACTTCTTTTTCATTAGCATCAACATCTACTTTATTACCCAAAACCACGAAGGAGAAGTTGTCAGAGGGTATGTCCGCATAATACAGGAATTCATTTTTCCACATGCCCATATTGTGAAAGCTTTGCGCGTCGTCCACAGCGTAGGTGAGTATGCAGCAATCTGCCCCTCTATAAAAAGGAGTTCTTAAACTTTTGAACCGTTCCTGTCCTGCTGTGTCCCATATTTGGAGAGTGTAGGTTTTCCCATCAACTGTAACGTTTTTCGTCAAAAACTCCACACCTGCGATAGACATAGGTGAATTGCATTGGTTATTCTGACATACAGAATTTCCAAATAGCAACACAGCACAAGTGACTCACTGCGCACTCATTAGTTCTATTTCAAGATATAACTCTGCATTACACATAATGATAATGCAATTGTGCATGTGCATTTTTTTCGGCAGTTGTGAATCGTGATTTCAAACAACTTTGTTCCTGATTGAACAGTCACTCTCCACCTAGACAACTTTAGTATTGGTCGAACAGTTATTACTTTAGACACAAAAATTATTTATCACAACGCATCATAGGGTCGGTGTTATTTGACACACACAGTCAACAACGAAGAGAAACAAGGCACCAGCAACAACTCCATTCGGTCATCGTCATACAGAAGCGTTACACAGTGGGAAAATTGTAAAAAGCAGACACGTGAGCCGATAAAAAGGAGTGCTAACTCAAGTACAAGTGGAAGATATTGGACTTTTGCGAAGAGTTCACAGCGTGACCTGGGTTAATTTTATCCGGTCATAGACCAAAAAAAATTAAGCCAATTTTGTCACAATGTTTGAAACTATAAATATAGACTAGTGAATACTGTCATGGCGAGTTNTACTATTGCAGGACAAATGACCAAAATGTCTCAGCGAAAAAAAGAAAGCCAGAGCGTGACACTTCGCGACAAAGTGCACAGCTATGAAATTCGTAAAGCGCTGAATGTCGAGCCACTTCTCCGAATACAGTTCTTAGCAATGATATGATATCATGAATGATATCCAGGAAATATCACCTATGGTGCTTAAACTAAAAAAAGGAAAAACTGTGCTTGAAATTTGAAAGATGGTGAATAATTAAAAGAAGGAAGTACAAAATGCAGCATCAAGTTAAAG
>JGI24159J19872_10005655_pt1 | contig 16186 bp, 11 predicted proteins | sample Ectturendosymbi4_FD_19872 | JGI IMG/M metagenome (IMG submission 19872) | reverse complement strand
GCTCTCTGCTCTTTGTATTTCATCAGTGAGTTTGATGTAACTAAGCTGTCTCAAAAGAATTTGACTGCGAAAGACTTGACACAACCTATTTTCGTTTACGCGGACTTGGCCAAAAGCCAAGATATTCCGCAATTCCACCTCTAATTGAGTTCGGGCACTGTCGTACTTGTCTGGCAAGGCTCTCACAAATGCAACTCCAAAAATCCCTAAATCTGTGATGGTGCAGCATAAAATCGGAGTGCCAATGATAAATGTCAAAAATAGACCAAATATGATTTGCAAAATAAACTGAAATAGTTCATTTCACACATTTTCATACTTCTCCGAAAATCCCTAAAATGGGTCAAAAGTTCCAATCTAGGGACAAAATCTCTAAAAGTGAGAGCACTGTTGGCTGGGGTTGTAAAACTTCCAGCTTGCAAACCAACTGTTTCGTCACAGATAACATTGAGACGCAGCTAATCCGTCATACAGCTCGTTTTCATGCAGTCAAAGAAAATAGAACTAACGGAAATAGTTTTGTAGTATCTTTTGTAATTACACTTTTACATTTTGCGCAATACTTGAAAAAAATTGCAGTAAAAAGTTGCACGTGAAAATCGAAAAAGTTGCAATATAGAATTCCTGGAAACAGCTCAAAACATTGAACTACATATATTTTGAGTACTTAGGAAGCTGTAAAAAAAGTTGCAAAAACTTGCCCTAGTTGTCAGTAATTGCCAATACATTTTCAACTATGGAAAGTTACTATTTTCTGTTTAGATATGCATGGGTTGTACAAACACACAGTTAAACAATTTATGAAAAATTTTTTAATAGACTTCGTGAGTTGCAACTTTTTTTAAAGCTAAACTGAAACTTTGAGCGCAATTGCCAACAAAGCTTTGTCACTTTTCACACAGAATCAGTGCAATTCAAATGCCAATACCTTCTGCCTAAAGACTAGCCGTTCTCATTAACTCTCTCTTACTGTTACAAACCGTGATGCTAATGGCTTTTCCTCCTCACAACTATTAATTCATATTTTGATCCGCAGATTTTCGTCTCAAGGACATTGCTGCTGCGGGTGGTCGTTACTCCATGTTTAAAGTTGGACCAGTGATCTCTGCAAGTCACGGAATAGGTTCAGCGTCTCTATCGATAGTGTTGCACGAGGTGGTTGAACCAGGCACAATGAGTGTTTGCTCTGACAAAACGTAAACTTCAAGTGTTCGTTACATCCGCTCTAGTGAAAGATTTTTTTGCAATTATAAATGTTTCAAGTGGTGTGTTTTTGGCTTTGCATTAATGTTAGCCTACTGGCCGATAACTTCTTGAAATAGAATACGTTTAGGTAATCACAACCAGTATTGAATGAGAGAATGACGGCTTTTTTCATGATTATGCGGTAATTTCACGCATGAAACACGAGGTTTTCGAATGACATCAGACATTTGAAAAGAGCGAAAAACGTTAATTATGTTCTTTGGACAAATGCATCGTAATTGCCCTGCATCAAAAGTATTTTAAATCGGACAAGATGATTCACAATTTATGTAAACCTGCTGCTAGGGTCAAATGGATTCTTGATTGTCACCGAAAAGTGACCAGGCGTGTACTGAAACATCGCGAAAAGTTTGAATCTGTAGCATAATTCATTATAATAGTCTGGCAATTACGGAGGGGTATGTCAACTGTTAACTTGCTCCTAGCTGACTTCTGACATGACACCAATTTAAAAAAACTCGCACATACGCTGTAATTAAAATTAAAAAAACGCGCAAACACGCACATGAAGAAGTCACTTTCGTTTAAAAAAATAGCGTGGACTGTGCCATGGGGTGAACTAAAATATGTTCTATAATAGAACATATTCGAAGAATAAAATATGTTATTTTAATTGCAGATGTTCAAGCTGCTGCATTTCGCTGGCTGCGGTGACGTGAAGTTTTTTCGAATCGGCACATGTGGTGGTCTGGGTAAGGTCCCGGTAACGCGTATTATGTCGGTTTAAACCGTACTATTCGTGCGCTGCAGAATACTCTTTCCAAGTAACGCAGCTTTGCTGACGTGAATGATGTGATATGAACAAGTCAGGCTCGACGCCATCTGCAGTTGGTGCTCGCCGTTCTTATCTGACCTTTTTTAGTCCTTTGCTGCAAACGGCTCCGTTCCTTCTGCTTACGTCTTCCTCCCACAAAGAACAAAGCCTGGCGACGCGCCAGAAAGAGTTCAGATCGTGTCATTTGCTTCTCAGTGAAATTATCTCGGTGTGTGCCCGTGGCGATGCTGTTGGCATCATTTAAAATGGTCATTTGTAATAATAGAGTGGTGAATAATCGCTAATCAGCTTATAAAATGTGATTCGTAATTCTTTCCGAAAATATTATATTTACGCATTAAAAATCAATGAAATGTTGGTGTGCAAATACGGCAACAAGAACGAAAATGCTTGATTGGTTTAATTTTGTACGTTCTCTCTAATTTTGTGTTTGTGTTTTTCTGGATGTAAGCCTTGCTTTACAACTGCCTCGTCGTTCAGCGGTAGTTTTCAGCTCCTCTTTTTTATTTTACGCATCTGATTGAATTATTGGTACCGCGAGCTCCCGTTAGCAAAGAATCAGTAATTTTTTAAATAAAAAGACTTGAAATGGTTATCGGAATTTTTTTAGTGTGACGAAACGTACGTCACACACTGAACAAAGTTTATACATTGTTAAACCGCGTCTTGTCAGCCCCGATTTTTAAAGGACGCACTCTTTCTTAGTTGCGCCTTGCGCCGTACTGGATACTTCATTACGCGAACACATAAACTCAACGAACCGAAAGCTCATTTTTCGCTGTCAGTAATGAATCGTCATGATGTGGTTTGGCCAGCTGAACTGTCGACATAATCCTTGCGCCAGCACAGCACACAAGATAAATTGCCCCCAAAAGGGTCTCCAACAATCGATCACAGAGGCCGAAATATTTTTCTCGTTTGAATTTGCTCATAGTGAAAAGCGTCGTTGTCTTATCGTGATTGATTTTCTTGAAACCTGCTGTTACTTGCAGGTATTAACCCTGGGACTGTTGTGATAACGCGAAAGGTTTATGACGGTCTGCTACAAAATGGCTACCGACGGGTGAGAAGCTTGCACATGTTTATAAATTCGCTAACGAAGCTCCTGCAACGAAAAAATAAATTATAGTTACATTCATTAAGTACGTGGTTCATATCGTTTGTGACTGTGCCATAATCTCAGTCCAAGCTGGCTATCGGTTGAAATAGATTAATAGAACATTCAAATGGGAAGCCAATACACACCTCTAGAAATAGTTGTGCTGCACATTGGCAGTCATTGAATAAAAACTTAGGTTATTAATTCAGGGTTCCCACGCGGTACTGAATTGTGAAATTGCTTTTCAAGACCTTGAAAAAGTATTCAATTTTGCCAGTAAGTACATAAAGTATTGAAAAAGTATGGCAATTCTAAATTCAGCCATTTGTTTATTCAAATTTTGTTCTTCACCGCTGACGACAGTTCTGAGATGTTTTTTGCATCGTGTTCCTTGAGTAAAATTTTCAAAAAATAAGCTAAATGACACTAGTAAAGTCTTTAATTTAGTATAAAAAGATATGGAAAATGTTTTTTGAAAATGTGTGGGAACCCTGTCACTTACGCAGGAGAGTCGATTCAATTGTACAAACGGGGTAAAGGCAGGCGCCTTGCGAAATGTGTGACTCCAGTAATGCAAGACTGATCCTGGTGTCCTATGACGATCAAGCATCGTTTGAACCCTGGTTTTGAGGAAGAGGACTGTGCTGCATTTTGGTATTACATCTGGTAAAACGTTTGCCAAACCACTTTCTTTGAAATAACATGCAAGGCCGTGGCAAAAAAATTTGCCATGCGTGCTGTACTGCGCAATAGGATGGCCAACCACGAAACAGCGTTTTAATTTGTTTGTGCTGAATTGCATTGAAAAGAAACAATTAACCTCAGTCCCACAAAAATCTACACAAGAAGCATAGGTAATTCGGGGTGTTGACTACATGACTGCCACTGTAGCATGCAAACACGCGAGCCTGAACGTAATTGCAACCGGCAGTCTGGCGACTGCTTGCTGCAAGGCCAATGACGGAAGTATCAAAGGCAGCCACTGTTCAGTGGCGGGTGAGATAATTTAGTGACGGGCTGCCTCGCAGTATTCTCGCGCTAGTTCCTTGCTCACTGTGTCGTACCTATTGTTGCTTCATCATCATCATGGTGGTATACTAGACTTTTTCTGTTGTCTTGACATTCGGTCTGAAAGTTATTTTCGGAAATAAGTGTATTCATGTATTTCAAATAAGAGTGAGTTTAATAAGCTGTGTTACCAATCAAAAGAACCATCTCTGGTTTAAAACGTTTTAACTTTTTTGAAGATCATAACTAACGAACTACAAATTGCATTGGCCCGTCACGTTGTTAGTATAGGCTACGCTTTTATACGCATGCACAAACACACATTATACTAATGCTGCGAATTCATTCCTATATGCAGTTCATCAGTGATAATCTTGCTGCTGAACACAATGTGTTTCCACGCTGCAGTGACTGGATGTTTATATAACTGTAATCTAACATACTTTTGTCGTAAGCCCGTGGCCCGCTCGAAAACTGCGCTATGGCCCACAGGTTGAGAAACACTGAAATAGGCAGTGTTAAATGAAATATCTGGTGTTGAATGAACCCATGGAAAAATAACTGCTTGAGGCACATGGTGTGTCATAGCTTGTTGGAAAGTTTTACCGATAAAACAACGTTTCATGTTTCAGTAAAACTCAGCACATATGAAGTAAGAATCTGGAGATCAGATCAGCCCCGTGTGTTTAGGGAATTTCACCGAAAAAATCCAAAGGTGAAAGTTTGGTGTGGTATCACGTGGAATCAAATCAGATAAAGGGATATCAGTAACCTCAAGCAAAAGACAATTGATGCAGCTGGTGTCACTGATGAGCCTACATTACAGCGAACATACCAAGAAATCGACCACCGTCCTGGTGGACATCGTGCGACTGATGATGCCCGTTTAGAGATGCATAAAATGAGGCAAAAATTATTGTCCATTAAGAGGTGCATAAAATGAAGCAAAAAAAAAACAATATCTACTTTTCCGTAATATAGTTTTTTTCTACTTTTTTTTTATGATAAATGAAATTGTTGAGAGACTTTATGGAACCCTTATGACTCTATTCCAGTGGTCGGCAACCACCGGGCCGCGGCCCAGTGCCGGTCCGTGAGGAGTTCGTTACCGGACCGTATCGTTTTCCAGGTTAAATGCTTTAAAACATTTTTGTAACGTTAGATGCCATTACTTTCGGACGTTTTATGAAAAAGAGAGAATTATTGTGAAGTTGCTCAGTCACTTGGGAATCGTAACAATGGCGTAATGTCTGTTACAACTGCGTAAACGCAACTGAATGAAACTGAGATAATGCAAACCTAGACTAAACTAATTGGGTATTGACACTAAAACTGGTAGGCCTGTTAAAGGCTAGGCATGGGCAAGTGACTTCATTGCTTTAGTAAAGCTATCTCTGATTGTCAAGTGTTATGCAAGGAAGTTAGGATCTGGTTTAGGCTAGCTTAAAATTTTCACGGTTTAAAATGTTAGGTCTATTACTCCTAGACACATGCTCGGTTGATTGAGTTGTATACGATTGGTAACGGTCGTCAGTGCAGGAAGAACAGTTCTGCAGAGGCGAATTTTCATTTTCTGGACCCTAGGCTATTTTTAATTGGGAGCCCTTCTGGAAGATTTGCGACGTCTGATGTCATACAACTTAGCACTATGCGTGCTCGCTACATTTACTGAACAAGTTATTCCATTTCAGAAACATTGCTTTATTCTGAATTGCCTTCATATCAGGAACAAAAATAGTCACTGCAGCGGTGAAGTTATCTGACCACACTCCCATTACATATGTTTTGAGTTCCCTGTGCAATTGCACGGTTTGCAAGTGTCAAGAGCTGACTCAGAATAAAGCACCTGTACTTCTTACGACACCTAACAACTTGTTACTGTACATCGTCGGCGATTGACGGGACTTTTCATCTGCAAAATCGCTGATAATTTTGTCGTACTTTATCTTTCTAGCTAAAGCATATTCAACATAGAGAATACCAAGGCTTTGCCGTCTTTTCTGGACCATGGTTGATCGCGTGCATGATTTCATGCTCATCGTCATTCGTTTCAATCCTTCGCGCTCATTCTTCTATGAAGATATTTTGTTAGCGGCATAGAAACAAAAAGTGCGTTGAACCAAACAAAAGTACAAATATAATTGCATACAAAAATGCTGGAAACTGTCCTCACTTCCAAAATTTTGGGGCCCCCCAATATCGGGAGCCCTAGGCTTAAGCCTTTTTAGTCTAATGCTAAATCCGCGCCTGCTCCTGCATACTCATTTCGTGCTTTATAGGTGCTTGCGATTGCACCCAGTAATTACATGACGTTTTAATGTGACAAAGCAGCAGGTTGATGAACTGCAGTCGCTGGTCTTTCTGATAATTATACATGCCAATGTGCAGTCAGCGAGACGTCTGGCGATCTACGCGTTCCGAGCTGATAGCATCACTTCAGATAAATCATAAAAAAGGCATCGAATCAAAGATCATTCAATAGGTATTTACTCATTTTTGAGTTGATGTTGATCTGCATAAAACTTGAGCAAAACTGCGATTGAATCAATTCAATGAAGTAACCTTGAATCAAACTTGAGTATGTTAGTCACGGTTTATTCAAGATTTGATTCAATATTGAATCACTTTGATTGTATATTGAATCATAGTTTTTTAGAGTGTAGCACAGGATTTGCGCATTGTTAAAATAACTCCCAAATTTACTGAAGCAGCGATAAGCGAGTGAACATTTTATGAGGCGAAGTTATGAAAAAAGTGAAGTTATCAGATAGTTCAATTTTGTGATTATACTGCCGGAGTAAATTAGCTGTGAAGTATCTGCTAATTTTGAAGACAGCCTATTAGTTGTCCTCGTGTTTCATCATTTATTGTTTTCTCATTGATGTGCTTAAGAATTCGTGTTTTGAAACATGTGCTTCTGAATTTAGGCAAGTTTGTCAGATTAAGCTTAAAGCTCATGCACTTAACACCCGGCTGTTTGAGCATCTATGTGAGGACATGGATGCAGAGCACAAATGCCTTCTCTTGTACACAGAAGTAAGGTGGCTCTCCCGAGGAAAATCACTGAACAGAGTGTTTCAATTACGTGAACCAATGCAAAGGTTTCTATTGGAGAAAAATTCAGATCTTGGTGACAAGTTCAGTGACGAGAAATGGGTTCTTGCTTGCTTGTGTGACATCTTCAATCTGCTCAACGAACTAAATCTTTCACTTCAAGGCAAATTGATAACTCTATTCAAGTTGGCGGATAAAGTGGCTGGATTTGAAGACAAACTTAAATTGTGGGAGCAGCGCGTAAACAAAGGGGTGTTTGACATGTTTCAAACATAAGCAGAGACTTTGAAAGACAGCGAGCCTGAGCAAGCGTTCTCCGACGTTGTGAGGAGTCACTTGCGTGTAGGCCTACATTTTTAAGAGATCAAGCGCTAAAGACCCTCGAACTGCAAAGAAATGGATCCGTAATCCATTTATGTTCAAACCGGGTGAATCTACCTTACCTGTACGACAAGAGGACCAACTGCTGGGTACATCGCAAATGATGGTAGCTTGAAATGCATTTTCCATACAAAGACTCTACCAATGTTTTCGATGAAGGTCTTGCCAGGATACCCTGACCTTGCCATAAAAGCATTAAAAACTTTGTTGCCATTTCCGACATCCTACTTGTGCGAGTCTGGATTTTCTGTGATGGCAGCAACAAAAGACGAAAGCGCTAAACAGACTGGACGAGAGGGACATATTGCGAGTGTCATTGAGTTCCATAATTCCTAGGTGGGGTAGCGTCTCGTTGCGGCAAAACAAGCTCAAGGTTCTCATAGAATCAAAGTTGTAATAACTTATATGAATTGTAATAATTATTCGTTGCTGAACTATTGTGGTTTTTTGAAGGCTGGTCCACGAAAATTTTTCAGTTTTAAACCGGTCCGCAGTGCAAAAAAGGTTGCCAACCCCTGCTCTATTCCATTTGTGAATCTGCCTGACTTCGTTGTTTAGATTGAAATTCTCTGGCGGAATCAATACATCAAAAAAAACTTAGGGCAATAACATCTAAGGGCAAATCTTTTCAAATTTTGTGTGCGTTTTGGCTTGTATGTGCTTCAGTTGGGACGCACAACGCGTGAAAGCGTTAACGTTACATAACTGGGGAACCGCACGCGTGCTTCACGCCATATCCTGTTTTATGAAGCGTTTAAAGCAGGGGTGGGGAACCTATTTACTATCAGAGGCCGCAAGACTTGTGGATTATTGGTGGCGGGCCGCAAAATCAATTAATTTTATACTAAAATTCTACCTTTATCTAAATATGAGGAAGAAAGAATGACTTCTCTTGACTTACTATCTAAGTACCTGCTTATCATGGAGCTTCGTTCTGACGCAATGTTGTACTTTAACTTAGGTAACGAAAATTTTGATGCGGGTCATATCAAATGTTCGCGCGGGCCGCAGGTTCTCCACACCTGGTTGCAAGAGTTCAACGAAAGAATTTTCTTCAGATCGCCTGTGGTAAAGAGTACCGAGATGACACCGTTGCCGACCTCCAAATGGCGAATGATGTTTTGGAGTGTGCGAAAGCAAATGGCTTAAACGCCATCATCGGAAACACTCTTGGTGCCAACGATTTTTATGAAGGCGAGTGATTTACTGTGGTTAGAAATGCGTGAGAAGTCGAGACGAAAAGAAAGAGGACATGGTGTCAACCTGACGCGCTGCGCATAAGTTTTTTCAAACCGTGATGAGTGATTGTTTGACTCAGGTACCCATTTGATAACTTCACAATAGCTGGAAATTTCGTCAGAGTTTTCAAATTCTGCGAATGTTTGTGTTTGTACTCACTGTGAATCTCTAAGTAAGGATGCTGAAAGAACTGTTTTTTACTAGTCTGTTTCATATCCGTTAAATCTTGATGCGATTGTGTTTTATTTGGAAAATCCACGTACTGAACCTTTGATGTGTTCTGTCTTTTCTCTTGGGCACCAATTGTTGATAAAAAAAAAATTATCCACGCGTTGTGCTCACACGTGTGCATCAAGATGTTTCAGTGGGAGGGTAATACTACGTGCTTGCGTCGACTGGCCGAGTCCCTTACCTGAGGTATATCGACGGAAGTTGCTGCTGTTGAGCTGTGTCTGGTTCGATTCGGGGGGTTTTGAAATCGAGCTAGCCTGGCTCGGAGGAAATAAATGCTATGACGCAGATTAAACCGTTGAGCACCGTATAGGAAGTTTTCAGTGTGTTATTTACTTAGTCAGCAAGCGCGCATCAGAAATCAAACTACACAACCAATCCAGTGTACTCCAAATGTTGCGATGGTGAGGATGATTGAGTGGTGGGCGATTTTTTACGGACTTTCTACCAGGGCTGCGGGTAAATAATGTGTGACATCATCCGACCCAGACCCTTCATTTGGTTTAGCTAGCGTATACCTGTCAAAATATGCAAAATGTTAAGAAACTAGTAGTTAGATACCGCAGGGCCCAGCGATGCAGATAAACCTAGTTGAAATCATCAGCGCTGCGAATTTTTGTGATTCGCGCAAAAGCAATAGCTATTTTCACTTAGCAAGTAAAGACGGCCAAAACAATGCATCAGTGTCCAGCCGTCAGCAACAGGAAAAATGGAAACCTGACTAAGATCAGAAATAAACTAAGTCTCAATCAGGTAAGAGAATGTCTAATCAAACCCACATCTTGTCTCAGAGTGGGATGAATTTCGTTGGTGCATTAAAGTGACACCATCTTTTTGATGTAAGCACACTTAAGAATTTGAAAAATGGAAAACAGTGAAAAGTTTGTATATTTTGGCAGAGCAAGCCCGGTTAGATGGTGCGTTTTGCTGCTTCACTGCCGACGAGAAGGCGGAGTTTTTACAGCGAGCCAGTCAAGACCGCGACATTCGAAACATCGAAATGGAAAGTTCGTGCTTCACAGCTTTCTGTGGTCGAGCTAATTTGCAATGTAAGCGGTTCGGTTGTTTGTTGCACAAAGAAGCAATGTTTAAGTTTTACAAACACGCACATAGCTTCGTTGTTGCTTTGATAAATGCTATTACGTCAGGTGCCGTCGTCTGCGCTGCACTGGTCGATCGTCTTCGTCGAGATGATGTCACAAGTGATCGCAAAACTTTGGCAGAGTGGGAAGCGGCTCCGGTACGCCTTGTGACGGCGTACATTAAGAAGAATCTGTGAGGTGTTTTTTTCACGAAGTATTCCTGCCCTTTCAATTTTACTCTGAATATGTCACTTGCAATGCGATCTGCGCGAGAATACTGAAATTTATTAGCGATTGTTACTGAACCTAGAGCTAAATGCAATAGCGTCACTGATGGGATAGGGGGAGAATCGCCCCCACTTAGCTTATATTTCGGTTTTAGTGTTTTTTTGGTTTTCATTACGTTGTTGCGTTCTTGCGTTTTCTGAGTATTTTCCGGTGATTTAGGATTTCAGTATAGCCATCCACATCCGGAATCACCTTTAATTCTTAAGTTTTTACTGTGTGTTGGCTGGTGGGCCCTTTTCAGCTAAGTTCCTCCCCTCCTGGCTCAAACCTGTAGTTACGCCACTGGCTAAATGCGATGAGTGAGGCTGCTTGTGAAGTATTTTCGTAGTTTGTGATTAAGGTCCGTGGAAGGCAAGGATGCTTCTATACCAGCTTGAAACGACAAACGAAACTATTTTTTAAATTTAGCGTAATTTTTTGATTTGTGTGTATGGATGTGAAATCTTCCAAAGTTTTGCATCGATCCCCGGGCTTGATAGAAAAACGGAGGCTGGGCGGGATACGCGAAGCTGTATGCAAGTTCAGATGGTGTGCAAGTCTTCATTGACGATGCAGAATAATGCGCTGTGTTCCAAAAAACAAGAAACACTTCTTACCATTCGCATTCGTCCTTGTCAAGCAGTGTTCACGTATTCCCTTTCGTTCGAATATATATGTGGCTTGTTTTCAATGAAGCGATATGCAAGGGTACTGTGTGCATTTTTTCACCAGCAACCTAGCCAGGGTCTCGCACCAAAGTACCTGTACAATAAACCCCAGACACCTTTGCATTTGAAGGCTCCGCTGTTGCAAAAATTGTTTTATCTTCAGCACGTCTTGCGGTTGAATAACCACGAGAAATGTTTACAAACACTGCGCGCTTTTTACGGCTTATCAATACATGCTACACTACTTTGCATTTCCTAGCCGGATTTCAGCCCTGACCAACGAGCAAGGTTTATTCTAATACTTGCAAATATAGCTACTCCGTTAATGTCATGGACGTACTAACGTGGCTAGTGCGCACTGCGGCTCTATTTGTTCTTCAGCAGGCGTGTGAAATCACACTGCACAGCGATAGTTGCCTTTTGACCTGTTCTGCAGCACTAAACGTCAACCTTGTCCAGTTGCGCATGCTGCATTTCATTATTGCTCTCAGAACAAGCGCTTGAGTGTCCAAAGTACGACCCAACGAGCGCAAGACCCCAGAGCGCTGTAAACAGAAATCAGCACTTGAGTTGACTGCAGGAAACGTGACACTTCACTGCATTCGAACTCCTGGTGTCTTGCTTGTGAAAATTCCAACAGTTACGGAACTCAAAAAAATTCTTACTCTAGCATTGCAAATAAATGCGTTCGTGCTCAGGCAATCCCAACGCCATTTCATCTGTAAAACGTCTTCAGTAACAAGTTGATGGTGCTGCTGGTTGCCCAGGAGTTTTATTTGCAAAAAGTTTACAAACACTGTATTGTTGTGCATTACATCTGTACGACTGTAAGGCAGCGCAGAAGCTAAGTACAAAATACGATCGAAACTACAGTAGAAAAATGCGATGTTGAAACTATAGGACAGTGGTGTTTATGCTGTTAATTAATTGCATTTAGATTTAGAATGCGTCTTGCCCGCTGCTAATCTCGCTCAAATGTGTGAGAAACCCGTTCGTTTTTATGCAACCCAAAAGACCGGTCTGTTTTGACAGCCTTTATCACAAACCTTTTTTCCAAGCTTCCTTACGTTCATAGCAAATTATTACTGTGTTTTTGGTGTGCTAACGCATTGTCCTCTTATTGCAATACATTAAAATCCAAAATATTCAAGATTATATTGTATATGTTGCAGTGAATGCTGTTCGTTACTTGTGCTTTGCTTGTGTTTTCCGTGCTGCGCATGACGGAAGACATGTTTTGGGCCGTGCGTATGCCGCTAATGATCAATTAATCAATAGGTGAAAATTGAGGAGTTGACACAAAGATATCGTTGATTGAACGTACATATACTCATTTAAAATTGCAAATGCCGATTTGTGGTGGCCCTTCATTTGGTTACCGTATGATTTTCATTAAATCCTTCATTTTGTATCGGATCTCAGTAACATTGCGAAAGATTGGGTAACTGATTGAGCTAGTCTTCATTATACAAATGAAACCTGGATGTTTTTGCACATTGGTGCTGTATTAGGAAAATACTTACTAAACCCTGCTTGATTTTTCGTGCTTTGTTCGGATTCCTCGTTAATAAAGTTTTCTGCGCATGGATTTTTCACCTCGTGTTTTTTGAAGTGATCCAAAAATAATGCTTTATACGCAGTGAACTGCGTTTCTTTGAACCTAGTGAAGGAAGTGCATCGGAAAGATGTAGTTGTTCTTGAAATTAGCCACAATTGTGCTGATTATTATGCGGGGGAACTTTAAATTGCATATCTGTCAACTGAAATTATACCGAAAATTTTCAAGCTTATTTTTGCCCCCGTCAAAAATCCTGGGAACGCAAGTCTGCTAACTATTTAATTTCTTCGAAGTAAGGTGTTATACTGGCGAAGTTCTTGTTTCAGTGCTTCTGTGACATAATTAAAGGCAAACCTTTTTGAGGAAGCGGGCAGGCCGTCGTTAATGGTCCATAAGTATGCGGCTTATACATAAAGCAGGTTTGGCCACCCCTGGTATATAATGTTAGAAAGTTACATTTTCAGGCAAATGTCTGCAAAGCTTTTGTCGAAGACAAAAGCAGCGCCATTGTTGAGACTTANTTTTAGGTTGGGCAGTTTTGCAAAAGCCTGTCTGCAACCATCAGTAAAGAGGATTTAAGTCAAAGCGTTGGAGAACTAATTACCTGGCTATATATTGACCTACAGCTCAAAACGTAAGGACTTGACTAGGAATCAAAGATAAAGTATACGTTTATCCTCACTTCTTGTAATGTCGCAACAATGGTGATCAACAAGAAAAAAACATATTTTTTCGTGACTCTTACACTTTGGTTCGTAAGTCATCTGATTTACTTGAGTTTAACCATAAACATAATGCAGCAATATTTTCATCCAAGTGCGAAAATGTTGCTTTACAGGCAGGCGCGTTGCCAAGGGGGGCATTCGGGGGCAGTGCTACCCAATCTTTTTGTGTCCCCAAAATTTTCTTGTGCCCAGAAAAATTTGTTTTAAACATACAGTAAAAATCAAAATCTTGTCCCAGTAAAAATGTATTTCCTCCCAAAACTTTATACCTGATCACACCTAGTTTTGCTGGACATTCTTTTCGTGTTAATCAAGTGAAACTTGTACATTTTTACTAATTCACCGTTGTGCGTTTTTATTTCTGTTTAATCTCAAATCTCTTTTCGTGTCGTTATGCAGGTAGAACTCTTAGAATTACACATTTGACTTTAATTTCATTCATTAAAATCTGATGTTCAACCTGAAAAATTGATTGTGAAAAGACTGAGCAAAGTTGCATCACACAAAAAAGTCACAAGACAACAGTCACCAAACGATCAGGTATGCAGAAATTACATTGTAGGCTAGATGGGTATGTTTGCAGGGGCCAACAAGGGGAGATTGAAAGGATGCATCCACCACCTGGCAAGAGGATATCAATGGAGATTTTGGTAGGGTTGGGGCTGCAGGCATGATGCGCAGTAGCATTGAGAAGATTTGTAGCTTTTACAAAGAGGGGAAATGTGCAAGAAAAATATTTATCGTCTTTGTAACGTTAAGCAACTTCAACAATACATCAAATCACGCTGTAAACCGCACGTCTTATAAAATGCATGAAAATTTATGTGTTCTACAATAAGAGTGATATGCACGTGCGACCAATGCGATTCAGCATTTTGTGCACTCCAACTGACAGCTCTGATTAAACCCAATTGATGTATTAACGTGATTAGTCTTGCTTTTAAAACACCTCTATAAACAAGATTGGAAATCTGTTTTTATAAAACTTTACTTCTGCATCGGCCCAATGACTTCATTGATTTCACACTAAGCTGTCCCCCCACATTTCACAACAAAATTGCACCCATGCGAATCAGTAGTAGCTTTACAAGTAAGACGTTCGCGTCGCATAAAAATTAGATTGTAAAGTTTCGTTTGCTTTACAAAAATGTTCGACTCTGGGGTCAGGGATATCTAGAAACTGGGTGGGATATAGCCATTCCTTGATTCGTGGTTTCGCAGTAAGAGAAAACAATGCACAAATTTTAATAAACACATAAACCGACTATGCTGCTCTACCCTTGTCCAAAACTTTGCCAGTTATGTTATGATTTTCGGTCCAGCACGCTGAGCAATCTTTGTCGACATTGGGCAACACTGGGACAGGTACAACTCAGTGACATGACATTGCCACCTTTACTGCGTTAACAAGCCTGATGGATGAAGAAAAACTAACTTGACATTTACTGAGAAACAACTCAATCGTAATGGACTTTCAAGCGAATTGTTTTCAATGTTAACAAAAATTCAATGACTTTTTTCATCGCCAACAAAAATCCAATCACTGAGATTTCATTGATGGTGGACAGGTTTTTGAGACATCCAGTATGACCTAATTTTAATTTTCAATCATCGTTATTTTTGCGTTGTTTCTCAAACGACCTAGCAATGCTTCCAAGTTTCACTGCTTCAAGATTTATAAAAGTTTCGCCAAAGCAGCCAGTCACCAGCAATGCAAAACAAACTCGTCGAAAACGTTCTGCACTTGTTTCGAGGTTATTTATTCCGAATCGCGCAGTTTCTGCGTGTAGGTTATACAGAAAGTGAGGATGAGCAACAAACCAAAGATTAGCAATGTCGGAAAGCAGTGGGTCTAGTGAGATGGTAATCTGTCACAAAGTCTGAAAAATGCCAAGGTGTGAACTTCATGGCTGGGAGAAGCCTGCCTACCCTCGCTCCAGGTTGTCAAAAACAAATTGCTCCGAGGGTCAAATGAGGGCTTATTCAGTAACTCGAGAACCGCATTATGACGCTGACGCAACAGTGGTGGCACCTGAACCTTACTAGAAACAGCTTTTGCATCTTATTTCTTGCGAAAGGTAAGTACAATTTTTACTGTATCACGAAATAGACAAATCGTTTCTAGCGGTCTCTACGTTCGTTTGAAGGAACTTGTTCACTAGCTGGCCAAGCACTTAAATATCTTATGTGTTGATTATGTTAATTGCCCTGAAAGCATCGCGGGCTGCACAAAATGGCCTCGCGGGCCACATGCAGCTGCGTGTTTGATAACCCTTGCTCTACATTTGCCCCAATAGGCTGCAGCGGAAAAACTTCCAATTCAAGCAGTCAACTTACGATTTCGCTGGTGCTTGCTTTTCCTGAGGANCACCAAATTGAATTAAAGCTATACAAAAGGGCTGAGCACAAACGGCGTAGTAAAAATACGAACTTGCTTAACATGCATTTTTAAAGCTGCAAAAGTTCCAGGGCCGGAACTGGAACTAGGAATTGCGGGCCCAATTAGAAAATTGATGGCGAGGCCTCCAGAGACCCGTAGCCACGGAGGGCATTCGGGGCAGTGCCCCCAAATTTTATCGCGCCCAGAAAAATTTAAACAAAACCTTGCCCCTTTAAAAATGTATTTTTCTCCCCAAAAACATAAAATCCGGCTACCGGCCTGGGCCCCCACCGCCTGCAGAAACATTGAAGAACTCCATGTGGGTTCCAAATGAATCTCTGCATTTTCCTACTCACGACATAACCTTATATCAGGGGTTCCCAACCTTTTTTGCTGCTCGTACCCCTTTGTCAGGTCAGAGCATTCTTAGTACCCCCAAAAAAATTTTGAGAT
>JGI24159J19872_10005654_pt1 | contig 16187 bp, 5 predicted proteins | sample Ectturendosymbi4_FD_19872 | JGI IMG/M metagenome (IMG submission 19872) | reverse complement strand
AGCCTTTATTTGCCTTGCTTTGGCTTGGCAACTTCAAGACGTCAGGTTGCTTAGTTGGGAGACCGACCTGTGCTCCTGCAACGACTAGGTTGAACCCTCAACTAGTAGGGACCTCTGCAATAACCTACAACCACCAGTCCCTACAGAGGCAAGAAATAAGTTTGACGCCCCTATGTTCGAACCTGAGTTCTTTCGGAAGCAAATGTGCTGTTGAAGAAGGTACTTGTGACATTGTTGAGACTTTTCGGCGCCCCCCGCAGTAATTCGGCGTTTTCAATTTCTTCATTTTCAACTGGTATGAATCTTATAATGCAACAATAACCTTCTAAGTCGATTAGGACTGCACCTCTTGACTATTTTTATAGCTATAACGTCAAAGCGGTATGTTTTCAAAACATTTGATATCTAAANCTGTGAAAACGTAAGTAACAAAACACCATTCTTCGATCGCTTGTCTTCNTACAAAGCAAGTTCTTGTAAGACGGTCATGAACCTAATAAAGTATAACGATCTAAGTCTGCAAAAGCAAGTATCTACTGTAAAGAGAGTTAAATCGTTCCTGAGCTTTGAAATGTTTGCTGTTGCTTCTCTTGCAAGATTTGTAAGTTTTTGGCATAGAAACACCCTGATCGCTATATCTTTCGCTACTTTTGTGAAGAGTCAATTCCCTTTCGTTGTGAAACGCAGCAGTTGTTCCAAGCATTTGTTAACTTCAAATTATTTGGTATCAGATGAAATGGTTTTGATAACAGTTGCTCATAATATTGGATGATTAGGTCACTGAAATAGTTTTAACGTAAATGTACCTTGTGCTACGGTTGGTTATACATGTTAGTTAAATCACCGCATTTTAAATAGCTGTGCATTTAGCGGGAAGGCTATCGTAAACTGAATCGTTTTTAGTTATGGTACTTTTTTGCCCAAAGTTCTTACAACGCAATGCTGCCTTTGGCAAAAACTATCTAGCAGCGCTGGTTGAAATGTTAAAAAAGTGGTGAACTTCAGAATACATGCTAAAAAAAGTTTAGAACACAAGTTAAAATAGTATATGTTAAAACAGTGGTGAGCTATAGAATACAAAATATCTTTAAAATTTGTATGGTTCTCAATTTGCTTCGATGTTGCGGTGTAGGATGATCTACATCATGGGTGAGCAGCAGTGGCGTGACTTGAGGTTTGAGTCAGGGAGGGCAATATTCAGCTGAAGGGGGGCCACTGGCCAACACTCAGAAAAGATTTAGAAATAATAAATCCGGATGTGGATGTCTAGCCTATTTTAGGTAAACAAAACTCGCAAAACGCCCCGAAAAACACAAAAAAACAACAACCTGGTGAAAACCAAAAGAATATTAAATATCAAAATGTAAGCTAAGAGGGACACGGTTTTTACATTTAGCCTGTCAGGGGGGTTTGCATCCTTTGTCCACCGTCAGTTGTGCCACTAGTAAGCAGTATCAATGTTTCAGTAAATCATAAAATAAAGCATCAATTAGATTCCTACAAAGTTTTTGTTTCGCTCATGTCTTTTATATCCACGTCCCAGGATAAACTTATTCGCCTCTCAGAGCAGTAAAAATGTAAAATGCCTATATGCCGCAAACAAAGGCTAAAAGTTCTGTATCATATTACCGCTGAGATAGGGCTTTTATGTCTTCGTGCATTTTCCTCATGCTATTTAGAAAGTATTTTCGGTAAAAGTTTATCTATAAATTACTTGAGGAAGCAGAAATATCGATTAAAGCAGGGATGGGGAACCTATTTACTATCACGGGCCGCATGAATTCTGGAATATCGCTGGAAGGCCGCAAAAATTAATTAATTTTATCTTAAAATTCTATTCTTTACCTTCGGACGGAAACTAAGGACAGAAAACTATTTGAAGGAGCGAGTGAGACTTCTCTTGACTTACTGTCTACGTGCCTGTTTGTCAGGGAGTTTCGTTTTGACGCGATATTGTGTTCCAGCTTGGGTAACAAAAAATTTAATGCGGGGCATATTAAATGTTCCCGCGGGCCGCATTTGGCCTGCGCGCCGCAGGTTACCCACCCCTGGATTAAAGAATAAAACAGCACAACGCACTTCCTTTTTCTTGCGGAAGGTGTTTGTCTTAGTGCGAAATCGCCCTACTTACTGTGATTTCATTTGCCTCATGTGAAGCTCAATATCATTAACATTTATTTTGTATCTTCAAAAAAAAACACAAAATCTGCATCGACTAAACTTGCATCATACTACATCCGTCTGCCTAGAGATATGTTCTAAGTTATTTGTATTCGTCGTCATCGTTTCAGCGAGTTTTTCAATCCACTGCTAGGCCGCACTAGATCTCAGGGCAGGAGTTGAGCATTCATTCGACTGTCTCAACATCCAGAACCGTCAGGCCTTGTGCTCCAGTGGAGAGGTCGATGGATTGGACAACGAAGGGTAACATGGTCAACGGTCTGTTTTCCTGCACCACACTCACGAGCCGCAGTAGAGGACATACCCGTTTGTGCAAGCAGGAGCGGAAACGCCCGGCACCGGTGCGGAGGCGGTTGAGCCGGACTCACGTTGTTCTTGGGAGGGTCATTCCCAGGGCGTAGGTGCCGGTGTCGGGGATGAAAGTACGGAGTCTCGTAGTGTTGTCCAACCGCTCCGCTTTCCATCGGTGATCTGCCGCATTTCTGTTGTTGTCATCAGATGAACTGATGAGTTTTTGTGCGGCGGGTACAAATGGGTGTCTCGATTTGAGATGTCGTGCGTTCCCACTCGGTGAACAGGTGAGAGCGGAGTGAGCAGATGTCCAAGCTTCTTGGCACGCGGCATGCTAGCGACAGTGTGGCTCTTTTGCGACGATGCTCAACAAGCTGGATATTCCGCGAGAGTAGGAAGATTGTCCGCTTTTGTAGGACGCAGGCATCCAGTCACAGTTCGCATTCGCAAAGCGTCGTTGATGACAGGATCAGTGAGGCTATAGTATACGCAGTTATTTGTATGTCTTATTACAAATACACAACAGACACAATAATTCTAGGTTTTCATTGTCAGTAGACTTTTTTTCAGAATAGGTAGAAGTAAGAAATAATACCTGTTAAAGGCGAAACCGTAAAACTACTTCGATAAGCGCAGCTATCATCTGCAGAACAAAACTTTATAAGATAATGACGAAACAGTGCATTCTCTCAACCAATTGCAGGTCTGCAAAGACATATTCGTTCGGTGCAAACAATAAAGTGCGTTTCACACCTTTTAGAAAAACTATATGATAGTAATCAAGTGTCGCTGTAGTAAAGGCGCTAGACTAGACTGATCAACAAAAGGAATGATGTAAGGCGAGACGCACTCCGCACATATAGCCATAAGTGGCGGAACCGGGGGGGCCGCATGGACCTAACCCCCCACTTTTATTTCTGGGGTCCTGGTCCCCCCACTTTTTTGCCTAAATATCGTAAGTTTAAGTAACACAATTAGTATTGGGTCCAGTGATAAAGTAAATCGTTTAATGAAAAAAAACGTTGCAGAATTTTTGGCAGTAGATTGTCGATATTATTTCTAACTTATTGTAATTGGCAGTGAATTTGGCAGGATTTTGTAATTGTTTGGCAGAATACACCGTGCATAGTCTGTCACCCTGCTATGGATTGCTTACCGCATTTGTGTTGTTGAACAGTGTTGCCAGATGGTGTAACACAACACAGTTTTTCCCAAAAATGGTGTCATTTTACATGCTTGTGTGCATGGGTGTCGGAAGGAATTTTTCCAGGGGGGGCACTAGTGGATTTGTACAAAATTTTTTCTATGGGGGGGCCATAAGTGGTGAAATTTGTTTTTTACCACTCGAAATTAAGAAAACAGCATTTTTGCTGAAATTTTCAAATTCCTGCCCCTCTTGCGACACCCATATGCTTGTGTGTAGGAACAAGTTCGTGCCACACCATTAAAAAATTTGGGTAATTTCAAGCGTTTTAAAACCATTCCAAATAGTGAAATTTTACTGAATCTTATACGCAAAATGAAATATTTGACAGATCAATTTCAATTGCCTTTTTGTTTTCGTATTGGCAAGACTAAATAGCTTTATTTTATTTCTGCATTGGCAGCACAATTGGCATCCTTACGGACAACTTGCTAGCTTCTACCTATGTTTTGTCTTGTCTTTGCATTCAGGTATCTAATGCAGTTGTAGAATGAGTATTCAGTCATGATACTTTTGCGTTCAACATGGAGAAGAGTTGTGATTTTGAATGTGTTTAAGACAGGTGTTAATGCTGTGTCATTTTTGCCTGTATTTTAAGCTGTGTTGCTGGTGTTTTTAACAGCCCAGTGGCTACTCCGGCATACGGGCTCCTCGGGTTTCGCCCAAGTCTTCGATTACGATTTATATCACAGAACGCAAGCTTGCTTGCTTTGTATGTTTGTTCCACCACCTACGGTCTCACTTCGCTAAGTTGTTAACTCAGGCTCGTTTCTCTGGGCCTTGTCCAGTGGCGTAATTAGAGGTTTGAGCCAGGGGGGGCAAACTTTGCGGAAGGGGGCCCATTGGCCACCCTTTGGGAATGCAATAATTAGTTCCCAAAAATTCACGTATATTACATATATATGGGCTTTAGCCTTTGCATGTCCGCGCCACATATATGTGGGTGTAAGTCTTCATGCACACCCAGTTCGTGGTGAATAGCACATTCAACGACATGCTGGTTGCAACAAAGGGCACTCGAATAACACAAAAATGGTTATTTATAGCACAGTACAAAGCAGATGTTACATTATAAACATAAACAACACAGGCATAGGCATTCGTAGAAATTTTTCCATTGATCGGCAAAGTCGACATTTTGTTTGCCAATTTCAGGCTGCTGACCANACAATGCAAATGGGCGTTCACATAAGGCTTTACCCTTTCTAAAAAGAAAAGGACCCATTTTACGGCAACAGTCCCAAAAATGCGCTTTGTTGACAGCAAGATTTTTTTCACATCGTGTAGAAGTACGTGACCTACTGCAATCAGCAGTTATTGTCTCACTACATTACCTGCCACAGATATCTTCAACAGTCACATGCGGCTAAACGTCTACTACCGGAACTTGAAGTGAAACTTTGTTGCCGTGTTACTGTTACGCAATGAAGGCCGATTTTAGAGCTATCCGCACCCAAGTTTCGCAACCTGCCTCTGCAGGCAATGTAGCGGACATGAGTGAATTGCAAGCTCAAAATTGCACGACTCCGCAACAGTGAACCCGGCTGTTGCGCAGTATGAGTGTCAAATAAAAAAATAAAACCGCCATTGCAAGAATTAAGTCAATTAAGTTGCTGACTTCAGGTGTTCTAGAAATTTTTGGTTCTTAGTCCCAATTTCCAGGTGGTGGCAAATTCCCATTTTGTCCCCCAGCGGACACTCATGAACACAGGGGAATGCCAAACACTGAAACAGCGCACCAGCTATACCTATTTCCATTTATCATCAAAGAGTAATCCGGCAGTGGGAAGAAATGAAGACATTTTAACATCAGGTTCTGAAGTAAATGGCTAAAAATGTCGGATGGAGATGCTTAGTGGTGTACAAAAGCATATAAATTGTTTTGATCAAGGTATCAAATGTTTTTGCGAGATATTTTTAGCATCGAGGCGGACAACCGTTTGTATTCATTTAACTTAAAGCACGATTTGACGGTTGGCATTAATTATAAAATCAGTTGAATTGCGTATTTTTCTTGCGCATATCCTCAACATGGTGGGGGTGAAAGAGTAATCATAAGAATTAATGTAACTAAATACTGACTACGTTTTAAAGATATTAATTGGAACTGTGCAACTGCGTTGAGCATACTAATCATAAATGTGAACTTTTCAGTTGCTGCTACATGTGTTTTTTATTTGAGTTAACCCATAAACTGAACATCTCCGTGGACATTTATTGTCGAAATTCATATCTTAAAATTGCTGACTTAGAACATCTCCACAGCGTTTATGGCATTAGATATTTCCTAGATTAATACATGCGGCCTTTNAAATTCTATCCTTTTTTGACGAAATATTCAATAAATTTGCAGCAGCAAAGGCAAGAAAAGTTTATCTTTGAAGTTGGATAGTTACTAGTAAAGCATTTTAGGTTTTTTCAGCTAAATTGTTGTTATTAGCCTAGGGGTGATGGAAGCAGCAAAAAATTCTGTCGGTTCTCTGGACTTTGCAGCAGATCGTTGTAATTGCTCTTGTGCTTTCTCTTTACGTTTTTGAGCACCAGATTTCATATTTAATCCTACTTCGTATATTTATGTTGCACATATTCGTATTTCGTTGTCAAAACTGCAATATGTACTGCATGATCAACTTACAAAGATCCAGAACCGTCGCCAGAAAGTTTTCAATAGGGGAGGTTTTAACATTTGTTTAGGGCGCTTGACATTCTGAAATTTCACAAAAACTCCATCGATATATAGTGCTTCATAGTTCAATTTGGGGGGCTTGGAGCTTTGTTTGGGGGGCTAAGCCCCCAAATGCCCCACGTGGAGACGGGACTGCAAAGATCACTAAATAAAGAGATGGGATACACACCAAAATTTTGATTGACAACGTTAGTGCCAAACTGCCATGTAGAGCGTTCGCAATACTCAGAAAATGTTGAGAAATGATAATATAATGAATCCGGGTGTGGGTGTTTATCAGACGACTCCTGAAAATAATTGCATATTGCTTAATGAACCAGCGGTTCCAAAACTTTTTCAAGCGTGACTGAAATCTAAGTTTGGTGAACATCTTGCGACCAAAGCCTCAAACAGCGTATGTTAAATGACTAAAATATTGATTGTATGGATGATTTTTGGCAGTAGGTTGCTAAGTTCGTTTTGAATGTCAGCATTCTACTCTTTCCTCAAGTGCCTGAGATACACTGCAAACAGACACAGACAAGTTTGAAAAATTACAACTCAGGTTTAGGTTTATGATCGCCTCGGCCCTACCTATTTTCTGACCCTTTACGAAACGGCAACCCTTGTTTGGGTCGCGACCCATACTATGGGCTCGATCGCATACTTCACTTCAAGGAGATGTAAAATGCGCTGCGCAAACGAAAGCCGCGGTACCCGCTGGGATGGCCAGAAAAACAAAGTTATCACCTTCAGCCGAGATGCTAAAATCAACACCGCTGCTGCGTTCAACTTTCAGCGGTGAATTGCAGACAGCTTTGTTAATTGGCTTTGCAAAACAAAAAAGAAAGTTGTAGTGTCGCTACACAACTCTTTCTGTAGTCTAATCTCAAGATCACTGCCTAATTTCAAGGAAAAGTATATGACAGCTTTCAGACATAAACTTATTCACAACTCCATCACACAATCCAAAGCAAGTAAAATGGCCGCAAATGGCGGCAACGTTCCACACCAGAGCTCTCACAAAGGCAACTCCAAAACTCCCTAGAACAGTACCAAAAAATCCCTAAATCTGCGCTGGTGCAGCATAAAATCGGCGGTGCCATGATAAATGTTAAAATTAGAACCAAATATAATTTACAAAATAAATTGAAATACTAGTTCATTTTACACATTTTTATACTTTTCCGAAAATCCCTAAAAAGGATTAAAAGTTCCAATCTAGGGACAAAATTCCTAAAAGTGAGCGCACTCTTCCACACCTACGGGTGATTATTACATCACACACAGTATGCACGTTCAAGATGATGTAGGTTGCTGTTCAATGCACGTCGCTGCACTACAACAACTCTGAATTTACGATTCATTTGATGATTGTTGGTTTGCTAAGCACTGCACAATTTCAGTATTTAAAATATCAAGACCAACGTATTTCCAAAAGTTGTAGAAGCACTTTCATATTCTGAAGTTAATGAAATCACTGAGGGGTAGAATTTTTTACATTAAGCTTGCCAGGGGGGCGGCGCGCACCCCGNCCCCCCGTCAGTTACNTCACTGGCCTTGCCACTGTTCACATATTTTCGTTTCATGTCTGGCCTTTCGCGTTCATGTTGCANGTGACCTAGGCTTGTGAATATCGTCAGAAACGTCGCCAGAAAGTCTTCATATCGTTTAAAATTTTGCTGGCTGAAAGTTATCTGCTGTATATATCAATCAAACGAAGTCGAATATAAAATTAAGCAAAAAACTGGGGGGTCAAATAAGGGGCCAGCCAAAAATCTGGGAGGGGCCATGGCCCACCCAGGCCCCCCCTTAGAACCGCCACTGTGGCGGTATCATTTCTCTGTGACGTACGTTACTCGACAATGGAGAAGTTATCAGGAGAATTTATCCTTTATTTTTACATAACATAACGTCATAGGGCAACGATAATGCCAACTAGAATGAAAGCAAATGGAAATTTCAGTGACTCAAGCGTCGAGCGGTTTTATTCAGTCAGTCAGAATAACTCGTATGATTAGCCCAAGTGACGCTGATGACCTTGGTTGCCACTGTAACAGCCTATTTGAATTTCAGATGATTCAGCGATATGTTTTCATAGCATAGGCGTAGCCAGGGGGGCAAAGGGGCCATGGCACCCCCCAAATTTTTAGAAAATATAGTCATTTTGTGCTTTAAGAGGCGTTTTTCTCAACAAAATAGTGTTATTCGCCAAAAATCAAACATTTTGGCTCTCCCCGAATTTCTGGGCTGGCTACACCACTTTTTTATAGTGGTGTAGTTTTGTCTAAAATAGTGTAATTTAGACCTTCATATGGTGTATATTTAATGACGTCATATTTCAATGCTTGTGACGTCACAGTTGCCAATTCAAACCACAAAATTTGCTATAATTTCTTTTCAACGTGCACTTGTGCCCCCCCACTTTGAAAAAGGTTCCTCCACCCATGCATATAGCACACTATAATTTTCCGCAGTAGAGCAGTTTCTTACACCGTTTAAATGTTTATCCAGACCCGTAGGCAGGTTTTGAGGTTTGGGACGGAAAAACACATCTTTACAGGGCAAGATTTTTCTTTTGATTATATGTATATGACAAATTTGTCTGGGCACAAGAAAATTTTGGGTGCACAAATTGGGGGCGTACTTCCCCGAATGTTCTGCCCTGTGGCTACGAGCCTGTGGCCTATCATGACGTATGTCAGAGCACTGAGAGGAAGTAAATACAACCGCACAAATCTCTTGAAAGCAAACCGCGAAACAGTCATCGCTCACCATTCTTAGCTAATCAGCACATCTCAGTTTTCCTCGTAGTGTTTTTGCTCTAGCAACCTTTTCGCTGAAGGGGGTCAAATCCAGATTTATGACTTTGTTAGAGGGTCACACTAAATAAATTTTAACACAATTCAATTGGCACATCTATATCAGAACGAAGTCTGTTGCATAAGTTATTAAAGGTTTTATTGAAAAGACTGCTGAGGGCCGCACAAAGGGTTATTTGGGGCCGCATGCGGCTCTTGAAACAGTGGTTAAGAAACACTGTTCTAGAAGGACAAGCGTTCCAACCAAAACAAATTGCCCAAAACTCTAATACTGCAATTCTTCAACAGAGTTCTGGCTTACGGTAGTGAGGTCTTGGCTATGATTCGACATTACACCCAATATGTTGAACTGTATAGCACACATCAAAGCGAATCACACAAGCGTATCAGTATTCTGCTCATTGATTGATATCATGAAAACCAAATAGGGAAACCCATTCCAATCAAAGAATATTCAGTATTTCTTGTCAAGAGTTGCTTATTAATGTATACAAGAACAGGTTACAAAGCCTGTGTCACCTAAAATACCATTCTTCTAAAATTTTACAGAACAGCAAAAAGCGCTGAAGATTCGAATTGAAAATTTGCATAAGTTTAAGAACGACCATGGCTGCAACTAGAAAAAAATCTCTTCGAGATTTGCAGTAGATGAAAATATAGGAAATTTACACTTCCTCTGTTTTAAAATCGTTCTTTTAGATATGCGTACATTGTCAACATTTTGCACATGCAACATTGTCAATTTGCCAGCTGTTCAGCACGTCTGAACGACTAAAACTATATTTCGTGATCTCACAAGTAATCAAAAAAATTCCCGATTCAAATGGGGGCGGGAAGATGAAATAGCGAGTGTTAAAGTATTGACTCATAAACCAGGGGTGAGCAAACTTCTTCAGTGGAAAGAGTTATTTGCAGAAAACCACAAACACCAGCGAATAGCAAAATCAGTTTGTAGTGTCAATACATACACGGTAATAAATGCAAATTTTACATAAAATAACCTGACCTAATTGAAACACAACAAACGCATTATTTGTCAATACCAGGTATTGTTTGATTTGCTGCTGCCTGAAAATCAGGAGATTAGGTTGTTAAAGCTGTGCGAATTATTCTCCCAAGTGTTCATTTGTTTGGTTTGCACGATGACTTGATTTTACAAACTTCATTGCAGAGAATAGATATTCACAGCAATATGTCGTACTAGATACAGAAGTGAGTCGTACACTGGTCTTTTAAGTTCGGGGCATTGACTTTCTAGTACCTGTCGCCAGAAATCAACTGCAGAGTGGCATTGACAGAAACTGTTAGAGCCAAATCTTCTTGCATTTCGGCCAGCTTCATTTTACAGCAGACAAGGTTATGACAAACGGTTGGCCAACTAGACAGCCATCCCCGACGGCATCCACGTTGAATGGATTTGCAAAGAATACATAGAGTGGTTTTAACTCCTCCAAATGGTCAAATCTGGCTTGGAATGCCTGCAGTAGTCTTGCAATGTATTTTTCTATTGTTCCGCTTCGTGGTCTGCAACAGCCTCTTCGCGAAAAGCATTCGTTCTCATTTTGACATTGGGAAAATGAAAGAATGTTTATGACAATATGTAGCCTTGAAAAAAGTAAGTTTGTTCTGGAAGTGTTTTTAGACTCCCTAGTAAGCAACCTTACGAACACGTGTAAACACGTTGATAAATGAAGGAAACGATGAGGCGAAAACTGGCTATCAATTTGAGATGTTTCTATTCAGATGGAAGAGCCACGCAAAACATGTCTGCGGCCGCATGCGGCTCGCAAGCCACAATTTGCCCATCATTCCATAGACCAACCTGCCAGATAACAGGATGCACCGTAAAAACAAGACCAGTAACATTTTACTGCCTCAATTGACTGCCGCTATAGAGTTTGATATGCATGCTACACAGCACTGAATCGCTAGCAAATATAACGGGATAAACGATACAAAAGCCGTAAAATTGAAACGCTTGTCTCTTGTTGCTTTCACGTAGATCCATGATAGCGACATTGATTCACGCATTTTTAGAACAAGCGGGTTCAAACTAATAAGCATATCAAATAAAAGTCTTAATTTTCTCATGACCTGAAACATATAATTGTTTCAAAGCAGTGACAAAAAATTCATTTCACTTGAAAAATGGTTGACTTTATTTCTCCGATATTCACTCCTTTATTTTTTTAAATTGAAGCATGCTTTAATTGAGTTGAAATATATTGCACTTTCGATTGCGCTTATCAAAACAAAACATATCGTTTTTTTGCCAAATGTTTTTTGATCTCACGTATCAAACACTAATTTTCTGATTTGTTATGATTTGACTACAAAAATAGGTGAACTAATCCTTTCAGTACATTTGAAAAGTGTTTATAAACAAAGAAAAATTCAGTTTTAACTTTTGTACTCTAGAGACTTCTTAGTCGAATCATGGATAAGTTATTTGTTACGCGGAGAAACAACGCATCAGTAAAATAATACAATATTCCATTTTCACTGAATTTTTTTCGACAGTAACACAAAATTCAGGGACGTTCCGCATTTAAAATATGCTTTTGTCCTGAAAAGCTAAAGCTCTTGCAAAGTTTGCGAAAGTTCGCAACTGATCGTGTTCACTTGAATTACAACTGTCTTTTCGAAATGACTGTCAATCTGTTGCTATAAAATTACAGGAGAAATATCGTTAAGCCTTAAAAAGGAGGAATTGTAAGATATTTTCCGGTTTTATACGGCTTCCGTAATCTTTAACTCTTGAATAAAAGTTGTGCGAAAACAATGGTAGTAAAGAAGCACACATTTCGTCAAAGATCAGGAAACCGTGTGACGTATACTGCTTACTGGCATATATCTTCTACAACAAGCACGACGACACGTCTCACAAAACAGAGATTCATAAGTTTGTCATTCTTTCATCCGATTGTTGTGCCTCAATAAATTTTATTTGCTGCGCATTGACGTCAATGCCAAAAGTCAATTTTCAATGCCTGTGCTTGTAAATCTGGGTAAGTGTGCCATGCAGTTTAGCAAACCGACTAACATGGATCAAAATCTTCACAGGTGCACATATAGAACACTTTTTGAACAGAATTTGGTATTCAATTGACACCTTACAATCTAGAAAATTTTAATCACAATCTCGCTATTTCTGCAATGTTAATTGGTGTGAGCCGTGCGTGTCATATCTCAGAGTTATCTTCTTGGGAGAATTACCATCGCAGCTGATAATTTTGCACAACCACATAAAACAATGCACTTAAGAATTCACCAAGTGGATCTAAAAATTTCTGTGACAGACACAAATCGCGCACATTTGCAATTTCACTTACGGATTCCGTCTAGAAAATCCTGTTTTGGCTGGTGTAAACTAAGCGTCATTTTATGTTACGTTTTTGAATTCGAAACGCAAATTCTTTTGAAGATGTTGAAGCAATCAAATAAACAATAAAACAAGCTAATAAATATATGGCATTTTCAGCTAGGTGTTGATGGAAAAAAAGAACGCTTGAAACTAAGCCAAAGTTCCCAACAATCAGCCTGAAGCAGTGCAGACAGCTTGTAATAAAACAAGTTTAGCTTGAGAAAATTTCCCATCACATTTCAGCATGAATGTTACATTTAGGGTCATATACTGTGTTTTCGTGAACACGGTTAAGTGATCCAGATAAAGTGGATAGGTTTGTTTTAAGGTACAGTGAAGCCAGTAATTAATTTGGGCAACCCCCCTTATTTTACGTTGAGAATTCCAACATTTACAATACTGTTTAGATCAGGGATCGGGAACCTTTTTGGCCAAGGCAGCCTTGAAATCTACATCTTTTCAATTGCATTTCCGTGAGAGCCATAATATTTTTCAACACTCAATGCAACTAACTTAACTAACGTGTGCATTTTTAAGCAAAATCAACAATTTTAGACAATGATAAATGTCTGAATTTTCTCTTCATAACATGTTTCTTACTGTTAATGCGACTTGTGGTGCTGCATGGTGTTGCTGATGGCTTTGTAGGAAAATTACAGAAAAAGTTTCATCAGTAACAATCTTGTTAGGAAAATATCAATCGGGTCAGATGCTGTCATCAAATCTGGCTCGCGACCCATAGGTTCCCGACCCCTGGCTTAGATCAACAACTTGCGAAAAATTGAAAATTTCCATGATTTGATTGAATGACTTTAAAAGTTTTAACAAGTTGAAAGGATATTTGTTTATAAAAAGAACTTATAATTTTGCTGCACTCACGTGAAGTATTCGACACGTAGTGCTCTTTACCAGTTTGGAACCCTGTTAAAGCAAAGTTTATGATTACAAACTACGGTGGAATTACTTTAATGTTCAAAGAAAAGATTTCACTGAAGTGTGTTAGTACGGCCAGACATACAGCTGCGAAAATGCAGTGACGATAAGCAAAGGTGCGGTTACACGCAACCAAGATACAAATTCATTCTTAACATGTCTCCAGCGTGCTTTCCCAAAAAATGTTTTATTTTGCACTGTATCCACTGACATGTGGCACAGTTAGGTTTACGCAAGTTAACTTGAAAGCAATATGGTATTTAACTTCAGCTGCTCGCACCCTTTCCGATCGACAGCATTGACTTCCTTTCTGCACACAAACTAACCTGTCATCACGATGCTTACCCATGTTCTGCAACATGAGACTTGTTCCATTATGTAACTGAAGCAAGGATCACCAGCGAAAGTTCTAAATTTTCAGTTCAAAGAAAAGTGAGTTCATGTCTTGTTATGAAATACTTTCTTCTGGTATCTATTGTTTCCTGAGTGTGTAAAATTCCCTGCAAGGAACTACAACGATGAAAGCCAGTTCTCAAAAATTCTAAATGAAAACCTGTTGCTCCAGGAGGAGACCAGAAAAGTGACACGAAATAGTTAAAACCGAATGCCACAAAATTGTGATAAAATTTAAATAGGGGTAACCGAAATATTTGAATAAATTTATACGCGTTGGTGGTAAACACTGACACCTCCGCATACTTTTGCATTGCCTCTTAACAAATATTGACAACTCAACAGCACCCCACCTTGTGGATGTCTGCAAATGTTTCGCAAAATACATGTAACTCAGATAGAACTTCAGAGTGGTTAAACAGCACGGTGTGGCAGCATGATTGCTAAAACCTTTAAAACTTTTAAAAAACAAACACGGTTTTAATTTTATTTAAAATATCGAATGACGCCCAGGAGTTAGAGATTTTGACATTTAAATAACTGGAAGAGAGCAAACAGTGTTTTGAAATAACAGGACCAAATCCAATTTTAGACGTGTTTCTTATCAAAGCAACATTATGCTTTTCTGAAACATCATATGAGCAATAATATAGATCTTGCTGCTTGAAAACATTTTCAAACTCAAGAAACCTCTCGTATGAAATTTTTTATTAAATTCCGAGAGGAGTAAAAGTTCTGATATATTGTGTTATGAACTCTATGTTCCGACTGTTCTGTAAGGGGCCAGAAAAAAGCTCAAAACAATGCATTACAACACATTCCAAATGCAACAAACATTCAACGCATTGTTTGCAAAATGTTGCATCACCAAAAGATTAGAACGAATTATCGGCCACAGTGCCTTAAGCGTATAATTTCCGAATGTTCAGGTTAAATCTGATGTGTTGCACATGGGCTTATTCGGCTCTGATTTTTGGATCAGAACTACGCATTGGAAAAAAAGTTTTTTTTTGAGATTAGTATACGTTCCACATCTGTATATGTTGCACAAGTTACTTAAAAGATTGTGACGCGCTTTCAACTACCAGTAGTCGCAGGTAATTTTCACACAAAAACCCTTGCACAAACTCAACATTAGCAGAAACAGTCTTTTCATCTCAAACGTTCTTTCCGCGTTTAAACAACCAACAATCAATTGCTCCACGCTGTGGTAAAGAGGTACGCTGTCAACTTTATGATCAGAGACTAAGGTCTGCCGACGATGCTCGCGAGGAAATGCTGTCAAAACCCGGAGTGGAATGCGTAAGATGAGATTATTGCATTTGATTTGTTAGGTAGCGGGGCCGATGATTAAAAAATGCCATCTCGAAAAATCTTGACCATCAATCATGTCGCCTGTTTGTGTTTCAGATTTATGATAGTTACACTTAGCGATATTCCGCGCACATAAATTGCTTTCCATTACCGCTCGCCATTTGCTTGGTGGTCTTCATCTTCACAGCGTTTTGGTGGTCTTCATCTTCACAGCGTTTCTACCTTCATGAGACCAACGTTCTCAGTTGTATCGTTTGCTTTGGCCGTAGTATTTATTATAAGGCTATTTAGCACTTCCGCTTTTCGTGTACCAACGTTCTCAAAATGAGAAAATGTTTTAAATACTCGCAATATTTCCCTCAGTTCAAACGCACGCACACTTTTTTCAGTCTACGCTATTAAAAGATGCACCCCTTCTTGTATTTCAAGTCTTTCCCTTATTTTTGGTAATTAATATCAATTGAGTGGGTAAACTAACATTTGCTTGTTTATCGTAAATTCGCAAACGTTTCTAGAAAACACAGCATAAAAACAACTTTTTCTAATTTCATTTTGATATCCAAACATCAGTTTACAAATTTTTGTCGATTCTTGTCATGGCCAAGACTTTGAAAATGATTTTCCCAAAATGGGAAATACCCATGTCATGTCAACATGACTTCGCAGAGCTATAGGAACACAAATTGAACTAACTTTTAATCCTTCTCTTGTTTCAAGCAGCCACTGCCGAGTCGCGCATTGCTCAACAGTTGTGAAAATACTTTGCCATCCCCACTAATTTATTTTTATCACAAAAACAATCAAGCTGCTGTTAAAGACGACATGTACAAAAAACAAAATACAATTTTCAGCCTGAATCATCTTGACACTCCACTGAAGGGCGCTCTTCTGTTGACGTAGATCAGGGGTTCCCAACCTATTTTGCTGCTCGTACCCCTTTGTCAGGTCAGAGCATTCTTAGTACCCCCAAAAAAATTTTGAGATATATATTGCTCTATAAGAGATATATAAGCTGCTCTG